>SXGQ01061452.1_pt1 | contig 74809 bp, 70 predicted proteins | sample 3178371 | NCBI WGS metagenome assembly SXGQ01 (sample SAMN11356859, study PRJNA531348) | freshwater metagenome | isolation source: freshwater sample F1-20 | place: China: Fuxian Lake, Yuxi | collected 2017-12-25 | reverse complement strand
AGACAAGATCCTCCACGCCACCCAGGTTTTTCGGGAAAATCAGGAGACCGGCGAGTTGATCATGGATAGCAACGACCTCGAAAGAGAGCGGGGCATTACTATTTTCTCCAAAAATGCCGCGGTGGTTTACGAAGGCTATAAGATCAATGTGATCGATACCCCTGGTCACGCTGATTTCGGCGGAGAGGTAGAGCGCGTGTTGAAAATGGCCGATGGTGTCATTTTGCTGGTGGATGCTTTTGAAGGTCCGATGCCACAGACCCGGTTCGTGTTGCAGAAAGCCCTGCAATTGAATCTGCTCCCGATCGTGGTCATCAATAAAGTGGATAAGCCGAATTGTCGTCCCGATGAAGTCCACGATGCCGTCTTCGAATTATTCTTCAACCTCGATGCCACCGAAGAGCAATTGAACTTCCCGACCTATTATGGAAGCGGAAAGAATGGTTGGTTCAACGACTCGTTGGAGCCAATCGATAACATCTTTCCTTTGCTCGATGGCATCATCAAGCATGTACCGCCTCCGAAAGTGGCGGATGGTCCTTTGCAAATGCAGATCACCTCGCTCGACTATTCCTCTTTCCTGGGGCGAATTGCCGTGGGAAAAGTAGGCCGCGGAGTCATCAAGGAAAATCAACCTATTGTATTGATGCAGGCGGATGGCGTGAACAAACGTGGTCGCGTAAAAGAACTATATGTATTCGAAGGGATGGGTAAGAAAAAAGTATCCGAGGTGAAGGCCGGTGATCTATGTGCGGTGGTTGGCATTGAGGACTTCAACATCGGCGATACGATCGCGGATGCCGAAAATCCGGAAGCCCTGCCCCGCATCGCCGTCGATGAGCCCACCATGAACATGCTGTTTTCCATCAACAATTCTCCGTTCTTCGGAAAAGACGGCAAGTTCGTGACCTCCCGTCACCTGCGCGATCGTCTGATGAAGGAGATCGAAAAGAATTTAGCCCTTCGAGTAGTAGATACCCAGGAGGGTGATAGTTTTCTGGTCTATGGCCGCGGTATCCTCCATCTTGGTATCCTCATCGAAACCATGCGCCGCGAAGGCTATGAGCTCACGGTGGGTCAACCCCAGGTCATCGTCAAAGAGATCGATGGCACCAAATGCGAACCCTATGAGACCCTGGTGGTGGATGTGCCTGAAGAGTTTGCCTCCAAGGTGATCGATCTGGTCAGCCGTCGCAAAGGCGAAATGCTGGTGATGGAGACCAAAGGAAATATGCAGCACCTGGAGTTTGATATTCCGTCACGCGGACTGATCGGGCTGCGTACCCAAATGCTCACGGCCACTACCGGTGAAGCCGTTATGGCGCACCGCTTCCGTGAATACAAGGGCTGGAAAGGTCCCATCCCCGGACGCAACAACGGGGTGCTGATCTCCAAATTCCAAGAGCGTTCAACCGGCTATTCGATCGATAAACTGCAGGATCGTGGTACCTTCTTCGTCGATCCGGGGGAGGAGGTTTACGCCGGACAGATCGTGGCCGAGAACATCAAGCCCGGCGACCTGGTCGTGAACGTTACGGAAGCCAAGAAACTCACCAACCACCGCGCCAGCGGCAGCGACGATGCCACCCGCATCGCACCCAAGACCCTGATGACACTGGAAGAGTGTATGGAATACATTCAACAGGACGAGTGCATTGAGGTGACACCGAATTATATTCGTATGCGGAAAGTGATCCTGAATGAGGATGAGCGGAAGAAGGAGCAGAAGCGAATGGAGTTAGTTTGAGAAGTTTGAATAGTTTAAATAGTTTGAAGAGAGTTTTTACGATAGTGGTGTTTAGTTTGGTTGGGCTGCAGGCGCAGGCGCAGTGTTCGGTGTGTACCAAAACCACGCAGCAGTTAGGGGAGAAGCCGGCGGAGGGAATGAATTCCGGGATCCTTTATTTGGCTTTTATGCCGCTGGGCATCATCGGATTTATCGGGTATCGGTGGTGGAAAGCGAATCAGGAGTTGGATCAGTCCGCGTAACGACTCACCCAGGCATATAAATTAAAATTCTCCGATTGCATGGCCTCGCGCAGCGAGGCCTTCATTTTTCCGGCATCCAATTTTCGGAGCCAATGCTCCCGTAGCAAGTGCTTCGCTTTTTCCATCATCAGTAAGTCTTCCCTTTCCTGTTGCCCCGGTGACCGCAGCAGCTCCTTCAGCGTCGTTACTACTTCTTCGATCCCTTTCTTTTCGGTAGCCACGGTTGAAATAATGGGAATCGTTATTCCATCGGTACGGTCCTCTCGTACCATCCGCTCCAAATGACTTTGGAATCTGGCTGCGTCGGGTCGGTCCGATTTGTTCACTACGAACAGGTCCGCGATCTCCAGCAAACCGGCTTTCATGGTTTGGATTTCGTCCCCGGCTTCGGGAACCAGCACTACGACGGTCCGGTCCGCCAATCCCGCTACTTCCACTTCACTTTGTCCCACACCAACGGTTTCCACCAGTATGCAGTCGGCCGGAAAACATTTCACCAGATCCGTGATCTCGAGGATGCGAGGGTGCAATCCCCCCAACGCCCCGCGGGTGGCCAGCGAACGGATGTATACATTCGGATGCGTATACCACTCACTCATGCGGATCCGGTCGCCCAATACGGCTCCCTGATGAAAGGGGGAGGAGGGGTCAACGCACAGTACCGCCACCGATTTTCCTTCGGCGATCAATGCACCGATCAGTGCATCGGTGAGGGTGCTTTTGCCGGCGCCCGGCGGACCCGTAATGCCGATCACGGGTTTGGCAGGAATGGCAACCTGGGCCAGCGTCTCGAGGAGTCCGGTCGAATCATTCTCCGCCAACGAGATCGCACGGGCCAATGCCCGAACATCTCCCTGCTGAATTTGGCTGATCCATTTATCCCACATCCCGAACTATGTTGTATGTTTAATCGAACCCGATGCCAAGGTAATGAAATCATCGTTCTCTTCTCGCCTCGTCAACTACTGGCCACGCTTGGCAGAGGGACTCCTGTGGACGATGGTGCTGGGCTTATTCCTATCCCGGGCATTGCTTTCCCTATCGATCGGACTATTTTTTTTGCTGGCCTTTTTTCGGCTTGGCTGGCGGAGGTGGTGGATGGAAGCCACCCAAGATCGGTTGGTGTGGATTTTGGGATCCCTTTGGCTGCTGCCGTTCCTCTCGGGCGGGTGGAGCGCGGATCTATCGGCCTGGGGCGACGTCATTCGAATCAAATTGCCCTTACTATTGCTACCCTTGGGATGGATGGGATTGTCATTGGAAAAACAAGCCTGGGAACGACTGGGTTGGGGACTGGTGGTGTGTGCATTCGGGGGCGTCGTGTATTCGCTGCTTCCCTGGCTACAGGATGCGGTTACCGTACAAGCGGATTATTTACGTGGCAAATCACTGCCCACACCGTTGGGAAATGACCGGGTTCGATTCAGTTGGCTGATCGTGGGTATTCTATGGTGGCTGCATCAGCAATGGGGAATGGCTTCCCGGCAAAAGCAAAGGTGGATTCTGGCATTGGGGTTATTCTTCGTGCTGTATTTACATGTACTGGCTGTGCGGATCGGACTGGTTTGTTTTTATTTGCTGGCGGGATTTTTGTTGCTGCGGCAGGGGATGCAGCCCAGGCATCGTCGCACGGCACTTACGCTAATGGCCTTGTTATTGATATTACCCTTTATCCTGTACCGGACGTTGCCCACGTTTCGGGCACGAATCGATTACATTCGGTACGATTGGAGTTATACATTACAAGGGAAATATTTACCCGGCGGAAACGATGCGATCCGGATGCAGTCGCTGCAGGCAGCGGGTACTTGTATACGCAACGGGCCTATCTACGGGGCAGGTTTTGGAGATATTCGCTCGGCCATGGATTCGGTTTATGCGCGGCTGCAACGGGAACTGACGGCCGACGAACGTATCTATCCCGCCAATGAGTGGGGTGTTTACGGGGTCGGCATGGGTTGGGTTGGAATGATCGGTTTTTCGATCCTTATGATCGGATTATTTTTTCTTCGGTCGACTGACCCCTTCCGTTGGCGGTGCTGGGTATTGGTGACGGTATTGTCGTTTGTGACCGATATCGGACTCGAAGTACAGTATGGCGTATTTCTGGTGCCCTTTCTCTTTTTATTTTTTCGGTCGGCCGATCGGTTGAAAAATCAGGAAATTCGTGGTTGAATGCAGACGCCATTTTCCATTGTGATCATATGTCGGAACGAAGCCAAAAAGATCGGTCGAACCCTGGCGGGATTGAGCGGACTGACGGATGACGTCGTCGTGTACGACACCGGCAGTACGGATGGTACGCCGGAGATCGTTCGTTCATATCCCGTACGGTTTATTTCCGGGGAGTGGAAGGGGTTTGGGGAGACCAAAAACGCGGCCAATATCGCGGCGCAATACGATTGGATATTCAGCCTGGATGCCGATGAGGTTCCGGATGAACGGATGCGAAAGGCCTTATTGAGTTTTGAGCCTGCATCCACGGAAGTAGTGTATGCTTGTTCGTTTTTGAATTTCATTGGGGATACGCCGCTGCGTTTTGGGGAATGGGGTTGGGACCGGCACGTACGGTTATTCAATCGCTTGCAGGTAAAGTGGAATGCCGCACCGGTTCATGAGCAGTTGGTTTACGCTGCACAAACCCGTGTGTTGGAGCTGCCGGGAAAGATTCAGCATCGAACGGTCTCGAGTTGGTCCGAGCACCGGGCAAAAATGGATCGGTATGCCAGTTTGAATGCACAGAAATATTTCGAGATGGGGAAGTCCTCGCCCATTTGGAAGCGATTGTTTTCTCCGGTATTCACCTTCTTTCACTATTATGTAATTCGGCTGGGATTTCTGGACGGTGGCCCCGGGCTTCAATGTGCTTGGATGACGGCCCTGTATACGCATTGGAAATATGCTCGGTTAAGTCAACTTTATCGTTCGTAAGGTGTTGAGTGGTTATGACTCAATTTCTGCCGATTTTCCCACTGGGCATTGTAGTTTTTCCGAATGAGGGATTGAATCTTCACATTTTTGAACCTCGCTACATTCAGCTCATCAATGATTGTGTACGGATGCAGAAGCCCTTTGGCATTCCGACCATGATGAATGGGGAGGTGCAAGAGCGGGGTGCCTTGATGCAGATCACCGACCTGAGTCAGGGTTTTGATGCGGATCGTCAGATGGGTGAGCCTGGCGGAGATATCCGGACAGAGTCGCTCGGAACCTTTCGAATTTTGGAAGTGATCAAGTCGGTACCCGAAAAACTCTATCAGGGAGCGATCGTGCATATTGACGAGCGCGAATCGACCGATCATCCCACCCTTCCCACCTTATTGATGACGGCGATCCGTCAATTGCACGGATTGTTGAACATCGAGAAAAAATTTCCCTTTCCGGATGCGGAGTTGCGTTCGTTTGACGTGGCGCATCATTTAGGCCTATCGTTGGAGGAGGAATATCAGTTGCGGGAATTGATGGATGAGCGGCAGCGACAGGAATTCATTCGTCGTCATTTGGGGCGGGTTGTTCCCACTTTGCAAGCCATGGAGCAATTGAAGGAGCGGGCCCGGTTGAACGGACATTTTCGTCCCCTCCCCGGACATTCGATCGAATAAGTTAATTTGCCCTGAATGGAACGTACGCTTTGTCTTGACTTTGGGAATTCCCGCCAAAAAGCGGCTTTATTCGAGACGGCCGAATTGAAAGAGGTTCGCATACTGGCGGATACCCGTACCGACACGGTTGAGCGCTTGCTGCACGACTGGAAACCGGATCGTTGCATCCTTTCGTCGGTGATCGATCACGAGGCAGCCCTTCCGGTCTTACTGGATCAGCGAACTCGATTTCATTTGCTGAATCACCGTACCCGGCTGAATTTCACCACGCCCGTCGGGAAGCCCGAAAGTATTGGGGCCGATCGCTTGGCCCTTTGTTCCGCTGCGGTCCATTTTTATCCCAATCAAAATAACCTCATCATTGCCCTTGGCACTTGCGTCACGTATAATTTCATTAATCGCGATCATGCTTTTTTAGGCGGCGGTATCTCGGCCGGACTCTCCATGCGGTTAAAGGCCATGCATCATCAAACGGCCTTGCTTCCGTTGATCGAGCCAAAGACCGATGTGCCGTTGGTGGGTTATGATACGGAGACCAACATGCTCTCCGGATCGGTTCTCGGAATGGCGCACGAGATCGATGGTTTTATCGAATCCTACCGGGAACGATATGCGAACTTTAACGCGGTCTTAACCGGGGGCGATATACCCTATTTGGTGTCCCACTTGAAAAGCGAGATATTTGCCGACCCCGACTTTTTGTTCAAGGGATTATATGCCATTGCTGCGCACAACCTTAACTGACTTGTATCAACGTAAATTACTGCTAATCAGTCTATTAGCTCTTTGCTGGGGAGCCAATGGGCAGGACAATTCCCCTTATTCCCGTTATGGGATCGGGGATCTGGTTCCGCAGACCAACATTTTTACGCGTGGGATGGGCGGTTTGTCGGCTGGCTACATCGATAATTTTTCCGTCAATTTCAGTAACCCCGCTTCTTTTTCTTCTTTCCAAACTTTTCGGGAAAAGAAGAACAAGCGCATGGCTTCCGGGCGGGCCGTAGCCGATTTTGGGGTGAATGTTGATCGCCGCAACCTTTTTCAGCCGGGCACCAATAATGAGTTTCAGACCAGCAATGCCTTGTTCTCGTATGTGCAGGTCGGATTACCCCTTCGTCAAGGTTGGGGGATGGGATTTGGCATTCGTCCCGTATCCCGCGTAAGCTATAACATGTATCGTGCTGAGCGCTTGTACGATCCCGTGTCGGGAAACAACATTGATAGTTCGATCACGTTGTTTCAGGGAGACGGAGGAGCCTATCTGGCCAATTGGGGAACCGGATTCAGTATTTATCAGCGCGAACGAAAAGGATTGGAAGAGAAATTAAGTGTGGGTTTTCAGGTGGGATACTTTTTTGGTCGCAAGGATTTCACCAGCCGTCGTTCCCTGATCAATGATTCTGTCTTGTATGCTCAAGCCAATTACCAGACACTGACGAATTTCAGCAATCTGGTTTATACGGCCGGCTTCCAGTATCGTCTCCCGCTCTCCTCTAAAATGGCCTTGACCTTGGGTGGGTACGGCAGACCTGGCGCGACGTTGAACGCGCGACAGGACCGGGTTCGGGAAACGTATCGGTTCAACGAGAGTGCGGGTAATTTGCGGATCGACAGCGTACTCGATCAGCGGGATATAAAAGGTAAAGTCAAGTTACCTTCTACTTTTACCGTAGGGTTCATGCTGCAGAAATTCGCAACCCCGAACAAAGAGGGTGGTTGGATGCTGGGGGCAGATTATTCAGTGACGAATTGGGATGATTATCGATTCTATGGACAGCCCGATTCCGTCCGGTCTAACTGGTCGCTTCAACTCGGCGGGCAATGGAGTCCTGTTCCCAAGCGAAGCTATTTCAGCAACATTGCCTATCGGTTTGGGTTGATATTGGGTCCGGACTACATCAAAGTTCGCAATGATCTTTCTCAGCTCGGATTGACGTTGGGTCTGGGACTTCCCATACCCATTAGCCGTCAGGCGCCCAACCAGGTTACCTTCCTAAATATTGCCTTTGAGATGAACCGCCGAGGCAACGACACCAATTTGTTACGGGAGAATCTGTTTCGTTTATCTGTGGGCTTTTCGCTCAGTGATATCTGGTTTGCGAAGCGTCGTTACGATTAATAATTCATGCGCCGAATCATCTGGATCTGGGTCCTGGGGTTACTGGCCTGTGAGAACAGCGACCAGGTGCTGACCGATTGGACACGCAACATTCAATTGCGGGAGGAGGCCTCTCGGGTTGAGAGTTATCTAAGTCAGGGTGGTGTTTTACGCGCCAAGTTGATGGCTCCCAAAATGGTTCGTATGTCGGCAGATACCGTTTTTGCCGAGTTTCCCCATACCCTACACTGTGATTTTTATAACAATGCTCGTCAGCTCGAGTCTAAATTGGACAGCAAATACGGCATTTACTATGAGAGCATCAATAAGGTGTTTTTGCGGGACAGTGTGGTGGTCATCACGACCAAGGGAGATACCTTGCTGACACAGCAGCTTTGGTGGGATCAGAATACACAGTTGTTTACAACAGATATGCCGGTGACATTCAAGGGTTCCGATAAGCGCATCTATGCTGCCAAGGGGTTGGAGGCCACGCAGGACCTGTCCCGGATCACCTTCAAGGAAACCGTCGGTCGGTTGCGGGTGAACGACGATGGTATGCCCTTCTGATCCCGTCCGCAATTCCGGTATCTTTACCATTCATTTTTATCGCTATGGAATATCGTTACATGGGTCGTACCGGCCTTCAATTGAGTCTGCTCTCCTTCGGTAGTTGGGTCAGTTTTCACAAGCAGATCGATGATTCCGTTGCCGATGCCCTGATGGGGATCGCGTATGACAACGGCATCAATTTTTTTGACAATGCGGAAGTGTATGCGTTGGGGGAGAGTGAAAAGATGATGGGGCGGGTACTGAAGGCCAAGAATTGGGATCGCACCTCCTACACCGTTTCTTCCAAGGTATTTTGGGGCTGGCGTGGGAAGGAAAACAAACCCAATCAATCCGGGCTCAGTCGCAAACACATCGTGGAGGCCTGTCATGAAGCCTTGGGTCGTTTGCAGGTCGATTACCTTGATCTTTATTTCTGTCATCGTCCCGATAAGAAAGTACCCATTGAAGAAGTGGTATGGACCATGCATCAGTTGATCCAGCAGGGTAAGATCCTTTATTGGGGCACCAGTGAGTGGAGTGGGGTGGAGATCATGGAGGCGCATCGGGTGGCGCAGCAGCATCATCTGATTGGTCCGGCTATGGAGCAGCCCCAGTACAATCTATTTGAGCGTAACAAGATCGAGAACGAATACCAGATGGTGTATAAAACGGTTGGGCTGGGTACTACGATTTGGAGTCCGCTGGCCTCCGGTTTGCTCAGTGGTAAATACAATGATGGGATTCCTGGCGACAGTCGACTCGCCATGCCCGGATTCGAATGGCTGCGCGATCGTTGTCTGAAAGACAATGCCGTTGAGAAGGTAAAGCAGCTTTCCGATCTCGCGAAGGAGTTGGGTACGAGCACCGCCATCCTCAGCATCGCCTGGTGCATCCGGAATCCGAATGTGACCACAGCCATCTTGGGGGCCACTCAGGCCGGGCAGTTGACTGAAAACCTCAAAGCGATCGAGGCGATGTCGTTGCTGACACCCGAGGTGTTGGAAAAGATCGAGACGATCATGAACAACAAGCCCGTATTACCGGAATATTAAATCGGATCCATTATGTCGTTTACCGGAAAAACCTATGTCATCACCGGCGCCACCCGAGGCATCGGTAAAGCCATTGCGCTACGACTCGCCCGCTCAGGTGCCAACATCGTGGTGGCAGCCAAGAGTACCGAGGAGAATCCTAAATTGGGTGGCACGATCTTTTCGGCTGCGGCAGAGATCGAACAGGCCGGTGGCAAGGCACTGGCCGTGGCTTGTGACATTCGCTTTGAGGAACAGGTCGTGAATGTGGTGGAGCAGACCCTTGCTCGTTTTGGAGGGATCGACGGGTTGGTGAACAATGCCTCTGCCATTTCCCTGACGCCTACGGAGCAGACCGAGGCCAAGCGGTTCGACCTGATGTATGATGTGAATGTACGGGGCACTTTTTTTATGACGAAAGCCTGCATCCCTGCTTTGCGAAAATCTTCCAACCCGCATATACTGACTTTGTCGCCGCCGATCAACCTCGATCCCAAGTGGTTCGAGAAGCATGTGGCTTATACGATGAGCAAGTACAATATGAGTATGATGACGATCGGCTGGGCCAACGAACTGGCGAAGGATCGCATCGCTGCCAATTCGCTTTGGCCGCGGACCACGATCGATACGGCGGCGGTTCGGAATTTGTTGGGTGGGCAAATGCTGGTGAATATGAGTCGAACCCCCGAGATCCTGGCCGATGCGGCTTATTATATTTTACGTCGCCCCTCTACTACGTGTACGGGAAATTTATTTGTAGACGAGCAAGTCCTCACCGAAGAAGGTATCACCGATTGGGAACATTATTCTGTCATTCCCGGCGCGAAATTGTACACGGACTTATTCTTGGATTAGCGCGCGAAGCGTTTAGAGAACAGCGTTTAGAGTTTAGCAACTTAATGGTGATGGTGTGTTCACCCTTCAACTTTCACCCTTCATCCTTCCGGTCTTAACTGTGGAAACAGCAGCACATCCTGTATGGAGGCATGGTTGGTGAGTAGCATACAGAGTCGGTCGATGCCGATGCCGATGCCGGAGGTGGGAGGCATGCCGTATTCGAGTGCGCGCAGAAAATCGTGGTCGATGAACATGGCTTCGTCGTCGCCGCGTTCCATGAGTTTGACTTGTTCTTCGAAGCGTTCGCGTTGATCGATCGGATCGTTCAGTTCGGAGTAAGCGTTGGCGAGTTCTTTTCCGTTCACCATGAGTTCGAAGCGTTCTACCAGTCCGTCTTTGTCGCGGTGTTTTTTGGTCAGGGGACTCATCTCAACCGGATAGTCAATGATAAAGGTGGGTTGAATGTAGTGCTTCTCGCATTTTGAGCCGAAGATCTCGTCGATCAGTTTTGCTTTTCCCATGGAATCTTCTACGGGGATGTGCAATTGTTTGCAGACGGAGCGAAGTTGTTCCTCGCCCATTCGACTGACGTCGATGCCGGTATGCTGTTGGATCGCGTCGAAAATGCTGACACGGGTGAAGGGTGCTTTGAAGGAAATGGTCTTCTCGCCCAGGGTTACATCCGTCGTGCCACAGACGGCCAAGGCTGTTTTCTCGAGCAATTGCTCGGTGGTTTCCATCATCCAGAAATAATCCTTGTACGCGGTATAGAATTCGAGAATGGTGAATTCGGGGTTGTGGGTGCGGTCCATGCCCTCGTTTCGGAAGTTGCGGCTGAATTCATAGACCCAGTCGAATCCGCCTACGATCAGTCGTTTCAGGTACAGTTCGTTGGCGATGCGCAGGTAGAGGGGAATATCCAGTGCGTTGTGATGGGTAATGAAGGGACGGGCTGCGGCGCCACCGGGGATGGATTGCAACACGGGCGTATCGACCTCCAGGGCCCCGCGTTCATTGAGGAATTCCCGGATCGCATTGATCATTTTGGTCCGCTTGGTGAAGGTTTCCTTCACGGCAGGGTCGATGATCAGGTCGGCATAGCGTTGGCGGTATTTGAACTCCGGATCGGTGACGGCATCGAAGGTTTGTCCTTCGGCCTCTTTCACAATGGGTAGGGGTCGAAGGGATTTACAGAGCAGGGTCAGTTCCCGGACGTGCACGGAGGTTTCGCCGGTCTTGGTGGTGAACACATATCCTTTCACGCCGACGATGTCGCCGATGTCGATGAGTTTTTTCCAGACGATGTCGTAGAGCGTCTTGTCCTCACCCGGGCAGATGTCATCCCGTTTGATGTACAGTTGGATCCGTCCCTGTGCGTCTTGGATCACGGCGAAATTGGCCTTACCCATGTCTCGAACGCTCATGATACGTCCGGCGAGACAAACCTCTTGGAAGGATTCTTTGGTCTCCTCCGAAAATTGATTCTTGATCTCGGCGGAGTGACGATTAACGGGATACAGGGGTGCCGGGTAGGGATCGATACCCAGCATGATCAGTTCAGCGAGTTTCTCGCGGCGAAGTTGTTCTTGTTCGGATAGAGGAGGATGGTTCATGGTTTTAAAAGCAGTCGCAAAGTTAGTACGCGGATGATTGAAAGTAGAAAAGCCTCCCGAAGGAGGCTTTTCTGTCGGAAGACATTTTTTGCTTCGATCGGGTCGGCAGAATTATTTGTTTTTGACGAGATAGCTCAGGTTCAGTCCCATCACGTGGTTGTTGATGTAGTCATCTCCGGTGGCCATCGGTTTGGTGTTACGCAGACCGGCACTGTAGTTGAAGGAAAGTCCCCATCCACATTTCAAGCGGTAGCCCATGATCACATTCATTCCATAATCGCCGAAACGGTAGTGTGAATTGGCTTCGTTGCCAATGTTTACGTTGGACTCGGTGCGGAGCCAGTAATCCGACTTCGTCGGATCGCGAACGATGGCCTTCGATACAAAGGCAGAGGGCAGGTTAGCGCCGAAGAACGGGCCACCGCCGATGAAGAAATTATTCCCTTTGGGTCCGTTCGTGTTGTACACAAAGTTCGCATGCAGCTCGGCGTAGCGAAGGGCCGTCCACTGATCGAGGTTGTTATTCTTCACTTGGGTATTGCCCTTTTGCACATAATTGATACTGGGCAGAAAGCTGATGGAGGTCTTCTTGATGGGCACATTGATGAACATGCCGAAGGCATATCCCATACGTCTATTGCCGGCCACTTTATTACCACCAACTTCCCCGTACATATCGGAGGAGGTTACGCCGGTAGAAACACCGACTTGGGCGGATTGGGCATCAACGAAAACAGGCAGGCTGAACAACAGGGCTGCCAACGCGAGCATTCTTTTCATAACAGTCATTTTGGTTCACCTACTCGTAACGCTTTTCGGTTCGGGCGCCGTCCCATCCACATCGGGTCGGAATTTTCGCTAAGATATAGTTTTTTGTGTGTTTCTATCCCCCGAAACACCTGATTTCTTGGGGGTTGCATGGGTTCGGGCGGGGGGGTGGCCTCCATTCCCAAAATTTTCATAACACTATGATTTCCATGGACATTATCGCGGAACAGGTTGTAATTTGTGGGTCTAACTGCACGTCCATGATCAAAAATCGTTTTCTACTCGCATTGTTCCTGATGGGCGGTATCAGCGTTTCGGGGCAGGGCGTACTGGGTGGACTCACCCAGGGCGATGCTGCCTCGGGTATTCGGGAGGCCCTGTCGAAGGGACTCACCACCGCCGTTGGCAACTTGAATAAGACCAACGGTTTTTTTGGCAGTTCGCTCTACAAAGTGCTGCTGCCGCCGGATGCCCAAAAGATCGAAACGACTTTACGTAAGATCGGGATGGGAGCGCAGGTCGACCAGGCCATCCTGTCGATCAATCGAGGTGCAGAGCAGGCGGTTGGTTTTGCCGCGCCCATTTTTGGGAAAGCGATTCGGGACATCACGCTGACCGATGCGCTGGGGTTGATCAAAGGAGGAAACAATTCGATCACTCAATTCTTTCGGGACAAAACGCAACAATCCCTCATCGAGGCATTCACACCTTCCGTCAAGCGTTCGCTCGACAGTACCCAGGCCACCAAGCATTATGCTGACCTGGTAACTGCATACAACAAACTGCCCACCACATTCAAAAAGATGAATCCGGACCTTACTTCCTATGTAGTGGGCAAATCGGTGGATGCGTTGTTCGATCAGATCTCCAAAGAGGAAACCAACATTCGGTCCAACCCCGCTGCTCGCGGAACGGATGTGCTCAAAAAAGTTTTCGGCGGAAACTGATCAAGCACCGGCCAGCAGTACTTGCCAGGCATGCTCTACCCGATCCTCGTTCAGCAAGGAGGCGGCGTGTTTGTGTAATTCGCGTTCCATCTCTTCCGGGTTGATCGAATAATATTGAATGATCTGTCGGACATGGGCATCATCAAATACCGGATCGATGTCGGGTATCTTGGTGCAATTGGCCAGCCGGGCGAGCTGATTGCCGGTGAGCACGGGACTTTTTCGAATCGATGCGGGCAGGGCTTCAAATCCCATTCCCAATTGACTATTGGGTTTTTCCACTTCGAACAGACTTTGGGCATTTACTTCGGTATACCAGTGTCCGCCCATCCGGGCTACGGGCAGGATCTTTCGCTGGTCCGGCTTTCCCCGCTCATCCAGCAGTGTATCATCGACGTGGATACACAGCACTTCGCAGATGACCAGGTTGCCGGCGCCGCCTTCCGTCCCCAAGGGTTTTATTTCTATTACCTGACATTCCATTTTCACCAGGGCTTCCCGGATCATGGGCGGACGGACCCGGGTCGCCTTCTCTTCCGTGAAACCGGCTTTGATGAATTCATTGACTCCTTTTTCGTATTCACAGCTGGCCAATGATTGTTGCTGAACGATCTCCTTGGTAACGAGGTGGATCACCACTTCCGGAACGGCCGCTACGTTTTCCAAGGTGTGCTTGGTCGTGTTGTCGCGCACCCGTCGAGCCGGCGAGAAGATCACGATTGGCGGATTGGAGGAGAACAGGTTGAAGAAGCTAAAGGGACTGAGGTTCACATTTCCCTCGGCATCGATGGTGGAGGCCAGGGCTATGGGACGGGGCGCTACGATGTGCTGAAGCCAGTTCTGTGTCTCGGCAGCCGACAGGGAAGCGAGCTCGAGGATCATGCGTTTCCGGTTTTTTTTCTTTTGAGGATGCTCCAATCGGTTTCTTCAGCGAGCACGGTGTTGTGCAGCAGGCCCAACTGATCGATCTCCATCTCCACTACATCGTTGGGTTGAATCCATTGTTCGGTGTATTGGGGATCGTTGAGCTTTCCGGTTCCATTGAGCTCCAAAAAACAACCGGTACCTACGGTGCCACTGCCGATCACATCACCCGGATAAAGATCAACTCCATAAGAGGCCCGCTCGATGATCTCGGCGAAGGTCCAGTCCATATCCCCCAGATTTCCTTCACTTACCTCTTTGCCATTCACCCGACATTTCATGGTGAGGTTCCAGGATTTGCCAACATGTCCCTGTTTCGCGGGTATCTCGAATCTTTCCAGTTCGTCGAGCGTGACGAGCCATGGGCCGAGGGTGGTGCTAAAGTCTTTGCCTTTAGCGGGGCCCAGGTTCAGCAACATTTCTTCCATCTGGAGTCGACGAGCACTCCAATCGTTCATGATCATGAGTCCGCCGATATACTCATCTGCCTCCTCCGCCCGGATGTTGCGTCCGTGGCGGCTGATCACGATAGCCGCTTCCAGCTCAAAATCCAGTTTTTCGAAATGGTCGGGCATGAAGGCGAGCGAACCCGGTCCCGTAATACTGTGGTGGTTCGTAAAATAGAAAATGGGGTATTGATCGAATTCCGGGATCATCTCCACTTTCCGGTTGCGACGGGCGGCGGCCACGTGTTGTCGGAAAGCATATCCGTCCCGGCAGCTGGAAGGGAACGGCACAGGTGCCATCAGCTCGGTTGACTCAACCGGCTTCCCCATGCCGGTGAGGCGGTTACCACTCCGAATGGCCCTCTCGGCCACCTGGGCGATGGGCAGGTAATCGTCCCAATAGTTCAAGAACAGGTTCATGCTGTTGGGTAAGTCGGGGTGAAGCTGGTCCATGGCAAAGACCTGCCCGTCGATCAGTACCCCCAATTGCTCCTGCGATTCGTTTCGAAAAGTGATCAGTTTCATATGTCCGTTTAAAGGTAACCGGAATCAGGCTGTATCCGTTCGCAAAAATCGTGTTTTTGATATCTTTGCGTCATGCAATTCGAAAAAATCCACAATAAAGGGCAGGCGCGATTATTCCAGAACGATTTTTTGGAAATGCTGACCAAATCACATCCGCTGGTCATCTGGGGAATATACATCCCCATCATGGGTTATCTTCTATACTTGGCCGGGGCGGATCACGGTTACTCCGCGCTTCGCATCTTGGCAACTTTCTTCGGCGGCATGCTGTTCTGGAGTTTTTTTGAGTACATCGCCCATCGGTTTCTTTTTCATTGGATCCCGAAAACACCTCGCTCGACCCAATTTGTTTACACGTTGCACGGGAATCACCATCATTATCCGCGCGACCGGCAGCGTCTCTTCATGCCCCCCATCCCGAGCTTACTCATCTCCTCCACGCTGTTCGGATTGATGTACTTGCCGCTGGGTACGCAGGTATTCATGTTCTTTCCCGGATTCATTTTCGGCTATCTCATGTATGGTACGATGCATTATGCCATTCACGCCTGGAATCCGCCCTTCAAGTGGATGAAGCCCCTGTGGCGAAATCACCACTTGCATCACTACAAAAACGAACATCAGGGATTTGGGGTGAGTTCAACGCTGTGGGACCATGTCTTTGGTACCATGTTCGATCTCAGAGAGAAAGAGGATCCGAATAAGGCCAAAGAACTCATGTTCGATAAGCGATCCTGATCACCATTTTTCCTCGTTATCGTCCTCCGCTTTCGGCTGTTTAAACGTTGTCTTCGTTTGTTGTCGCTGCGCGACTCTTTCCAGCATCAGTCCCGCGATCAGTTCGGCCGCATCCGCCTCGGGTTGGTTCTGCAAAAGTCCCCGCAACTTTCCTTCCGATACATCCATTCGGTACAAAATGGAGATGAGTTTATGAAAATCATGCTCGAGCAGGTATCGGATCTCTTCGAGGAGCCGGATCTTCCAATTCGTCTCGGGCAGATCCAACCCAACGGACGTGATCAGTTCTTGTCGGATCGGATCGTTCATATCAGAATTTTTCATTGACACCCAGACTGAATAACGCGAAATCATACTTAACCGGATCGGTGAGGTCTAATCGTTTGAGTGACTCGGTCAGCTCCACAGCAGTTTGCCAGTCGGTCTGCTTCCTTTCGATCAATCCCAATTTACGGGACACGCGCGATACGTGTACGTCGAGGGGACAGATCAGTTCCGCCGGCTTGATCTTTTTCCAAAGGCCAAAGTCCACGCCGTTATCATCCCGGCGCACCATCCACCGCAAAAACATATTCAGCCGCTTACAAGTAGAGCCGCGCTGCGGACTGGCCACGTGTTTACGCGTTCGTACGGGTGCATCGGGCAGTGAGAAGAAATACTCGTGAAAAGCGTTCAGTCGGTCTTCCATCGTTCCCTTGGATCGACAGAAAGCAACTTCCAGTGTAGAATGATGCGAATAGAGATGCCGTAGAAATCGGATGAAATAGAGCAGGTCGGTGGACTGAAACGTGCGGTGCTTAAAGGCCAATAATTTTTTTAGGTCTTTTTCCTGATGTTGGGTGATGAATTTGTAAGGCTCGTGATGGAACAGTTCCAGCAGTTCCAATGATTTGTTCAGGATGGTGGTGCGATTGCCCCAGGCGAATGTGGCCGCAAAAAATCCGGCGATCTCGATGTCGGCCCGTTGGCTGAACCGGTGCGGAATCGCGATGGGGTCACGGGCAATGAACGTGGTTCGGTTGTATTGCCGGACTTTCTTATCCAGCAATCGATGGATCGTTTTTTCATCCATGCTTATCCGATCGCTTGGGCCAGGTCTTCTATCAGGTCTTGCGCATCCTCGATGCCCACGCTGAGGCGGATCAGGGAATCACGAAGGCCGTTCTTGATTCGTTCCTCACGAGGGATCGAAGCATGAGTCATACTGGCCGGGTGGTTGACCAGCGACTCCACCCCACCCAGACTTTCTGCCAATGAGAATAGTTTGGTTTTGGAAAGGACACGTTTGACTTCCTCTACGCTATCGTTCTTCAATTCAAAGGCGATCATGCCGCCGAAATCACGCATTTGTTTTTTGGCGACGGCGTGACCTGGTTGATCCTCAAATCCGGGCCAGTATACTTTCGCCACTTTGGGATGATTCCGCAACCAGTGTGCGATGATGGCGCCGTTCTCACAATGGGCTTTCATGCGAATACCCAGGGTTTTGATGCCACGGAGAACGAGGAAGCAGTCCATCGGTCCGGGTACCGCCCCGCAGCTTTTCTGGATGAAGTATAATTTCTCCCGCAGTTCGGGGCTGTTCATCACCAGCGATCCCTGGATCACGTCGCTGTGTCCGCCCAGGTATTTAGTAGCCGAGTGCATCACGATATCGGCGCCAAGGGTCAGCGGATTTTGCAAGGCTGGCGAGGCAAATGTATTGTCGACTGCGAGCAAGAGATTGTGTTTTTTGGTGATGGCAGCCACCGCTTCGATGTCGGTGATATTCATCATCGGGTTGGTGGGGGTTTCCAGCCAGACCAATTTTGTTTTGGGGGTGATGGCGGCTGCGATATTCTCGGGATGGGTGGTATCGACGGCATGGAACACGATGCCGAAACGTTCAAAAATTTTGGTGAAGAGTCGGTACGTTCCACCATACATATCGTTGCCACAGATCACTTCATCGCCCACATTCAATAGTTTGATCACGGCATCGGTGGCAGCCACGCCGCTGCTGAAGGCCAGTCCGAATTTGCCTTGTTCGATGATGGCCAGGGCTTCTTCGAGTGCGGTGCGTGTGGGGTTTTGACTTCTGGCGTATTCATATCCTTTGTGTGTGGCCGGGGCTTCCTGCACATAAGTGGAGGTTTGGAAGATGGGTGTCATGATCGCTCCGGTGGTTGGATCGGGATGTGCGCCGGCATGGATGTATTGGGTGGCAGGTTTCATTTGGAAGTATTATGGGAACAAAGATGAGCATTAATCGGTCAACAGGTGGGCCAGTGAGAAATATCTCCAATCCCTTGGGTTCGGGGCATGGGCGGCTTGGGGTTGGATGGGACGATCGGCCACTGCGGGAGCCAGGATCTTTTCACGAATCAGTTTTTTTCGGGATTCGTATATGGCTTCCTGAAAATCGGGCTGTTGCATCCAGTGCGCCTGTGGTGTTTCGTATCCGATCTTGTTTGGATTCCAGCAAATGGAGTGGGGCAGATGTTTATCCATGGATTGGCGCAGGATCCATTTGCGCCAGCCTTGTCGGATCTTGAAATGGGGGGGCAGGGAAAAAATAAATTCGACCAGTTCGTGTGAGAGGAAAGGCAGTCGGGTTTCGACTCCGAATCGCATCGCGTTTCGGTCGGCATAGCGGAGTAATTCTTCCAGGCCATGGGTACAGGTATTGAAATAGAGGGCTCCGTTCAGCCCGGGATGTTCGGGCATGGCGTGATGAAACTGTTGGAGTTGTTCCCGGCGAAAGGATTCATTCAGTTCGGTATTTCGTTTGGCTTGTTGTTGGTATTCGCGCTGGCGTTGACGGGCGGCGGCCTGTGGGAAGAAGGCGGCCAGTTTGTTTTTCCAGTGGAAGGGAACGTCTACGTTCAATTCTTGGGTGGCTGTTTTTTCTCTGGAGGAATGCCATTGGCGTTTTCGGTAGAGTTCTTGCCAATACCAGGGGTAGTATCGCTCGTATCCGGCCAGGGTTTCATCGGCGCCTTGTCCTTCAATTACTCCTTTTATCCCTTCTTGGGCAATAGCGCGATACACGGCGTATTGGGCAAATACGCTGGAGGAACCGACGGGTTCATCTTGTTGTTGCAGGCATTCCAGGCCGGTGGTGAGCCAATCGGTTTCTGTTAGGTTGATGAAATGGGCCTTGGCTTGGATGTGTTGTGCCAGGGTACGCGCGGATGCTTCTTCGTTTCGATCGAATTGGGGGAAGATGGCGGTGAAGGTGTGGAGCGGGATGTTGGTTTGTTTGTGGATCTGGTGTGCGAGAGCGCTGCTGTCGAGTCCGCCGCTCAGGCTACACCCGATGGGCACATCGCTACGCAGGCGTCGGTGTACGGATGTATGAAGTAATTCCTGAAAGTGCTGCAGGGTTTCTGTTTCGGTGAGGTTGGACGGATCTCGTGTCAGGTCTATATCCCAATATCGTTGGATGGTAGCGGTTCGGTAGATGGCAGAATATTTCAGGTAATGGGCGGCGGGCAGTTTGAGTATTTCTTGAAAGAAGGTTCGGTCGGGTTGCAGCGGATCATCTACATATCCGAGTGTGAGGTAATGGAAAGCTAGTTGGGGGTTCGTTTGTTTGGGAAGTCCAAGGGCCCAGAATGCTTTAATCTCGGAGGCGAAGAGCAGGGTATGGTTTTGGAGGGCGTAGTAGAATGGTTTTTCGCCGAAGCGGTCTCGGGCGGCGAAGAGGGTTCGTTCTTTGCTATCCCACAACGCGAAGGCGAACATGCCATCGAAATGGGAGAGGCAGTCGGTGCCCCAGTGGTCGTAGGCGGCGGCGATCACTTCGGTATCGCCGGTGGTTTGAAAGGGGTAGCCTTTTTGGGAGAGGGATTCTTTTAGCTCGAGGTAGTTGTAGATCTCTCCGTTGTGAATGAGGGTGTAGCGATTTAAATAGGACAGAGGTTGTTTGGCATGGTCGGAGAGGTCCAGCATTTTCAATCTTCGGTGTCCGAGGAGAACGGTTCCGTCGTCGGATCGCCAATGATGTTCGCCGTCGGGTCCCCGGTGGGCGAGGGCGTGGGTCATGCGTTGCAGGTCGGCCAGCGAGTATTGCTGTGGATCGGGCTGAAGGATTCCGGCGAGGCCGCACATGCGGTAAATATCCGCAATAAAAATGCTTCAGCGAATGAAACGGCGGAGGATTTGCACGAGTTCGGTCACTACATACTGATTCGGATCGGTGTAGGTGGCGAGGTTGGCGGCCCGGGATCCGGTGGGGACGGATTTCAGTACATGATTCATCGGCGCGATGAGTTGTAGGGGTTCACCGGGATTGGCCTGGTGGAGTCGCGTAGCATCTTGGACCGATACTTGTAGGTCTTGTTCTCCTTGTACGATCAGCACCGGACAGTGGGTGGTGCGGATCAGGTTGGCGGGATCGAGTTTCATCCAGCTGATCAGGTATTCTTGGATGGAGGGGCGGAACAGGGAGAGCAGGGCGAGGGGTGGGTTGTGGACGCGTTTGCCGTTCGAGAGGCTATCCAGGCAGCGGTATGCATTTTCTTGGAGTGGTTCGGGGAGGGTGGACAATTGTTCGCGAAGCACTTCCTGGATAGGTCGGCCGGCGCCGGCGAGGCTGATGAGTCCGCTCAACGGAAACGTTTGGGCTACTTGGAGGGCGACGAGTGAACCCTCGCTGTGTCCGGCTACATAGATCTTCCGATAGCCATTTTCGTATAGGTAGAGAAGCCAGCTGCGGGCATCGGCTGTGTTTTGCTCAAAGACCAGGTTTTCTTCTTTAGTAAGCGCACGAACGCTTTCGCCGATGCCTCTTTTGTCGTATCGAAGCGAGGCGATGCCATAGTGGGCGAGGCTATCGGCCAGTTGCAGGAGAGAATTATTTTTTCCGGGGAGCATGGTGGAGTTTCCGTTTCGGTCGGTGGGACCGGATCCTGCGATGATCAGCACTACCGGTCGATCTTTCGAGGGATCGGGTTGCAGGAGGGTACCATACAATTTTCCACCATAAACGGTTACGGAGACGGTCGTGGAGGAAGGGGTGTTGATCTGCGTGTGGCCGAGGATACACAGCAGCATGACCGATACTGATAGCAAGAATTTATACATAGAAAGCTGTAAAGGTACTTGAATTGTGGGTGGGACTGTATTTTTGCGGGGTCCGCAAAGTCTCCCGGCCATTCGGGATCGGAAGGCGGTTAAAACCGATCAACATGACACGTGGACCTATCTCCCAATTCATTGAACATCATTATCGTCATTTCAATGCTGCGGCGTTGGTGGATGCAGCCAAAGGCTATGAAAAACATTTGGCCGAGGGTGGCAAGATGATGATCACCTTGGCCGGTGCCATGAGTACGGCCGAGTTGGGTATTTCGTTGGCGGAGATGATCCGTCAGGATAAAGTGCAGATCATCAGTTGTACGGGAGCCAACCTGGAAGAGGACGTCATGAACTTGGTGGCCCATTCGAAGTACAAGCGCATTCCGAATTACCGGGATCTCACGCCGCAGGAGGAGTGGGATCTGTTGGAGAATCATTACAACCGGGTGACGGATACCTGTATTCCGGAGGAGGAGGCGTTTCGTCGCCTGCAGAAGCATTTGGTGAAACAGTGGAAGGAGGCGGAGGCGAAGGGGGAGCGGTATTTTCCGCATGAATTTTTATACAAGACGGTCCTCAGTGGCGAGTTGGAGCAGTATTACGAGATCGATCCGAAGGATAGTTGGATCGTGGCGGCCGCGCAGAAGAACATTCCCATTGTGGTGCCGGGTTGGGAGGATAGCACCACCGGAAACATTTTTGCCAGTTACGTGATCAAAAATGAATTGAAAGCCAGCACGGTGAAGAGTGGAATTGAGTACATGACCTGGTTAGCCGATTGGTATCGGGAGAATTCTGCCGGGAAAGGTGTTGGTTTTTTCCAGATCGGGGGTGGTATTGCCGGTGATTTTCCGATCTGTGTGGTGCCAATGATGTACCAGGATCTGGAGTGGCACGATGTTCCATTCTGGAGTTATTTCTGTCAGATCTCGGACTCTACGACTTCGTATGGTTCGTATTCAGGTGCCGTGCCCAATGAGAAGATCACCTGGGGAAAGTTGGATATCAACACTCCGAAATACATTGTGGAGAGTGATGCCACGATCGTGGCGCCGTTGATATTTGGATGGATCCTGCGCTGGTAAAATGCTCAAACTTTTTAAACTATCGAAAATTAGCAGCCGCTGATTTTCGATACACGATTTTGGTGGCGGCCGCCTTCGAAGGGGGAGGTTTGAAAAGTTTTCACCATTGCTATGGCTGTTTCCAGGGAAACAAATCGGGCGGGAATGCAAAGGATGTTTGCGTCGTTATGAGCTCTTGCCAATGAGGCTAGTTCTTCATTCCAACAGATGGCGGCACGTATGCCTGCGTGTTTGTTGGCGGTCATAGCCACCCCGTTGGCACTTCCGCAGATCAAAATCCCGTAAGCGGCTTCTCCGCACTCTACTTGGTTGGCTACCGGATGGGCGAAATCAGGATAGTCGACGGAGTCTTTACTGTGTGTGCCATTGTCGTGTACAACAAATCCCTCCGACCGCAGAAAATCAGCAATGAATTGCTTGTACTCATACCCGGCATGATCACTTCCGATCGAAATAGGCTTACTTAACTCAAACTGCATAAAACTTATTTAACTATTCAAACTTCTCAAACTATTCAAACTAACTCTGAACGCTGAACGCTGAACTCCGAACTAACTCCACTCCTCCTCTTCCCGCTTCACCCTTCCGGCCAGAATGATACTTGCTTCGAACAGCAGGTACAGCGGGATGGTCACGATGGTGAGGCTGAACGGGTCGGTGGAGGGTGTGATGATGGCGGCCGCGATCAGGATGATCACGAACGCGTGTCGGCGGTAGTGGCGGAGAAAGGCGGCGGAGACGATGCCGATGCGGGCCAGTAGCATGACCAGCAGGGGCATTTGAAACAGCACACCGACTCCGGCCGTGGTATAGATCAGGTTTTCCAGATAGTCGGAGAAGGAGGGCATGATCACGATCTGACTGCTCAATTTGTAATTGAAGTAGAAATTGACCATGAAGGGCGTGAGGATGAAATATCCGAAGAGCACCCCGGTGAAGAATAGCAGTGAAACCCAGAAGATCACGCCGCGCGTTTTTTTCTTTTCTTGTTCGGAGAGAGCGGGTCGAATGAAGCGCCAGAATTCCCAGAAGATGTAGGGGAACGAGAGGATGAATCCGCCGATGAGGGCCAGGGTGAAGGAGGCGATGAATTGTCCGGTCATGGTCGTTTCGAGGAACTGGGTCTTGACCGGTTCGAAGCAGAGTACTTGTCCGATACCGATCTGTTGTCCGATCCGACACAGCCATTGTGCGGAGATGAAGTCCGGGCGGGTGGGGGCGAACAGCACGTCGTCGACCACATAATCGGAATAGGCGAAAACGAAGATGGCGCAGATCAGCATTGCAACCACCGACCGGATGATATGCCAGCGAAGTTCCTCCAGGTGGTCCAGGAAGCTCATCTCCGTTTGCGGATCGGGCGTGCGGCGGTTGAAAAAATCCAGTAGGGCCATGGCGGGCAAAGATACAGTGCTAGGAGAGCCGTTTCATGCGGACCAATTCGATCCGAGTGTCGGTCACCTGCAGCACTTCAAATTCATATTCATCGATGATGATCCGTTCTTTTTGTCGGGGGATCGTATCGTGGTGGTTGATGATGTAACCCGAGAGGGTTTCGGCCTCTTCGTGATCGAAGGTGAAGTCGTATTTATCGGAGAGGTAGTCGAGTTCCAGCCGTCCCGAAAAAATAAACTCCCGTTCGCCCAGTTGTTTTTCGACCAGGTCCTCGGTATCGAACTCATCGCGGATCTCCCCGAAGAGTTCTTCCAGTACATCTTCCATGGTAACGATCCCGGCGGTGCCGCCAAACTCATCCACGACCCAGGCGATGCTTTTCCGTTCGCGGGTGAATTGACTGATGAGACGCGTGGCACTCATGCTCTCGGGAATGGCCGGGATGGGCAGGATGATCGCATCCAGCTGTTGCGGGTTTTGGAACAGGTCTAACTGATGCACATACCCGACGATGTGATCGATGTCCTTCTCATATACGATCAGTTTGCTGAGCTGTGTTTCGATGAAACGTTTGCGGACCTGCTCGACGCTGGTGTGGCGGGGTACGCCGATGATCTCTTTGCGGGGGATCAAACATTCCCGGACTTTGATCTTGGGTAATTCCTGGGCGTTCTCGATGAGTTGGGCCTGCAGCTCATCCGACTCTTCCGGAAGGGGCGTTTGGAAAAGGTGTTTGAGGTCGCTTCGTTTCAGGGGCTCTTTTTTCTCCCGGATCCGTACATCGAATACCTGTCGCAGCAACCATTCGGCTGCATCGATGGTGGCGGCCGCGATGGGGAAGAGCAGTTGATGGGCCCGGTGGAGGAATCCCGAGAACCGGATCAAGGCATTTTCTCCGCGCGAGCGGAAATAGGCCCGGGGGATGAACTCGGCCAGGAGGAGTACCAATAGTGTGGTGAGCAGAATCTCGATCAATAATTTCAGCATGTTCGATTCAACCCGGGCGTACGACCACAATGGTTGCATGACATCGTTGATCTGCAAGGCTAATAGAACCAGCAGCAGTTGGGTGCCCACCAGGGTGGTGCCCAGCAGCCGTGCGGGCGATTGCAAGAATGGCTCCAATCTTTTCACTGCCTGCGGAAAGGAGCGTCTCTTGATTTCCAAGGCCATTCGGTTGGCGCTGTAGAATGCCATTTCCAGTCCGGCGAGCAAGGCCAAACCCGAAAGGGTTATCAGAAAAAGTAGCCAGGTGTTCATGGGGCAGGTGCTTGTAGAAAGGTACGAACCCATTTTTCCGTTTCGCGGCAGGCCGTCGGCAGATCTTCATTGAGGACCACCTGGTCGAACTCGTTTTTGAAACTCATCTCGTAGCCGGCTTTTTCAATTCGGGCGGTTAATGACTCCGGGTTTTCGGTGCCCCTGGCCTGCAGGCGGCGGGAGAGTTCTTCCAGCGAGGGGGGCTCAATGAAAATGGCCAGGCTGGATGCCGGATATCGTCTGCGAATGTTGAGTCCCCCTTTAACATCAATATCCAGCAATGGGGTCTTCCCCATCTGCCAGATGCGCTCCAGTTCGCTCACCGGGGTGCCGTAATATTTTCCGGGGTAAACCATCTCCCATTCGGCCAGGGATCCTTCTGAGATCTTTTTTTCAAATTCCGTTACGGGGATGAAGTAGTATTCTTTCCCGTCTGTTTCGCCAGGGCGGGGTGCACGGGTGGTGCAGGACACGGAGAAGGCCAATTGGTCCGGCATTTTTTCGAGCAGGTATCGGACGATCGAGGTTTTGCCGGCTCCGGAGGGAGCGGCTATGATGATGATCTTATTTCGGGGAAGGTCCATGTTCGATAAAAGATCGATGGGGGGGCAGGGATCAGTAGCGTTTCTTTTTGAATCCGCCACGCATGTCGCGACGGCCACCGCCTCCGCCACGCTGCTGAAATTTTCCTCTCTTGCCGTATCCACCGCCGCCTCGTCCCTCCGGTTGCATCCGGTAGGCCTTGACGTACGGGGTGTTGGTGAAGGTGAGTTGTCCGTCCGTCAGCACATTCATTTCACTTTGGATCACGTCGTCGGCCACCAGCTCCTTGTGCCACGTGTTATAGGCCAGTTTCATATAATAGGCGATCGCATTGGCAAAGCCCTGCTTCTTGTCGGTGTCCTCGGCCTCCAGGGCTTTTTGGATCACCAGTTCCAGGTTCTTACCCAGGTGGGTATAGCGTGGATGACGCTTGGGATAGGGCAGGGGTTTGGGCCGGGCCTGAGCCTCTTCCCGGGTGGGTATGGGGTAAGGGGATTTGACCTCCAGCGTGAAATCGGAGATCTCGAACAGGTGATCCCAGAACTTCTGTTTATAGTCCTCTACGTTCTTAAGCTGCGGATTGAGTATTCCCATGGTCTCTACGATGACCTGGGCATTTTTTTGCCGCTTCTCCGTCTCCTCGATGGTCAGGATATGCTCCACCATTCGTTGGATGTGACGACCGTACTCCCGCATCATCAGGTGATTGCGACTGGTATTATATTCCATAAAAGCTTGTGAAAGGACAAATATACGGATTCTCCGGGGTCGTTTGGGCAGGCGGGGGACTACCTTTGCCCCGCATGCGTATCGTTGTGAATGCCCGTTTTTGGATGCCCGACCGGCTGGAAGGCTATGGGTATTTCACCGAGCAGGTCTTTCTCCACCTCTTAAAGGCACATCCCGAGCATGAATTCTGGCTCCTATTCGATCGACAACCCGTGGGTTTGCCAGCCTTACCGGATGGCGTAAAAGTGAAGGTTATAGGTCCCCCCGCGCGGCATCCTTGGCTCTGGACCTGGTGGTACGATTGGCGTCTGCCCATCCTGCTCCAACAATTAAAGGCCGATCTGTTTGTATCGCCCGATGGCATCGCCTCCCTTCGAACCAATACCCCGCAGTGTCTGGTCGTTCACGACCTCGCTTTTTTACAACAGCGGAATTGGTTTCCCGCCGCCATCCGTCGGTTTTATGTTAACCGTACCCCGAAATTCCTGCAGAAAGTCCAGCGGGTAGCGACCGTTTCCGAAACCTCCAAAAAAGAACTGATCGATCGCTATGGTGTTTCGCCCGATTCGATCGATGTCATTTATAATGCTGCCAAACCGGATTTTCAGCCGTCCTCCGACAGCGAAAAAGCCGCGATCAAAAACCGTTACACCGAGGGAAAGGAATATTTTCTGTATACCGGTGCCATTCATCCGAGAAAGAATCTGATCGGCTTGCTGAAGGCATTCTCGTTGTTCAAAAAAAGACAGCAGAACGGGTATAAGTTGGTGTTGGCGGGGCGGATGGCCTGGCATTCGGGCGATTTTCAGAAGTTGTTGATGACCTACAAATACCGCTCCGACGTGGTGTTAACGGGCTATCTGCCGTTGGCGGAGTTAACCGGACTCACCGCCTCGGCCTATGCGATGGTTTATCCTTCTTTCTATGAGGGATTTGGCGTGCCCGTGTTGGAGGCGATGCAATCGGCGGTGCCCGTCATTACCAGTGCCGGTACCTCGATGCAGGAGATCGCCGGCGACGCGGCCTTGTATGCCGATCCGCAGGACCCCGCCTCCCTGGCCGAGCAGATGAATCGGCTGTATGTGGACGAATCCTTGCGACGCCGGCTGATTGCTTCGGGCCGGGAGCGGGCTGGCCAATTCAGCTGGAAGAGATCGGCGACCCTTCTTTGGTCGACCTTGCTGGCGGCCGCGCAGCGGGATTGAGTTAGCTTTGCCATTCAATTTTGTATATGCAACAATCAACGATCACCATTCAGGTGGGACTGGACGAAAAGCGAGTACCAACCGACATTCAATGGGCCGCCAGTGATGCGGGCGAGGGGCAGTTCCAAAAAGCGAAAGCCATGATGATCTCTTTTTGGGATGGATCCGACAAGGCGGCGCTGCGTATCGACCTGTGGACACAGCAGATGATGGTGGATGAAATGGCGGATTTTTATTATCAGACCTTGATGACCATGGCCGATACCTACGGACGAGCGACGCAGTATGCCGATCAGGTGGAGCAGTTGAAGACTTTTGCCAAAACATTCTATGAAACGTTTCGCGCCAAACAATTAGCCAATAATAAAGCTTAGTATATGTCGTTGGAAAAAGACGTCATGGTTGCTCTGAAGACAGCCATGCTGAACAAAGATGAGGCCGCTCTGCGCAGCCTTCGTGCCATCAAAGCCGCGATCTTGTTGGCTAAAACAGCTGAGGGTGCGACCGAGGAGTTGGAGGAAGCGGCGGAGATCAAACTCTTGCAAAAATTGGTGAAACAGCGAAAGGATTCGTTGGAGATCTTTCAACAGCAGAATCGTCCCGAGTTGGCGGTCAAAGAAGCGGAGGAGATCGCCGTGATCGAACGGTTCTTGCCCAAGCCGATGTCGGAAGATGAATTGCGATCTGGCTTGAAACAGATCCTTTTGGAGGTGGGGGCACAATCTCCCGCCGACATGGGCAAGGTAATGGGTGCCGCGAACAAGGCCTTTGCCGGAAAAGTGGATGGAAGAACCTTGTCGGCCTTGGTCAAGCAAATGTTATCCGAACAATAATCCTTCTCTTTTTCTATGGGTATTGACCTGTTGATCGTTTTGTTGGTGTTAGCGGCCATTTACCTCGGGTATCAGCGGGGATTGATCCTGGCCGTCTTCTCCTTTTTATCACTTTGGGTCGGTATTTTCTTTGCTTTCAAATTTTCCGCTATCGTGGCGGCTTGGTTGGGACAACGGATATCGGTCTCCGATCGGTGGTTGCCGATCCTGTCGTTTTTACTGATCCTATTAGGTGTAATCCTGTTGATCAGGCTTGGAGCAAAGGCCTTGGAAAGCATGCTGGAGCTGGCTCAAATGGGCACCTTCAACCGCATGGCCGGGGCCGTTTTGTATAGTTTGTTGTTGCTGAGCGTAACGGCCGCGGTCATTCAGGGTCTGCAATGGGCTGGCGTGGTTACGGCGGCGGAGGGTCAGGAATCCATCTACATTCAGCGCATCCAACCCATCTTTAAAGAAGGATTTGAGCGGTTGAACCAATGGATCCCCGGTGGCCGCGAGGTATTCGATACACTCGACCAGTATTTTTCGGCACATCCCACGATCACCTCTTTGCGGTAGAATTCATTTTATCCTATTATATGTTTCCGTCTCGTTTGGGGTAAAAAGTCTATTTTAGCGATAAGGGTTTACCCTTCAGTTAGTATGTCTTACCAGATTCAGGAGATCAAGAAGTATCACTTCATCGATGAAGGTGCCGGCCAGCCTTTGGTGCTGCTGCACGGATTATTCGGGAACCTCGCCAATTTTTCCGGCGTCATTGAACATTTTAAACGAACCCATCGGGTGATCGTGCCGCAGATGCCTTTGTTGGACTTGGATCTGCTGCATACTTCCGTCGGGGGATTGGCCAAGTATCTGCATAAATTTCTCGAGACCCTTGAGTTGAGGGAGGTGCACCTGATGGGCAATTCGCTGGGCGGGCACGTAGCCTTGGTGCATGTACTCAAACATACCGACCGCGTCCGCTCGTTGATCCTGACCGGGAGCTCGGGTTTATTCGAAAATGGTATGGGCGACAGTTATCCCAAGCGAGGAGATTACGAATACATCAAAAAAAAGACGGAGCAGACGTTCTATGACCCGGCGACGGCTACCAAGGAGTTGGTGGACGAAGTATTCAGCATCACCAACAACCGCCTCAAGGTCATCAAGATCATTGCCCTGGCCAAAAGTGCCATCCGCAACAACCTGGGGGAGGATCTGTCCAAGATCCAATTACCCACTTTACTGATCTGGGGCAACAACGATACCATTACGCCGCCCTTCGTGGGAAAGGAGTTCAATCGCCTCATCCCCAACAGCGAGCTTTACTTTATCGATAAATGCGGACATGCCCCCATGATGGAGGTCCCTGCCGAATTCAATGTCATCCTGGAGCGCTTCTTGCAAAAATTTCCGGACCCGGCTGTTTCACAGTAACGCGTAGCTTGACCGCTCTCCCGTAATTTTGGGTCAGTCATTTCCACCATGCTTTGTCGTCAATTGCTATCCCAGACCCTTCCGTTCCTGCGGCCAACCGATACCGTGTTTCAGGCCCTCAACGTAATGGCCGATCATCAGGTACTCCATCTTCCCATCGTGGAAGGGGTGGACTATGTGGGATTGATCAGTGAATCGTCTTTGCAGTGTGTGGAGGACGATCAAACCCTCTTGCAGGATTGGACCGGTCTCTGGCAGCCACTTTCCGTGAAAGCGGAAGATCATTTGCTGATGGGGGTTCAGCTGGCAGCCGAGCAACACCTCACGGTTATTCCGGTGGTCACCAACGAACGGGAGCTGATCGGAACACTGTTGCCCTCGGACCTCATTCGGGCCTTGGCCAGTTTTCTGCGACTCGAGGAGCCGGGAGGATTACTGGTGTTGGAGATGGAGCCCAAGCAATATGCCTTCAGCGAGATGAGTCGGCTCGTTGAAACCCACGATGCACAGATCACCCAATTGAATACCCGGATCTTACCCGACACTGGTCAGCTGGCCGTTACCATCCGGATCAATAAACCGGAGATCTCCGATATCGTGGCTACGTTTCAGCGATACGAATACAACGTGGTTTGTTTCTTCGGGGAGGAATTATACACCAACCAGTTGCGCAGCAACTACGACAACCTCATGACCTACCTGAATGTGTAGCGTCTTTTGTCCATTTCATATAGGCGTCAGATACCGAATCTGGCTGTTGCTAATCCTATGTTTTTCGGCCGCTCGGCTCACGGCTCAACCGGCAGCTCCCGTGTATGTCGACACGATCTGCATCGAAGGCAACAGGCATACGCGTTCGAACATCATTTTACGCGAATTGCCTTTTAAAAAGGGCGATAGCTGTCAAGTTTCTGAATTGAATGGCTGGTTCGAGGAATCGAAACGTGCCCTGATGAATACCATGTTGTTTCAGGAGGTGGTTGTTACCGCCGCGCGTGTGTTTTTGCCGATCCAGGAGGGAGTGCCGGGTGTGAATCCGGTCGACCGCATACAAGTAAAGGTTCGGGTACGGGAGCGGATAAATATCTATCCAGTATTTTTTGTGGAGCCGATCGACCGAAACCTCAACCAGTGGTTGTTTGAACAGCGGGCCAGTCTGGACCGGGTCAATTTCGGGGCTCAGCTTTTGCTCAACAATACCACCGGCCGGGCCGATCGAACGATCGCCACCCTGTATCAGGGGTATACGGAGCAACTTGCTTTATCGTATGAGTTGCCTTATTTGGGCAAGCAGCTGAAATGGGGCCTGCGGGTAGGATTTTCGGTGGGACGAAACAAGGAGGTGAATGTGGCAACGGTCAACGATAAGCAGGTATTCCTTCGGGATTCGGATCGGTTCATTCGTCATTTTGAGCAAGTGTTTGGTGAGTTGCAGTACCGACCTCGGATCAATACGCGTCATAGTTTTGGGGTTCAGTGGATGCAGGACCGGGTCGCTGATACGGTTCGACTCCGCAATCCGGATTATTACCCCAAGGGGGTATCTCGTCTACGCTATCCCCGGCTTCAGTATACGCTCAATTATCAGCGGGTCGATTACCTTCCTTATCCAACGAAGGGGCCACTCGCCCAGCTGCAGGTTGCCCGATCGGGAATCGGTTCCGCCATTTCGATGTGGGAGGTGCATGCCAAAGCGATGATGCTTTGGCCGATCGCTCCGAAGTGGTCTTGGGCTTGGGGTGTTTATGCCGGTTGGAAATCTCCCTCGGATCAACCGTTTATGAACCGGCGTTTCTTGGGATACGGCACGCAATTTCTTTCCGGCTACGAGTACAATGTGGTGGATGGGCTTTCCGGGGGACTGACTCGGGTCATGCTCACCCGACAGTGGGTGCATCATACGATCCGGATCCATTATCACCGGAAAAAGGAGCCGATGCGGATACCGGTCCGTTTCATGTCTCGGGCGTTTATGCAAGCCGGATATGTGTACGATCCGGAGGTGCCGGTGGGTGGGAAACTGGCCAATCAGTGGCAATATTCTGGTGGACTCGGCCTTGATCTCCTCTTGTTTTATGATGTTTTGTTCCGGCTGGAGTATTCGGTCAACCGGTTCGGTGAAAACGGTCTATTTTTACACCGGAAGTATCCCTATTGATGATGCAAGCGGCCGTTTACAGCCGGGTCTATGATCCGGCACAGCAAGCCGAATGGCAAATGCTGTTCGATGAGATGGAGCATCAGGGCATTCGCCCCGTGATATTCCGGGATTTTTATGACCAGTTATCCGGCGCCTTGCGCTTGCCGGAATCGTCGGGTCAGTTTACGGGCGCCCGGGATCTGGGGGAGGATATTGAATTTCTCATCAGTTTTGGCGGGGATGGAACCCTGCTCGACACCTTGTCGTTGATCCGGGAGAAAAAGATCATCATCGTGGGTGTCAATGCCGGTCGGCTTGGGTTTTTGGCCAGCATTGGCCGGGAGGATATTCCCAGTGCGATCCGGGCCATGGTGCAGCGGTCCTATGTCGAGGACCGACGGACCTTGATCCACCTCGACGCCAGTCAATCGCTTTTCGGTGAGGTGCCATATGCCTTGAATGAGTTTACCATTCACAAGAAGGATCAAGGGTCCATGATCAAGATCCACACGTATCTCAATGGAGAATTCCTCAATACCTATTGGGCCGATGGGTTGATCGTGGCCACACCCACGGGTTCGACCGGCTATTCCTTGAGTTGTCAGGGACCGATCGTGTTTCCGGATTCCCGCAGCTTTGTGATCACGCCCATTGCACCGCATAACCTGAACGTCCGCCCCATTGTGGTGCCCGATACCAATGTCATTTCCTTTGAGATCGAAAGCCGATTTGAGGAGGTGATCTGTTCGCTCGATGCCCGCCGGGAAATCATCTCCAAAAATGTTCAACTGGCCGTGCGGAAGGAGAGTTTTGATATTGGGTTGCTGCGGCTTAGCGAGGACAATTTCCTGCAGACCTTACGGAACAAATTGACCTGGGGACTGGACAAGCGGAACTAATCCCAGTCTGGGGGCTATCTTCCTTCTGGGCACAAGAAATTGTCTATTTTCGTCGTTCTATACCCATTGGAACGTAAATCGATCCCATGAAATCTCTGATTCGCACCGTTTTTCAGTCCGTCGTAGCCATTCTCTTGGGATTCACCTCTTTGTCGGCACAAGATGCCGTGGTGCAGGAAGGTGAATTTGGTTTTGGGGTGGGTGCCGGACATTATTTCGGCGACCTGAACACCCGGGCCAACCTGAATCGGCCCAAAGTGGCGGCCACTGCTTTCTTTCGTAAGAATTTTGGAAACTACATCGCCGGTCGGGTGGGCGTTTCTTTTGCCCAGCTGGGGTACTCCGACATTTACAACGATCACAACAAATACATGAGCAGCCGGAACCTGAGCTTCAACAGCCGGGTGTGGGAATTGACTCTGCAAGGGGATTTCAATTTCTTCCGTTTCATGCCCGGCAAACCGGAGTACAGCTTTACCCCGTATATCACATTCGGGGCCGGTATCTTCAGCTACGATCCGTATGCGTATTTGCAGGGCGAGAAGATCTTTCTGCGCCCGCTGGGTACGGAGGGGCAGGGCAGTTCGCTCTATCCCGATCGGAAAACCTATGGCACGACGGCCCTTTGCATCCCGTTCGGGGGTGGCATCAAATACTCCCTCAACGATCGGGTCAATATCGGATTGGAGATCTTACATCGGTTCACCAACACCGATTACCTGGACGATGTCAGCAAGACCTATGTAGATCCGGCAGTTTTTCCGCTGAATCCTGATGGAAGTCAGTCAATTGCCTATTTGATGAGCGATCGGTCCTACGAGCTCGGTCCCCGGGTAGGAATCCCGGGTCGTCAACGAGGCAACAGCCGTCAGAAGGATCAATTTGTGACCGCGATGCTGCACGTTAGTTTCAACCTGCAATCGTATCGTTGCCCTCCCACACATTAGTTTTCGCTGAAATAAGAAAACCCTTGGTACTTTTGTGGCCTGAGGGGATTTGAATGGAGACATTACTCGAACAAATAGACCGGGCACATCTGCCCCAGCACGTAGCCATCATTATGGACGGGAACGGCCGTTGGGCCAAAGAGCGAGGAGAGGATCGACTCTTCGGTCATTTTCACGGTGTTCAAAGTGTGCGCGACATCGTGGAGGCCAGTGCCGAGATCGGCATACGGTATTTGACCCTCTATGCTTTTTCGACGGAAAATTGGGATCGCCCCCAGGCGGAAGTAGCCGGATTGATGGAACTGCTGGTGAACACCGTTCGCCGCGAGGTCGATCAACTGAAAAAAAATGGTATTCGCTTGCACGTGATCGGCGATTTCTCCATGTTGCCCCCTTCGGCGCGCCAAGAACTTTCCGAAGCCCTGGACCTGACCGCCGAGAACGATCAGCTCCACCTGATCCTGGCACTCAGTTATAGCGGTCGCTGGGACCTCACCCAGGCCTTTCAACAACTGGCCCAAAAAGTACAGACCGGAGCGGTTCGAGCCGACTCCATCGATGCCGATACCATCTCCGACCACCTCTCCACCCGCGATTTTCCGGATCCGGAACTGATGATCCGTACCAGCGGCGAGCACCGGATCAGCAATTTCCTCCTCTACCAGCTGGCCTATGCCGAACTCTATTTCACTGAAACCCTTTGGCCCGACTTTCGCCGGCAGCACCTCTTTGAGGCGCTGCTCGACTACCAGCAACGCGAACGGCGGTTCGGAAAAACCTCCGAACAGCTCACGACTTAGCCGTTTTAACAAAGACTTTCAGGAATATCCGTTAATTTGCCCACCTTCTATCAAGAAGAACTATCTAACTAACTGACTGATAACCATTTGCAATTTTTCCCCTGCTTTTCATGCCGAATCGGATGATGCGTATATCGACCTTGGCCCTTTGGGTCGGAATCTGGAGTGTGTTTCAGCTGAATGCACAAGAGATCCGGGATACCACCGCGCCCACCTCTGTCGACCCTAAATTGATCGAGTGGTCCAACGCCAAGATCGTGAAAGAATACACCATCGGCGGCATCGAGATCACCGGCATCCAGTATTCGGATACCTCGATCGTCTATTCGATCGCCAACTTGCAGCCGGGCGATAAATTCATACACCCGGGGTCCGAGATCTTCGGTAAAGCCATCAGTAATCTCTGGCGTCAACGTTTGTTCTCCAACATCCGGGTGTATGCCACTCGGATCGAAGGCGATAAGGTCTGGTTTGAGATCTATATCCAGGAGCGTCCCCGATTGGGCAGTTTCAAATTTGTGGGCATTCGCAAAACGGAGGAGGAAGACATTCTCACCAAGGTCGTGCTCACCAAGCAAACCGTCATCTCGGAAAATACCCGGCGCGAGGTAACGGAGAAGATCACCAAGCATTTCATGGAGAAAGGATACCGCAATGTGACCGTGCGGCTGGAGGAGCATCCCGACCCCACTTTCGTCAACTCCAATACGCTAACCATCTACGTCGACAAGGGCAACAAAGTCCGCATCAATCAGGTTCGCCTCTTTGGAAATGAACGCGTGGACGTATTCAAATTGAAGCGTCGACTCAAGGGTACCAAGGAAATGTCGAAGATGACCCTTCGACCCGACACAACCGGGAGTCCGTATGGCGTAACCACCGTGCTGCCTTTCAACACATACCTGAAGGAATGGGGTTTTCTCTCTCCTTCCCGCACCAAGCAATTGCTCGACCCGTATTTCCGATTTAAACTTTTCAGCGGCGCCAAGTTCGATGATAAGAAATACGAAGAGGATAAAGAACGCTTGCTGAACTATTACAACGAAATGGGTTTTCGCGATGCGCAGATCCTGGCCGACACACAATACCTCAGCGAAAAAGGCAACCTCAATGTCGACATCAAGGTTGGCGAGGGTCGTCGCTACTATTTCGGGAATATCATTTGGAAGGGGAACTCCAAATTCAGCGACTCTCTGCTGAATGTATTGCTGGGCATTAACAAGGGCGATGTGTACAATGCCGCCACGTTGAACAAACGCCTGGGTAAGGAAGCCTCGCAGGAAGGCGGTGACATCAGCAGTTATTATATGGATGATGGTTACCTGTTCTTCCGGGCCGAACCGGTAGAGATGGCCGTGTACAACGATACCATCGATTATGAGATCCGCATCATGGAAGGTCCCCAAGCCCGCATCAAGAACGTAACCATCGCGGGCAATGAGAAGACAAAGGATTATGTGGTTCGTCGCGAACTCCGCACCATTCCCGGAGAACTTTTCAGTCGAGCCGACCTGATCCGCTCCCAGCGGGAGTTGGGCAACCTGCAATATTTCAATCAGGAAACCATTAACCCGGGTGTGGTGCCCAATCCGGAGGATGGTACCGTGGACATCAACTGGAAATTAGAAGAAAAAAGCTCCGATCAATTGGAACTCTCCGCTGGTTGGGGTGGGGGAATCGGACTCACCGGAACCCTCGGGGTTACGTTCAATAACTTCTCCATCCGAAACATTTGGAAAAAATCTGCCTGGGATCCATTGCCCACGGGCGACGGACAAAAACTGAGTGTGCGGTTGCAGTCAAACGGTCGCGCGTATCGTTCCTACAACGCCTCCTTCACGGAGCCTTGGCTGGGAGGAAAAAAACGCAATTCCTTCACCATCTCGTTCAACAACAGTAAATTCTCCAATGCCTTCGATCCCTTTACCGGCATGATCGACCGCGCGCGTTCTGATACCAATTTCCTGAGGACCACCGGCTTCTCGGTCTCGCTGGGTAAGCAATTGAAATGGCCCGATGACTATTTCAGTCTCGTCTATACGTTCAACTATACCCAGTACGTACTGCGGAACTATCCCATCTTCGACCAGAACTTCACCAACGGTACATCGAACAATGTGAGCTTCAAATTCACCTTGCAACGTTCCTCGGTGTTCAATCCGATCTTCCCCACCAGCGGATCCAACATTACGACGAGCGTACAGCTGACCCCGCCCTACTCGCTGTTCAATAAGTCCATTGCCACAAACAACAACAAGTACCGAAATCCCGAATACCACAAGTGGCGTTTCGGGGCGGAGTGGTTCGTACCCATCGGAAAGCCCCTGGGTGCGGAGAAGAATCGTCAGTTCGTTTTGAAGCTGGCGGCCAAGTACGGCTTTATGGGACGGTACAACCGCTCACTGGATTACTCGCCCTTCGAACGTTTCCAGGTGGGTGACGCGGGACTGACCAACAACTTTGGTCTGCTTGGTTTCGACATCGTTGCCCACCGTGGCTATCCGGTGTATCAAAACTCCGATCCCACGATCAATCCCGACCAACAGAGTGCCAGTCAGTTCTTCACCATCTTCAATAAATACCAACTGGAAATGCGTTTTCCGTTGGTCACCAACCCCAGCAGTACCATCTATGCCATGACCTTCTTCGAGGCCGCGAACGGATGGTTCAACTACCGCGATTACAACCCCTTCCGCCTTCGTCGAAGCGTGGGGGCCGGGATGCGCTTCTTCCTGCCGATGTTTGGTTTGCTTGGATTTGATTATGGAATCGGATTGGATCGGATCCAACCCGGACAAACCGGACTCAAAGCCGCCTCCCGCTTTACCTTTATGCTGGGCTTCGAACCCGAATAAAATATCCTTCGCATGAAAAAATCCCTTTTACTCCTTTTGACTCTTTGCTGGGGCAGCTGGCTGATGGCACAGAAATACGCCATCATCGATACGCGTTACATCCTGGATAAAATGCCCTCTTACAAAGAGGCTCAGCAACAACTGGATGGCATCGCGGCCGAATGGCAAAAAGAGATCGATGGCAAACAGGATAAACTCGATAAGATGTACCGCGATTATGAAGCCGAACAGGTGATGTTGACGGAGGAACTCCGGAAGAAGCGGGAAGACCAATTGTTTGCCCTGGAGAAAGAAGTGCGGGACCTCCAGCGGAAACGTTTTGGTTTTGAGGGGGATCTGTTCAAGAAACGCCAGGAACTGATCAAGCCTATACAGGACAAGGTTTTCAATGCGGTTCAGAAGATCTCGGTCGCCCGGGGCTATGAGCTGGTCTTCGATAAAAGTGAGGGAATTACCATTATATTTGCCGACCCCAAACTCGACAAGAGCGAGGACGTACTGAAAGAATTAGGTGTACGCTAAATAAAACAAACATGAAAAAAACCCTTTTAATCCTGTCGTTGGTTCTGTTTGGAGCCGGTGTACAGCAAGCCACCGCACAACAGATCAAGATCGGATATGTGCGCGTAAACGATGTATTAGGTCTGATGCCCGAACTGGCAGCAGATAAAGTGAACCTGGATACGGTTGGGCAGCAATTCGTGAAAGACTCGATCATGCCCCGCCTGAACTACATCCAGAGCGAGTATCAGAAAAAACTGCAGGACTACGCCGATACTACCAAGCCGAAAAGCGTACGCGACATTATCGGGAAGGAGTTGCAGTCCTATCAGGAAGAACTGGGCCAAGCCGAGTCCTTCATCCAACAGGTACTTCAAGCCAAGCAACAAGAATTCTTGGACCCGTTCGTCACCAAAGCCCGCAAAGCCATCGACGCCGTAGCCAAGAAAAAAGGTTATACCTATGTTGTAACGCCCGACTCTCTCTTGGTTGCCCCCGAGCAGGACAATCTGCTGGTATCCGTATTGACAGAACTCGGCATCAAGATCCCGGCTCAGTTGCAACAACCTGCACCCAAGCCCGGCGGTAAAAACTAAAAATTGAAAAGCTTTTTGAAGCCTCCCAGACGGGGGGCTTTTTTATTGCGTTATTTTTGAAACATGCCGACAACAGGACCCATCGGTGTTTTTGATTCCGGTTACGGCGGTCTCACCGTGCTGCGCGCACTGGTAGATCGGTTGCCTGCATACGATTATTTGTATCTGGGCGACAATGCCCGGGCGCCCTATGGCAACCGCTCTTTCTCCACCATTCACCAATACACCCTTCAAGCGGTGAAATGGTTCTTCGAACAAGGTTGTCCGCTGGTGATCCTGGCCTGTAACACCGCTTCGGCCAAAGCCCTTCGCACCATACAACAACAGGATCTTCCCTCGTTGGCTCCCGAAAACCGTGTGCTGGGTGTGATTCGTCCCACCGCCGAAGTGATGGGCCACCATACCCAAACCGGCCACGTCGGAGTCCTTGCTACCCCCGGTACCGTGCAGTCCGACTCCTATGTGCTGGAGATGGCGAAATTTTTTCCGGCGGTGACGGTTCATCAGCAGGCCTGCCCACTTTGGGTTCCTCTCATCGAGCAGGGGGAACACGTGGGTCCCGGTGCCGATTATTTTATCCAAAAAGACCTACAAGCCTTGCTGGCACAGTCGCCCCAAACCGACTTGGTTCTGCTGGCATGCACCCATTACCCGCTGCTGGAAGAGAAGCTCCGGCACTATTTACCCGCCGGTATGAAAGTGCTCACCCAGGGAACGATCGTGGTCGATAGCCTGGCCGATTATTTGAACCGCCACCCGGAAATGGAATCTCGTCTGGGCCGGGGTGGCTCCGTCCATTTCTTCACCACCGACGAGCCGGCCGATTTCGATCAAAAGGGTGCTGCCTTTTATGAGCGATCGGTTCGGTCCACGCACCTGCCCCCTGACGAGTTAATTCATTGATAAACAGAGATTCGGCTGATTTTTCCCGTTTACTGCCTAAAGTTTTCCGCACAACCCTTACCTTTGCCCTCCTTTCACAAACCTGCAGGTGTGGTGACCGGCAGGCTAACCAATCGGAGCCGTTCTCCCGGCCCCATGCCGGTCCGCGAATATCCGCCGGATCGAACGTGAAAACTGAACAGGAAAAAAATGAAACGTACATTCCAACCGCACCGCAAACGCCGCAAGAGCGTACATGGTTTCCGCAAACGGATGCAGACCGCCAATGGCCGTAAGGTATTGGCCAGCCGTCGTGCCAAAGGCCGTAAAAAGCTGACCGTTTCCGACGAGCGCAAACTCAAGTGATCGGGCGGTACCGATTCAATAATTTTACAGCTCCGGTCCACCCGGAGCTTTTTTATTTACCATGCAACCCGCTCTTCGCTTTCCCCGACAAGACCGATTGAAAAGTCGAAAATCGATCGAAGCCCTTTTCCAATCCGGGAAGCGCATCGCTGTAGATGCGTGGAGGGCCAACTATCATTTTCGACCAACACCTGGACTACAGCTCGGCGCCGGAGCTCCTTCCCGAATTTTCAAGAAGGCGGTCGACCGAAACCGGATCAAGCGATTGATCCGAGAGGCCTACCGACTCGATCAACACCGGTGGAAGCAAGCATTAGCGGAAAAACAATCAGGCCTCGACCTGTTCATTTTATACAACGGAAAATCAGTGCCGGATTTTGCCGCAACGCAAGCGGGACTGAACAAACTATTCGATAAGATCTTCGGCGGATGAAACACCTGCGCATCTTTTTGTTTTATTTGATCGGCTGGCCCCTGATCGGGCTGATCCGGATCTACCAATGGGTGATCTCACCCAACCTCGGACCCAAATGCCGATACCAACCTACTTGTTCGCACTATGCCGTGGAGGCGCTGAAGAAACATGGCCCTTTCCAGGGATTTTGGTTGGTGATCCGTCGGATCTCACGTTGTCACCCCTGGGGCGGAAGCGGATGGGATCCAGTACCCTAAAAAAAATCCCGACAACTCGTGTCGGGATCGGATTCAATTGTTGCGCCGGGATCAGAGACGTCCGGCTACTTTATTCCAATCTACCACGTTCCAAAATGCATTCAGATACTCTGCCCGGCGATTCTGATACTTCAGATAGTATGCGTGTTCCCATACATCCACACCCAGAACGGGTTTGCCTTTTACCTCAGCAATATCCATCAGTGGATTATCCTGATTCGGCGTAGAACAGATCTCCAATTTTCCATCCTTTACGATCAGCCAGGCCCAGCCACTACCAAAACGCGTCATGCCCGCGTTGGCGAATTTTTCCCGGAAGGCATCAAAAGATCCAAAGGCTGTATTGATCGCATCGGCCAAGGCACCAGTGGGTGCACCTCCGGCGTTCGGCGCTAAGCTTTCCCAGAAAAATGTGTGATTCCAATGTCCGCCGCCATTATTGCGCACGGCCACCGATATTGAACCGGCCTGGGCCACCAACGCTTCGATGGATTTTCCTTCGTGCGGGGTTCCTGCAATGGCTTTGTTCAGGTTATCGACATAGGCTTGATGATGTTTGCCATGATGAATTTGCATGGTGAGCGTATCGAAATGTGGCTCTAACGCATCGTGGCTATACGGGAGGGGAGGAAGGGTGAAGGACATCGTGTGTGATTTAGAGTGCAAAGGTATGTGTAAACGGTTTAGGGTTTAGCGTTCAAAGTTCAGAGTTCAAAATTCAGAGAAGTTGATAGTTAGTTTCGTTTGGTTTTGAAGAAGTCTTTCATGAGTTGGGCGCAATCATCGGCCAAAATGCCGCCGATCAGTTCGGTACGCGGGTGGAAGGGTGAGCGGCCGGGCTGGTTTCGCCGGTAGCTACTCTTATCATCGCTGGCACCGAAGACGACCCGACCGATCTGTCCCCAATACAAGGCTCCGGCACACATGGCACAGGGTTCGACGGTCACGTACAACGTGGCCTCGGGCAAGTATTTACTGCCCAGGGCGTTGAAGGCAGCCGTCAGGGCGATCATCTCCGCATGGGCGGTGGGGTCGCAGAGTTTTTCGGTCATGTTATGCCCGCGGGCGATCACCCTGTCATGTAGGACCACTACCGCACCTATCGGTACCTCCTCGGCGGCAAAGGCCTGCTCGGCTTCCCGGAGGGCCAGCTGCATGAAGTGCTCGTGATTCATCGGTGGGGATTTGGTTAACTTGGCCTAAAATTAGTCGAATGGCGGATATCCATCAGTTGCAAAAGATGCGCGAGCGGGTGCTTCGGGGCGAAACACAGTCCTACGAGTTTCGGCGCGAACGACTGCTGCGCCTCCGAAAAGCCTTACTCGATCACGAAACGGCTATATATGAAGCGTTGTACAAGGATCTTCGGAAAAGTAAAGAGGAGGTCTGGGCTTCGGAGATCGGATTCGTACTGGCCGAGCTCAATGAAACACTCGGATCCCTGAAAAAATGGATGCGCCCCCGAAAGGTGACCACCAACCTGCTCAATTGGCCATCCAAAAGCTATATCCAACCCGAGCCTCTGGGCTTGGTGTTGATCATCGCCCCCTGGAATTATCCGCTCCAACTACTGTTCAATCCCCTCGTGGCCGCTTTGGCCGCTGGCAACTTAGCCGTGCTCAAACCCAGTGAATTCACGCCCGCCACCGAAGAGGTGATGCGATCGATCGTGGCGCAGGCCTTTACGGAAGAGGAGGTGTTATATGCCTCGGGTGAGGGAGCCACGCTGGTTCCTCAATTGATGCAATCGTTCACGTTCGATCATATTTTTTATACGGGCAGCACAACGATCGGACGTATCATTTACAAAATGGCAGCCGACAAACTGGTGCCCGTTACGTTGGAGTTGGGAGGGAAGAGTCCCACCGTCATCGAATCCGATGCCAACCTTCGCGTGGCAGCCCGACGCATCTGTGCCATGAAATTTCTGAACTGTGGTCAGACCTGCGTGGCTCCCGACTATATCCTCGTACAGGAGCGCGTACGAGATCGTTTCGTGGAGGAGATGCGATCGGCCATGCAATCTTTCTATGGTTCCGATCCGCAGCAGAGCCAGAGCTTCGGCCGAATCGTCAATGCCCGTCAATTTGATCGGCTGGTGGGGTATTTGAATGGTGGAAAAATTTTACTCGGGGGTCGGCACGACCGCGACGATCTTTTTCTGGAGCCCACGCTGATGGAAGAGGTCTCTCCGGATGCGGCGATCATGCAAGAGGAGATCTTCGGACCGATCCTGCCCATCCTCTCCTTCCGAACCTTTGAGGATGCCCGTCAGATCATCGAACGTCATCCGAATCCCTTGGCGTTTTATGTGTTTACAGAGGACAACTCCCTTGCCCAACGCTGGTTGCAAGCGGTTCCGGCCGGTGGGGCCTGTGTCAACAATGCCAGCTGGCATTTATCCAACATGGAATTGCCATTTGGTGGTCGGGGTGCGAGCGGCCTCGGTGCCTATCACGGCAAACACGGCTTTGAGGTGTTCAGTCATCGTAAGTCCGTCATGCAGACGCCCACCTGGTTCGATCCCTCGATCAAGTATCCGCCGCTCACCGGAAAATTAGGGTTGCTCAAAAAAATGGTTCGATGAACAAAGCCCGAAATATCTTGTTGGTCCTTTTCGGTCTGCTGGCCGGATTTTTAACCTATGTCGGTATCAGTCAACGCAACAGTCAAATGAGTTTTCGTCAAAAGGTCCTTCGTACGCTCTATCCCGCCTTGATGTGGATCACCCGGCTTTCGGGAAAGAATACCACTGTGCTGATGCGCAGCGGCATCGAACCGCTTTCGTCCCTCTACGATCTCACCGTTCCGTCGATCTCGGGCGATACGATCCGATTGGCCGATCACCGGGGACGATATCTGTTGTTGGTGAATACGGCGAGCGATTGTGGTTATACCGGACAATACGAAGAGCTGCAACAGTTACAGGATCGCTTCCCCGATCGCTTGCAGATCATTGCCTTTCCTAGCAATGATTTCAAGGAGCAGGAGAAAGGCACCAATGTCGAGATCGCCGGTTTCTGTCAGCGTAATTATGGCATTCGTTTTCCCGTAGCGGAGAAAGGCGGGGTGCTGCGGCAAACCGGACAGCAGCCGGTATTCGATTGGCTGACGGATCCCAAGCAAAACGGCTGGAACAGTTTGAACCCGCAGTGGAATTTTGCCAAGTTCCTGATCGATCGGGAGGGAAGATTGATCCGGTATTTTGGTCCCACTGTCTCCCCCCTGAGCGACGATGTGACGATGGTCTTGGGGCAATGATCAGTTCACGGGACAATTCTCGTGGTAATTCACCAACCGGATCGGACTCTTTTCAAACGTATAGCCGGCGTACACGCGACCGATCTCATCAAGGACCTCGTTGATCTCTTCCTCTGTCTTCATCGTCACGAGTTTAAGCCGGTAGTCCTTGATATTGGGCAATCCCTTTAAATAATTGCTGTAGTGACGGCGCATTTCGTTGATGCCCACGATGGGATTTTTCCATTCAATGGAGCGACGCAGGTGTTTGCGGCAAACGGCGATGCGATCCTCCAGACCGGGCGGATCCAGGTGTTCGCCGGTTTGCATGAAATGTTTGATCTCATTGAAAATCCAGGGGTAACCGATGGCGGCGCGTCCGATCATGATGCCATCCACCCCGTAGCGATTTTTGTACTCCAATGCTTTTTCGGGTGAGTCGATGTCGCCGTTCCCGAAAATGGGGATACGGATGCGGGGATTGTTCTTCACCTTTCCGATGAGGGTCCAATCGGCTTCGCCTTTGTACATCTGTGTTCGGGTACGTCCGTGAATGGCCAGTGCCTGGATGCCGACATCTTGCAGGCGTTCGGCTACTTCTTCAATGTTCTTGGTCTGATCGTCCCAACCCAGGCGCGTTTTGACGGTGACGGGCAAATTGGTGGAGCGTACGACCGAATCGGTGAGTCGAACCATCAGGTCGAGGTCGCGCAGCACCCCGGCACCGGCGCCTTTGAGCGCTACTTTTTTGACGGGACATCCGAAATTGATGTCGAGCAGATCGGGTCCGGTTACTTCTACGATCTTGGCGGCCAGTCCCAGCGATTCTTCATCACCCCCGAAGATCTGAATGCCGACGGGGCGTTCCTCTTCGAAGATGTCGAGTTTCTTCCGGCTTTTGATGGCGTCGCGGATCAGTCCCTCCGAAGAGATGAACTCGGTATACATCAGGTCTGCCCCGCCATCTTTGCAAACTGCTCGGAAGGGCGGATCACTGACATCCTCCATGGGTGCCAGCAAGAGTGGGAAATCAGGTAGTTGTAAGGGGCCGATCCGTACCATTCCGTGGTGATTTGCCTATTTTTGGTTGATCCGCTGCAAATCTACCACGGATTACCCATTTTCATGAAAGGATTACTGGCCCATCGTCCGCCGCTGAATCAACTTCTTGTTTTTGTTGGGATCTCCTTGTTCTCCTTTTTTGTCATGGCCCTGCTGGGCACGATGATCTTGCAGGGGATCACCGGCATTTCCGTCGATTCACTCAGCGACCTGAATGCCAAACAACTTTCCCAGCCCGGGATGTTGACTTTTTTACGCGGGATGCAGTTGGTTCAGTTCATCGGACTATTTCTTATTCCGGCTTGGATCGGTGCGCGCTTGTTTAGTTATGAGCCCAATCGTTTCCTCGGACTCCAAGCCCCCAACCTGATGCCTTTTTGGTTTTGGTCCATTTTGATCATGATCATTTTGCTTCCCTTCATTCAGTTCGTCGGGGAGTTGAATCAGCGGGTGGTTTTCCCGGGGGGACTAAAAGAGTGGATGCAGGCGCAGGAGCAATCGGCACAGGAAACGGTCAATGCCCTTTTATCGGCACATTCCTTACAAGATCTCTTTCTGAATATCATATTCGTGGCCTTACTCGCCGGGGTGGGAGAGGAGTTGTTGTTTCGGGGGGTGATCCAACGCTTATTGTCCCGCAAATACGGTCGTTGGGCAGGCATTCTGATCGCTGCCTTTCTTTTCTCAGCCATCCATCTTCAATTCTATGGCTTTGTCCCCCGTTTTCTCTTGGGGATCGTGCTGGGTGTTCTTTTTGCTTACAGCGGAAGTTTATGGGTGGCGATGCTGGCCCATTTCTTTTACGATGCCATGCTGATCACGGCGGCTTATATCAACCCCGATCTGCTCAAAGAGGAATCGATCATACCCCTGTTGCAGATGGTTCTCCCGGCACTGATCAGTTTGCTGTTGAGTGTGTGGGTGATCCGCCAGATGATCGAGCGCTCAGCGGATAACCCTCCGCAGGAACCTTCCTGGGCACCAGAAGATCCGAACAATCCTTTCTCTTCCTGATATGGCTTTGTCCGTTTCCACCTTCAAGACCCGCACGTTGACGGCCCTTTTCTTTGTGGCAGCCATGGGCCTAGGCTTGTTTCTTTCTCCGGTTTCCTATCTGTTACTTTTTCTATTCTTGTTGGTCGTTTCCTGGATGGAGTTTGCCAAACTCATCGATCGGATCGGTCAATCCACTACGCATCCGTACTTGCTGCTGGGATGGATTTTGAACGGACTGGCCATTTGTCTCTTGCTGACCAATGCCTCTTTTTCTGTTGGTGGCTACGCACTGCGCGACAATCTGCTCTTGCCATTGCACCTGGCCGGCTTTATCCTCTTGATCGGGGGCACCTTTGCCCATAAGCCACTCGTCGTAAAACATTGGTGGTGGTTGGCGGCCGGAAATCTTTATCTCACCTTGCCTTGGGCCCTGGCCCTGCATCTGTATGGTTATGGTCCGCTGCCGGCCGGTGAGATGTTTTTCTCTTCGTCGGCCTGGTGGATGGTGGTGGCGATCGCCACGATGTGGACCAACGACACACTGGCTTATTTATTGGGTTCGATGATCGGACGAACGCCTTTTTCGAAGATCTCACCCAAGAAAACCTGGGAGGGAACGCTTTCCGGTATTGTAAGTGCCACGTTGCTGGTGGGGTGGGGATTGGATCGTTTCATGGAGGATGCTGACCTGACACCGGGGGCCGGATATGTAATGGTTTTTGTGTTGGCGGTAGCAGGAACGTTGGGTGATCTGTTTGAGTCGAAGTTGAAACGCCTGGCAGGGGTGAAGGACAGTGGTCGGCTGATGCCCGGCCATGGCGGGGTACTCGACCGATTTGATTCTTTGTTATTCGCCCTGCCGGTAGTCTTTCTTTTTTTACGGGCCCTCTCGCTGAAGTATTGATCACATATTATCAGGAAGCGATCGGCCGGATGCCCCTATTTTTGCCGAAATCGATCGTATGCGCATTCACCGGGAAGGATATGTTACTATTTTCATCGTTACCCTTTTTGTCGTTGCGGTCGACTGGATGCTTCGCTGCTGGGTCAGTGATGGTTACGCCTTTCTGATTGATCCGATTCGGGTAATACTGGCCGGTTTCTGGCTATTTATCCTTTCCTTTTTCCGCGTGCCGAACCGAAAGCACACCATTCAGGAGAATGCGATCGTGGCACCGGCCGATGGCAAGGTGGTGGTGATCGAGGAGGTGCAGGCCGATGAGTATTTCACAGACAAGCGAATCCAGGTTTCTATTTTTATGAGTCCCCTCAACGTACACGTCAACCGAAACCCCATCAGCGGGGAGGTGGTCTACAGCCAATACCACCCGGGTAAATATCTGGTAGCCTGGCATCCGAAATCCTCCACCGAAAATGAGCGGCACAGTGTGGTGTATCGGAAAGACGGTAAAGAGATTTTGGTCAAGCAGATCGCCGGGGCCTTGGCCAAGCGCATTTGTAATTATTTACGACCGGGTCAGGTTGTTCGGCAGACCGAGGAGATGGGGTTTATCAAATTTGGGTCCCGGGTGGATCTGTTATTGCCATTGGATGCTAAAATTCATTGTAAGATCGGGGATCGTCCGCAGGGCGGTGTAACGGTGATCGCCACCTGGTAGATCAAAAGATCGCTTTCAATTCTTCCAATCCAAATACCGTGTGCGTAGGGTAGATATTTCCTTCGATGGGAAGTTTGTTCCCGTCGAGGTGATTGACATGTATCTGGTCCATTCCTGCGTCAAAGGCTCCTTTTATATCTACCTCCAGAGAATCGCCGATCATGATGCTTTCAGCCAGTTCCGCTCCGCTGGCGCTGAGGGCGTATTCAAAGATGGCCCGGTGGGGTTTGAGTGCATTGGCTTTTTCGGAGGTGATCACTTGTTGGAAGAAAGCAGTGAGGTTGGCGGCCTGCAGTTTGTGGTGTTGTACTTCTTCGAAGCCGTTGGTGATCAGGTGTAGCTGATATTGTTTGTCTCGGAGATATTCCAGGATCTCTCGGGTATGCGGAAAGAGTTGGTTGCGGGTGGGGAGCAGGTCCAGGAATGCAACGCTGAGGGTCTTGGCCAGATTTTCATCAGCAATCTTGAAATCGAGCAGGCTCAGCCACATGCGTTTTACACGCAGTTCTTCTTGTTTGATGAATCCTTTTCGGTAGCGTTCCCAGAGTCGTTCGTTGTGACCCAGGTATTGTTGGTGAAAGCGGTCGAAATCATCCACGCCGCGGGTATGGAGTTCAAGCGTTTCGTACAGGTGTTGCAGGGTATGGCGGGAATTGGCGTCAAAATCCCACAGGGTATGATCGAGGTCGAAGAAGAGATGCCGGTACGCCATCCTGCAAAGTAAGGGGGTCGGATAGTATTCGGGCCGTGAAAATGTTCGACCTTTGACCAAATTTGATTTATGCGCGTGATCATTACGGGAGCTTCGAGGGGAATGGGTAAGGGGATGGCGGAAAAATTTGCGGCGGCCGGACACGAGGTCTTGATCTCGGCCCGCAACCAATCGAAGTTGGATGCCCTATGTCAGACGCTGACCTCCGCTTTTCCCGGGTGCACCTGTAAAGGAAAGGCGGCCGATGTGACCCTGCCCGATCAGGTGCAGGCCTTTGGTAAATGGTGTCTGGAGCAGGGTGAGCCGGATATTCTCATCAACAATGCCGGGATCTTTGAGCCAGGCAAGCTGCTGGATCAGCCGGAGGGGTTGTTGGAAGGGCAACTGGCCGTCAATTTATACAGCGCCTATCACCTGACACGGGTCATAGCGCCCGCCATGGTGAAACGTGGTCAAGGGCACATCATCAATATCTGCTCCATTGCCGGACAACGTCCCTACGCCCACGGCGGGGCGTACAGCATCAGTAAGTATGCGTTGAATGGATTCAGTCAGAACCTGCGGGAGGAGTTAAAGCCGACTGGGGTGAAGGTGACCACGGTGTATCCGGGTGCGGTGTTGACGGATTCTTGGGGAGATTTTGACAACTCCCAGCACCGGATCATGGAAGTCTCCGATATCGCACAGTTGGTGTATCAGGCCACACAACTATCGGTGGGGGCTTGTGTGGAGGAGATCGTGGTAAGACCCCGGCTGGGCGATCTCTGATCGTTATTTTTTACGTTCAACCCGAATGCCGACTTGCAGTACAGCCGGCAAAGGGTCTTCCCGCATGATCTGCGTCAACCGAAACGTATAAGGGCCGGTCGTTCGAAAAGACACGCCGGCTTTTTCCAGTTCGTTGTTCAGGGGGATTCGGTGTTCGTACACATCGTTGAGTCCGGTGCCCAACCAACCTTGTTCATTATTGCCCAACCGTTGTTCGGTTCGAAAGCTGATCAGTGTGTCGGGGGTTTCCACCACAACATTCAGCCAGATGTTATTGAAGGGATACGCATCGGTGTGTCGAAGGATGAGGGAAGTTTCGTAGAGCGAGGTGGAATCGGATAGTTGGAACGTACAACTCGGTACGAAATCGCTTTTCCATTGGTGTTGGGGGATGTCGATGGTCCGCTCATACAGATCGATCGGGGTACACTGGGTCAGCAGGAACAAAAGCAGAAGGAAAGCTGTTAGGCGCATGGGACAAAATTACGATACCTCAGAGCAGGTTGAGGATCTGTTCCTTGGCCTTTTCCAGTTCGTCTTTCATTTCCACCACACAGCGTTGGATCTCGGCATCGTAGGCCTTGGCCCCCGTGGTATTAATCTCGCGACCAATTTCCTGCAGTACAAACGAGAGCTTTTTACCCTTGGAGGGATCCGTTTCCGTGAACAAGGAGCGGAAATACTGACAATGGTTAGCCAATCGGGTCTGTTCCTCGCTGATATCAATCTTCTCGATGTAATAGATCAGTTCCTGTTCCATTCGGTTGGCATCGTATTTCTCTTTGCCGACCTCTTCGTCCAGTAACTTGATCAACCCTTCTCGGATCTTTTGTTTGCGCTTAGGCTCCAGGGTACGGATGTCTTGTTGCAAGGTTTCGATGCGCTCGATGCGTTGCAGCAGGTCGGCTTGAAGCATCGCGCCTTCGTTCTCCCGGTGTGCATTCAGGGATTGAATGGCCTCCGACAGCAATTCTTGGAAGGCATTCCAGTCCGCCCCCCCCAACGTATCGCTGCTGGGCACGATCACTTCCGGCATTTTGACCAATATACCCAGGAGGTCATCGGTCGGCAATTGCAGGGAACTGGCCAATTCGGCCAAGGGTTGATGATAGGCTTTGGCCAGCTCGGTGTTGATGGTGAAGGGCTTGGCCTCCCCGGTCTCTTTGAGGCTGATCATACATTCCACGGATCCGCGAACCAATCCCTCGCTCAGCATCCGACGGATCTCAAACTCCTGTGGTTTCAGCAAGGCCGGCAGGCGTACCTGCAGGTCGAATTGTTTTCCATTCAGCGATTTGATATCGATTAAAAAGGTCTTTCTCCCAATGGAGCCTTCTGCTCTTCCGAAACCCGTCATCGATCGTACCATCGTCATCCGTTTTATGTTTAAATATATTTTTTATTCGCGAGAAGCCATATTGCCGAAACAAAAATCCCTCCGCAGAAGCGGAGGGAAATATATGGATGGGTTAGTAAGTACAGGGAAACTGTGTTTCCCCACCACAATATTATACCAAATAAATAAACCAAAAAAATTTTAAGCTGCTTTTATTCACATTTTTTAGTGGTTTGTGGATAAACGCAGTATTGCGTTTCATGATCGTATTGGGCATTTGCAATCGTATTCATTCGATCGAATGCACTCGCGTTTGCTTTGATACCTTTGACAAAACAGCATCGTATGCGATTCAAAAATCCTATTTCGCTCGCGGAGATCGCTTCGCTCATTGATGCCGAACTGATCGGCGATGCTCAGGCGTTTGCGACGGGCATCAATGAGATCCATCGGGTAGAGTCGGGTGATCTGGTCTTTGTCGATCATCCGAAATATTATGATAAATGTCTCCGTTCGGCGGCCACGTACATCATTATCAATGCGAAGGTGGATGTTCCCGAGGGGAAATCACTGTTGGTGGTCAGCGATCCCTTCATTGCTTATCAGCGCATCGTTAGCACCTATCAGCCGTTTGCGCCGATATCGAAACCGATCGCCGATTCAGCGGTGGTGGGTGCGGGTACGGTGTTAATGTCAGGTGTTTGTGTGGGCCCTCGGGTCATCATCGGCAATGATTGTGTCATTCATCCCAATGTGGTGATCGGTGCTGGTACGCAGATCGGCGATCGGGTAGTGATCCAGGCGGGTACCGTCATTGGCAGCGATGCCTTCTATTACAACAAGCGCCCCAACCGATCGCTTCCCTACGAGCGTATGCTCAGTTGCGGGCGGGTGATCATTGAGGACGAGGTGGAGATCGGGGCCAATTGCACGATTGATCGGGGCGTTACGCATGATACGCGGATCGGGGCGGGCACCAAGATCGACAACCTGGTGCATTTGGGTCATGATACGTTGATCGGAAAGAATTGCTTGATCGCGGCGCAAGTGGGGATTGCCGGGGCAACGATCATTGAGGATGGTGTTACCTTATGGGGTCAGGTGGGTGTCAGCAAAACACTCACCATCGGGGCCGGGGCGGTGGTGTTGGCGCAAAGCGGGGTTCCCTCGTCGTTGGCCGGTGGAAAGGTTTATTTCGGCTATCCGGCAGAAGAGGCTTCCCAGAAAAAACGGGAGCTGGTGTGGATCAAGCGTATTCCGCAGATCTGGGAGAAACTCAAAGGTCAGTCTGGTTCGTAATCGGTTGGTAGCTGATCGCCAACGTTTTTCCATACCCAATAACCTTGTTGGACCCAATCGGATTGGTTGTAGAAATAGCCATTGGGACGGATCACGATCGAATATTTCAGGTCGATATAGCTTATTTCGTAGGGTGTCCCTTTGGGTAGTTTCATGGAACGCAGGTACTCGGGCTCGGGGACTTTTTTCTTGTAGGTGACGCTGATCTTTCGGGGAAAATCGATCTCGATCTCTTCGGTGCTGTCTACCACCACGTAGTAGGTCGTGTCGTACGGATCGATCTTGGAGAATTTCGAATCACTGTTTTCGTTCAGCAGGTCAATCACCCAACCATTCTCCTCCAAGGTGGAATCATAATAATTATGCATGAACTGTAAGCGCGAGCCGGCATAGGCGGAGCTTCGGTTGCGTTTCCAGACCGACCGCAGGGAATCATCACCTGCCAATTCGGTATAGAATGAATATCCTCGGTAGAGGAAGTATTGGGTGTTGTAGTAATAGACGAATGAGTCCAATTGGTATCGGATCTCATAGCCCAGGGCGGGATGAACCAGTTGCAGGGGTTCATCGGCCACTACTTTGAGTCGGTTGCTTTTCTTATAAAATAAAAATCGGAGGGCGGTGGGATTTCGGAGGGTACAGGTTTTGGCCAGGTTGGATTCGCCGATGAAATGTTTTTGAAAAAAGTCGCCGTACTTCTCCCATCCGTCAGCCACCTCGTTGCTGCTTTTGATCACGACTTCGGTGAGGGCATTCTCCTTTTTTATGAGGGCAACCGGGCGATTAATGGATTCCTGTACCCGCAATACCTGGGGCAGATAGCCGGCGTAGCTGATCGTGAGGTCGTATCCTCCGTTGCGCAGCGACAATTGAAAATAGCCGTCTGCGTCGGTGGTGGTACCCAGCGTTGTGCCTTGGCAAAAGATGGAGGCCCGGGCGAGAGGTTCCTGTGTGGCCGAATCGACGACTCTTCCCGTGATCGTGTATTGTGCCTGGGCGGTCAATCCCCACACCATCATTGCCCCATAGAGTACTGTTCTGATCATAGCGTAACTATAACGTTCGGAGCGGGTGCTTATTGTTTATAGCGTAGACAGGCTTCCGCGAGGGTTTCCCGCAGGGGGCGGTACTGGAAGGAGGGGAATGCCGTTAAAAATTTTTGGTTATCGAAACGAGTTCGACTGATGCCCACTCGGGCACTTTCTTTGCTGAGCAATTCAGGTTTTCCGGTGACCCATCCTTTGATCATGGCCATGCGCCAGGCGAGTCCGAGTAAGAGCGGGGTGGCTTGGCGGGTGGGACCAGCTACTTCGAATGCATCTGCCATCGCTTGTTGCAGGTCTCGAAACGGCCAGTTCTCAGCGCAGAGCACGTAGCGTTGTTCGGTCAGCTTTGATTCCAGGGCAAGCCGCGTTGCCCGGGCCACGTCGCGTACATCCACAAATCCGTTCACACCATCGGTATACCAGGGAAATCCCCGGTAGGTCTGTCGGAACAATCCGCAGCTGCCACTGTTCCAGTCGCCATAGCCCAGGATCGTACTCGGGTTCAGGATCAATCCCTCCAATCCCTCGGCCATTCCCCGCCAGGCGTGTAATTCCGCTTTGAATTTGCTGCGGGCATAATGTGTTTGGATGGGATTGTCCTCCCATTTGCTTTCTTCACTGACGGTGGATTCATGCTGCGTCCGACCCAAGGCCGCGACGGAACTGATTTGAATGAAGCGGCGTACGCCGGCCTCCAGGGCCATGTTGACGACGTTGGCGGTTCCCTCCACGTTCACCTGGTACATTCGTTTTCGTTCGGCCGGATGAAACGATACCACAGCGGCTGAATGGATGACCGCATCGACGCCGGACAGTGCTTCCTCCAGCGACACAACATCCAGTACATCTCCTTCTTTCCAGTCTACCTGCTGAAGAATCGATTCCGGTATCCAGGAAAGGGCTTTTGGTGTTCGGCGCAAGGCCCGCACGGCATATCCCTGTTCGATCAGCTCTTGTAAAATATAAGAGCCCAGAAATCCGGTGGCACCGGTGAGGAGTATGAGGGGTTTTGACACGATTGATCAATAACGATAAAATCCTTCGCCGGTTTTTCGTCCCAGTTTACCGTCGCGGACCAGTTGTTCCTGCAGGGGGGAGGGTTTCAATCTTTCGGGGCGTCCGAGTTGTTCATAGACCGATCGGCTGACGGCCAGGTTGATGTCCTGTCCGATAAGGTCGGTCAATTTGAACGGACCCAGTTTGAATCCGGCCGATTCTAAAATGCGATCCACTTGCTCGGGCGAAATGTCTCCGGCTTCCACCAGTCGCATCGCTTCCAGGTAATAAGGACGGGCCACTCGGTTGACGATGAATCCGGGTGTATCCTGGCAACGAACCGGTGTCTTTCCGATCGACGCGATCAACGTCCAGGCAACATCGAATACGGTTGGATCAGTTCGATCGGTCGTGATCACCTCCACGAGTTTCATCAGGTGAGCCGGGTTGAAGAAATGCAACCCGATCACCCGCGCCGGGTTTTGTACCTGTTCGGCCAGTTGGCTGACGGACAGCGAAGAAGTATTGGTGGCGAAAATGGATTCACTGTGATTCAATTCGGCGAGTTGATTGAAGAGCGCCACCTTGTCTTCCATTCGCTCCACGATGGCTTCGATGAACAGATCGGCCAAACAAGCTTGCAGGTCGTCGGTGAATTCGATTCGTTGCAGGATCTTTTCAGCCGTATCGGAATGGAGTTTGCCTTTGGAGACCGCTGTTTGCAATTGCTGACGGATCTGTTGCGATGCGCGTTCGAGTCCGGCCGGGTGTACATCATACACCAGGGTCGAGTATCCGGCCGTGGCCAGCGTTTGGGCGATCCCGGCGCCCATAGTGCCGGCGCCACAGACACAGACGCGATGGATATCCTGGCTCATCAGCTAAGGGCTGGGAATTGTCGGAGAAAGCGGACGTCGTTTTCGCTGAACAACCGAAGGTCGTTCACTCCGTATTTCAACATGGCCGGGCGTTCAACGCCCATCCCGAAGGCAAAGCCGGTATATTTTTCCGGGTCGATCTGGCAGTTGCGCAAAACGTTGGGGTGCACCATGCCGCAACCCAGGATCTCGACCCAGCCGCTTTTCTTACAGACGGGACAGCCTTCGCCCCCACAGATGAAGCAAGTGATGTCCATCTCTGCACTGGGTTCGGTGAAGGGGAAATAGGAGGGGCGGAAACGGATCTTGACATCCTTTCCGTACATCTCCTGTACGAAGAAATAGAGTGTTTGTTTGAGGTCGGCGAAAGAGACCTGTTCGTCGATGTACAACCCTTCTACCTGGTGAAAGAAACAGTGACTCCGGGCGCTGATGGTCTCGTTGCGAAATACCCGTCCGGGCATCAGCATTCGGATCGGCAGGTTGCCTTTTTCCATTTCTCGGATCTGAACGCTGCTGGTATGGGTACGCAGGACCCAATCCGGATTTTGTTGTACGTAGAAGGTGTCCTGCATGTCACGGGCCGGATGATGGGCCGGCAGGTTCAGGGCTCCGAAATTGTGCCAGTCGTCCTCGATCTCTGGTCCTTCCGCCACGGCAAATCCCAGCTTTTGAAAAATACCGATGATCTCGTTTTTCATTCGGGTGACGGGATGGCGAGAGCCAATGGCTTGCGGCGAACCCGGGCGGCTGCGGTCGATGCCGCTGTTGGTCTCGGTGGTCTTGGCCGCGGTGCGGTCGACGTGTTGCTGATAAACCGATTCGGCGTAGGACTTGATCTCGTTGAGCAGTTGTCCCGCTTCCTTGCGTTGCTCGGGCAGTACGTTTTTCATTTCGCCCATGATGGACTTCAGCGACCCCTTGCTGCCCAGAAAACGGATGCGGAAAGCCTCGGCATCGGCGGGTTGCAGCACCGGGAACGAATCGATCTCCTGGCGAAGTTGTGCCAGTTGTTGACGGAGGGCTTCCATGCACACAAAGATAACGTTATCTTCGTCGGCATGGGAGATCGTTTGCGCATTGCCGATTTTTTATCGCCAATATCCAAGGCGTTTTTGAGTGGAGACCAGGGGTACATGGATGGGCAGATCGGATATGTCATCGAAACGTATGAGACGGAATTTCCGGAGTTGGATGCGGCATCCCTGGTGTTGGTGGGGTGCGGGGAGATGCGCGGAACGGACCTGTCGCGCACCGCTACCGATGCGCCCGATGCCATTCGTCGCCATTTCTACCGTCTTTTCTATTGGCATACGGATATCCAGTTGGCCGATGTGGGCAATGTCCGGATCGGACACTCGCTCTCCGATACCTATGCGGCACTGTCAACCGTGGTCAAGGAGCTCATTTTGGCCGGAAAGACCGTGATCATTTTGGGGGGCTCACAAGACCTGACCCTAGGTCAATACCGGGCCTATGGAAATGCCGGCAAGATCATCGAAGCCAGTGGTATCGATGCCCGGATCGATCTGTACACCGACGCGATCCACCCGGCCGAGCATTTTCTGATGGAGATGCTGACCGCTACGCCCAATTTCATCCGACACTACAATCACATCGGTTTTCAGAGCTATTATGTTCATCCCGGCATTTTGGAAACGCTCGACAAGTTGCGATTCGATTGTTATCGGGTGGGCAGCGTAAAAGAGAGTATCGATGAGATGGAGCCCGTACTCCGCAACAGTCACTTGCTCACTTTCGATATCCAATCGCTGGCCCAGGCGTATTCTCCGGCCAGTACCTTAAGTCCGAACGGGTTCAGCGGGGAAGAGGCCTGTGTGCTGATGCGGTATGCCGGACTCAGTCCCAATATCAGCTCCATCGGACTCTACGGCTACGAAGTGGAAGCCGATCGCAACGGGGTCAGTGCCGAGCAATTGGCCCACATGATCTGGTATGTGCTGGATGGCCGCAGCCGGGGAAGACGCGAAGCCGATCTCGATGAACGGGATTCCTTCAACGAGTACATCATGGCCTTTGCGGAAGTGGAAACCATGTTCTTGCAAAGCAAGAAGACCGGGCGCTGGTGGATGCAATTGCCCAACAAGCAGTTCATCGCCTGCAGTTACAAGGATTATTTGTTGGCCAGCAGCAACGAGATCCCCGAGCGTTGGCTTCGGGCACAGGAACGGAGTTGAAACGAATCCATCCACTTTCTATGATACGATCGATCCGAACGATTTTCATGATTGCGTCAACGCTCTTCGCACAGACTTTGTTGGCGCAGCCGGTCGAACAATCTGCCGAACAGTTTCTGTTACAGGCGCCGGGTATCCGGCAGTCGCATGTCGGCATCAGCCTATTTGACCCCGACAGCAATCGTTTCTTGTATCAATATCAGTCCGATCACTTCTTTACCCCCGCCAGCAATACCAAGATTCCTACCTGTTATTTGGCGATGAAGTATTTGGGGGATAGCCTCTTGAGTTTTCGCGTCCGGGAGTCAGGCGATAGCCTGTTTTTGGTTCCGGCCGGCGATCCTACTTTTTTGAATCCGCTGTTTCCCGACCAGCACTTCTTTCAATACCTGCAATCCTCTTCCAAAAAGATCTGGATCCAATATCAAACGGAAGATGCGTTTACGCCGTATGGGAGTGGGTGGACTTGGGACGGATTTCAGGATTCGTACTCGACCGAACGGGCCGCCATGCCGGTTTTTGGCAACCTGGTCCATTTCAAACGGTCGGAGAATCGATTGGAGGTACACCCCAAAATGGCAGGCCGTCCTCCTTACTTCACAGAACCAATGATCCAATTGTTGGGGAAGGGAGACCATGTCGAGATCGATCGACAATTTGATAAAAACCAATTTTATTTCAAGAAACGCAACGCACCCTTCTCTGCGCAGCAGGTTCCGTTCAAGACGGACAACGGGCTTACCAATTTTCTTTTTCTGCGCGACACCTTGAATCGGAGTGGCGATAATTTTTTTATGGGAGCCGAGCGAAACTTCAGCGGCTACCGGTCGGTGTACTCCCAACCCACCGATTCGATGTTGCGGGTGATGATGTGGGAGAGCGACAACCATCTTGCCGATCAGAGTTTGCTCATGGTCAGCCAGCAGCGCTTGGGAAAGATGAACGACGGTGCGTTGATCGAGCAGGTCATGAAGACGGATTTTGCCGGTATGCCGCATGATCCGAGGTGGACCGACGGCTCCGGGCTCAGTCGGTATAATTTATTCAGTCCCGATGACTTCGTATTCATCCTGGACCGCATGAAAAAAGAATTCGGGATGGGTCGTATTGCCGGCATCTTCCCGACCGGGGGCGTGGGTACGCTGAAGAGTTATTACAACAGCATTCCCGGCCAACTCTTTGCCAAGACCGGTACGCTATCGGGCGTGGTTGCGTTGAGTGGATTTTTACAGGCGCGATCCGGTAAGTGGTTGATCTTTTCTGTTTTGGTCAACAACCACCGAACGACGGCCAAAACGGTTCGGGAGGGAGTCGAGAAATTTCTGTTGCGCGTGCGGGACCTTTACTGAAATCCAAAAAGCTTGTTGAGCTGTCCTGACCGGAATTCGAGATAGGTGGGGTGTCCGTCTGGACTCACATTTCCCTGTTTGCATTGAAGGAGTTCCTGCACGAGTTCGCGCATTTCGCGTTCGGTCAGCATTTGTCCGCTTCGGATGGCCTGTTGACGTGCCAGGGTTCGAAGGAGAGACTCTTTCTTGGGTAGTTTCAATTCTATTGCCAGGTACTTGTATTGCTCCAATAACCAGTGGATGGTTTGCTGTTCTTCCCCGCTGTCCAGGTCGGCCGGGGTGCCTTGTACCACGTAGGTATGCTTTCCGAAGGGCTCGATTAGATAGCCCAGCTCTTGGAGCTCCGGCAACAATTCGTCCAGCAGAGTTGCCTCGGAGGCATTTAGCTCAATGGTCACGGGGAACATGCTTCGTTGCGAGGCGATCGGTTTTTGGGCATCTGCCGCCAATAGTTTTTCATAGCGGATCCGTTCGTGGGCCCGTTGCTGGTGTAGGAGCCGGTAACCGTCTGGTAGCGGCAGGATGATGTATGTCTGTAACAATTGTGTCAGTACGGTGTGCTCGAGATCGATCGATGTTGGGAGGAGCGAGGGTTGTTGGGCTTCCGGGGAGGGGACTTCCCGGATCGGAAGACCTGCCCAGGGTTTATCGGCCGAACGTTCGATCCGATGCGCTTGATGTGCCTGTGTGAATCCGCTGAACAGTCGGCTTCCGGCCGTAGCTTGTTTTTTCTCTTCGGTAAAGGGTTGTTGGATGGAGGACAGGGATTGGATCCCGGCATCCAGCTCAAAATCCAGCGTGGGCGTGATGCTGAATTGTGCGAGGGCATGACGAATGGCGGCCTGCACGAATGCATAAACGATCTTCTCATCCTCGAATTTGATCTCCTGTTTGGTCGGATGCACATTGACATCCACCTGTGCCGGATCCAGATCGATGAACAGCACATACGAGGGAAACTGATCGCTGGCGATCAATGCCTGATAGGCGCTCATGACCGCATGGTGCAGGTAAGCGCTTTTGATGTATCTGTTGTTGACAAAGAAATATTGATCGCCCCGGGTTTTCTTCGCGGTTTCGGGTTTGCCGACGAATCCCCGGATGTTCAGGTAGTCGGTTTGTTCTTGTACGGCTACCAGTTTGGATTGATAGGGATTTCCCAGCAGTTGCACGATCCGTTGTTTCAAGGATCCCGGTTCCAGTTGATAGAGTTGCTGATGGTTGGCCGTGAGTTGAAACCGAATGTCGGGAAAGGCCAGGGCCACGCGGGTGAACTCTTCCAGGATATGTCGCATCTCGGCGGCATTGCTCTTCAAAAAATTGCGGCGGGCCGGTACATTGAAGAAAAGATTCTTCATGGCGAGGCTGGTGCCCACGGGGGTGGCTACGGGTGCTTCGGTTTCAATGCGGCTGTTTGCCACCTCGAGTTGGGTTCCTACTTCGGTGTCGGCCGGGCGGGTCTTGAGTTCTACTTGCGCAACGGCCGCAATGGACGCCAATGCTTCCCCGCGAAATCCCATGGTCCGGATCTGAAACAGGTCGTCGATCTGGTTGATCTTGGACGTGGCATGTCGTTCGAAACAGAGACGGGCATCGGCGGCACTCATTCCTTTTCCGTTGTCGATCACTTGCACCAAGGCCTTCCCGGCATCGTTGAGAATGAGATGGATCTCGGTGGCCTCCGCATCCACGGCATTTTCCAACAGCTCCTTGACGGCGCTGGCCGGACGTTGGATCACTTCGCCGGCTGCGATCTGGTTGGCGATGTGATCGGGAAGAACGTGAATGGTGTTCGACACGGCGGGGATTTAGCGTTCAAAAATAACCTATTTATCGCTCGTTTTTAGAAGCGGTTTCTATGCAAATCCGGTAATTTTATTCCATGTCTATCCGCTTTTATCGCTGGCTGTTGACCGGATTATTGCCTTGTCTTTTATCTTTTTTTCAGCTCGCGGCACAAACCAACTATCAGAGTCGGCTGAATCGTGACCAGTGGGTCGACTCCGTTTTTTCCAGCCTTACCCCGGATCAGCGCATCGCTCAATTGATGGTGGTGCGGGCGCATTCCAATCTGGGTCCCGATCACGTGGCGCAAGTGGTGCAGCAGATCCGGCAGTACAACGTGGGGGCACTTTGTTTTTTTCAGGGGGGGCCGGTGCGACAAGCCCTGCTCACCAACCAATACCAGCAATTGGCCCAAACCCCGTTGATGGTAACCATCGATGGCGAGTGGGGATTGGGCATGCGGCTCGACAGCGTGAAGAAATTCCCGTATCAGTTAACGCTCGGGGCGATGAACGATGAGGGATTGGTGTATCGGATGGGGTTGGCGGTGGGACAACAATGCAAGCGGCTTGGAATACACGTGAACTATGCCCCGGTGGTTGATGTCAACAACAATCCCAATAATCCCGTGATCGGTTTCCGGTCGTTCGGCGAGGACAAAGAAAAAGTATCCCGTTTCGGCATTGCCTACATGAAGGGCATGCAGGATGCCGGCATCCTGGCTTGTGCTAAGCATTTCCCCGGGCATGGCGACGTGGATGTCGACTCCCATTACGATCTTCCCCGCATTCTCAAGACAAGAGCACAACTCGATTCGATGGAGCTGGTGCCCTTTCGGGCCGTGTTCAAAGCCGGTATCGGAAGCGTGATGGTGGCGCATTTATCCATTCCTGCTATCGACACCGGCAAAAACGTTGCCACCTCCATCTCCAAGAATAACGTCACTCAATTACTTCGGCAAGATCTCCAATATCAGGGACTAGTTTTTACGGATGCACTGGAGATGAAAGGGGTGGCCAAGTATTTTCCCGGCGGAACGATCTCGGTGGAAGCCATCCTGGCCGGAAACGACATGCTCTGTTTACCCGCCGATGTGAAAGAGTCGATCGAAATGATCCAGCAAGCCATTCAAGCGGGCCGCATTCAACAAACGGATCTGGATGGAAGGGTCCGAAAAGTGTTGGCAGCCAAATACGACTTGGGTTTGAACCGGCGTACGATCATCGACACGACTAATTTGGTCAATGACTTGAACCGTCAAACCGATGCCATCTGCCTCGAAGCGGCGGAACAATCTATAGTTTTACTGAACGATCGCGGTGGATGGTTTACGCCCCGGGGCATCCGGGTCATGCGCCGCACACTGCGAAAAGGAAAGGTGGCGTATGTGGGTGTTGGGGTAAGCGGACCCAATGAACTGACGCGTACCATCGGGATCGACTCGACCCATACCTATTATATTTCGGGGAAGGCGGATAGCCTGCGGGTAGATTCCCTGTTGCGTCGTTTCCGGGCTGCGGGCGAGTATGATCTCGTGTTGCTCGGCATCCACAACTACTCCAACAAGCCGATGGATCAATTTGGTCTGTCGCGTCCCGTGCTCGAACTGGCGAAGCAACTGAATGGGAAACGAACGATCACGCTCACGTTCGGAAATGTGTTGGCCAATGCATATTTCTGTGAAGCCGATCAATTGCTGGCCTGTCATCAGGATGATGCGGCTTTTCGCCGCGTGGCGATGAACCTGTTGCGGGGGTATGTTCGTCCCAAGGGCCAGTTGCCCGTGCGGGTATGTGCGCTGGAGGTGGGGGCTGGACTGCATCCGGCCCTAGATCCGAACGACTGGGAAGCCAAAGCCTTTCGCTTGCAAGAAATTGATACCATTGTTGCCGAGGGGATCCGCGAGGGAGCTTTTCCCGGTTGTGTGGTAATGGCCGTGCACCGTGGAGAAGTCATCTTTGACAAGGCCTATGGTTTTATGGATGCCCGCCAGACGCAGGCCACGACCACCGAGAGTATTTTCGATCTCGCTTCGGTGACTAAGATCTCGGCCACCACGCTGGCGATCATGAAGCTTTATGAAAAAGGGTTGGTCCGCCTCAACACCCCCTTATCCGATTATTTACCGCTGGTAAAAGGAACCGATAAGGCGGCCTTGACGATACGCGATATTCTCTTACATCAGGCCGGTTTGGTTCCCTTCATCGCTTTTTACAAAGAAACCATCGATCCGATCACCGGGGAACCGTTGCCGACGATTTATCGGCGAATGCCGGGCAGTGGATTTACGGTTCGGGTAGCCGAGGGTTTATATATGCGGGATGATTGGACCGATACCCTGATGCAACGGATCCTCAAGAGTCCGTTGGGTCCGCCGGGTAAATATGTCTACAGCGACAATGATTTTATTTTTTTAGGGAAGATCGTGGAGCAATTGTCCGGGCTGACCTTAGACGAATACGTGCAACGGAATTTTTATCGTCCCCTGGCCATGTACTCCACGGGATTTCGTCCGCGGGAGCGCTTTGCGGTGAATGCCCTGGTACCGACGGAGACGGAAAAACATTTTCGTCAGCAAACGCTGCGCGGTGATGTGCACGATGAGGGCGCTTCCATGTTTGGTGGGGTCGCCGGGCATGCCGGACTTTTTTCAAACGCATCCGACCTGGCGATCTTATATCAGATGCTCTTGCAAGGCGGACGTTTCCAAGGGAAGCGATACCTGAAGCCGGAAACCATCCGGCTCTTTACGAATTATCAGGTCAACGGCAGTCGGCGGGGCTTGGGATTTGATAAGCCTGAACGCGATAATAAGTCGCGTCGAGATCCGTATCCATCGTTATTGGGTTCATCCGCTACGTTCGGACATACAGGCTTCACCGGAACCTGTGTATGGGTAGACCCTGAAAAGGAGCTGGTGTATATTTTTCTGTCGAATCGCGTGCATCCCACCCGGGATAATGGGAAACTATCTTCCTTATCGATCCGAGGTAGAATACAGGATGTGATCTTGAAGTCAGTTGAACGATGAAGAGTACAGAGTTAGTTCATCCTTCAACTTTCATCCTTCATCCTTCACCCTTCATCCTTCACCGGCTCCTCGGCCTTCTGGGTTGATCCGGACGATTGTTGTTGTCGGATGAATTCTGTCGGGGTGTGTTAGGGCCTCTTTTTTGTTGCTGCTTTTGTTTGCGTTTGCGATCGGCTTTTTCGAGGGTGCGCAAACTGATCTGTCCCACCAGTTCCACAAATTCCGGTTCGGCTTCTTTGGGTTTGGTCGATACGACTTCTACCGGTTCGAGTTCTTCGGGCCGCACGCCTTGTTGGTTCAGGGTTTTGATCTTTTTTACGCGCTCAATGCTCAGTGGATATTGTTTGTTGCTGTCGGGCAGTGTATACCACATGAGGTTTTTGAAAATATCCTTTTTGGCTAAAAAGGCATTGCCTTTGGCTACTTGCAGCACATCGCAATGGTCGGGGAACTGCTGCAGGGCATCGAGGTAGGTATCGAGCTCATAGTTCAGGCAGCATTTGAGTCGGCCGCACTGTCCGCTTAATTTGGTCTGATTGATCGAGAGGTTCTGGTAGCGGGCGGCGTTGGTGTTGACCGATTTGAATTCGGTGAGCCAGGTGCTGCAACAGAGTTCCCGTCCGCAACTGCCGATGCCACCAACCTTGCCGGCTTCCTGCCGGGCCCCGATCTGGCGCATTTCCACTTTCACTTTGAATTCGCTGGCATAGATCTTGATCAATTCCCGAAAATCGACCCGGCTATCGGCGATGTAAAAGAAGGTTGCTTTTCGACCGTCGGCCTGCATTTCGACCTGACTGATCTTCATGTTCAGTTTCAGTTGTTTGGCGATGGCGCGGCTGCGGATGACGGTCTCTGGTTCGCGGGCTTTGTTTTGTCTCCAGAGGTCGAGGTCGCGTTCACTGGCCCGACGCAGGATCTTTTTCATATCGGCCTGATCTTCCTTGACCCCTCTTTTCTTTAGTTGTAGTCGCACGATCTCACCGGTGAGGGAGATCTCTCCCACATCAAATCCGTTTACGCCTTCGACGGCCACTTGGTCGCCTTTTTCGAAGGCTTGCAAGGCTGGATTGCGATAAAAGTCTTTTCGGGTACCTTGGCTGAAACTGATCTCCACGACGCGACAGGCATCATCGGCCAGCGGGAGGTTGTGCAACCAGTCGTAGGCATTCATGCGGTTGCAACCACCGGAACTACATCCGCCGTTGCTGCGGCACCCATTTGGTTTACCGCCTGTTTTTGTACTGCATCCGGAACAGCCCATGCTTACCTTTTTAAGGCAGGTAGCAGGCGAGGCAAAGCAACAGGCGTAGTCGAAAAAGAAAGGGCCGAGGGGGCCTATGAAGAGAATAATCGATGCTGTTGATTGTCAATCGCTTCTGTCCTGCACACTATCCGATCCCGTTCCTGCTTTGCTGACACACCTTACTCGTCGGTGTCGGATGGCATCAAAAGTACGACTTTGTCCTGAATGACATGATAGACCCTCAGGGTGAGGGCATGGAACAGCATTTTGGCGTGGGCGTTCCGTTCGATGTAGTAGGTGGCTTTGTTCATTTCTCGGGACAATGCCTCCAGCTGCTCGATTCCGATCAATCGGTTCAGTTTGATGGCCACGGCAGCCTCTTCCTCTCCTACGGCCGGCATTTGTCCCGTCGCCTGCATGCGAATGGCCGTCTCCAGTACATGAATGACGTATCGAAGGAATTGTTTTTGTTTCTCCCGTCCGAGTTTACTGATCTCTTCCACCCATTTTACCTGCGCCAGCGGACCCGTCCGTAAAATAGCGTTCAGCCAATCCCGCAATCGGATCTGCCAGCCCTCCTCGGTGTGCTGGAGTTGTTGCTGGGCCTCGCGAAAATTACCATCCGCCAGCTGTGCCAATTGTTTGGCCAATGCCGGAGACGCACCCTCTCTTTCCACCAGGTTGTTTTCGATCTCGCCGGCCGACAGCATCGGCAGTCGGATTACCTGACACCGGCTGTGGATCGTAGGCAAAACCAGTGATTCGTTTTCCGTTACGAGCATGAAAAGAGTATCGGCCGGAGGTTCTTCAATGATCTTGAGTAATTTGTTGCCCTCTTTTTCCAACATTTCCGGCATCCAGAGAATCAGGATCTTGAAGGGGCTCTCAAAACTTTTTCGACTGAGTTTTTTATTGATGTCTTCGCACTCATACGTGGTGATCTTCCCTTGACTGTTCTCTTTTTCCTTGATCCGCTCGATCCAATCAAACAAATTCCCATAAGGTTGCTCTTGCAAGAAGGTCCGCCACTCGACCATGAAATCGCTGCAGCGAGGTTTGTCGATCGACTTGCTGCTGACCGTGGGGAAGGAGTAGTGAATATCAGGATGGGCGAAGGCAGCGGCTTTTTTGCAGGGAGGGCAGACGCCGCAAGAGTCAGTTTGAGAAGTTTGAAGCGTTGGAGCAGTTGGGTCGAATAGGGAGGGTTCGGGGGATTGCCGACTAACCTTTTCGCAGACCAGGTATTGGGCAAAGGAGAGGGCTAAGGGTAGTCCGCCGGTGCCTTCTTTGGCCACCAGCATCAGGGCGTGACTGATACGATTTTGTGCCTGTAACCCCCGCAACTTTTCTTTCAGCGCAGCCTGGCCAATGACTTGGGCGAATTGCATACGCGAATATAGGGGGAAGGGTGAAGGATGAAGGGTGAAGGATGAACATTTCTATACAAACTCCTTCAACTTTCATCCCTAAACTTTCAACTCCCTTCACCCTTCATCCTTCATCCTTCATCTTTCAACCCACTTGGTGATTTCGGCGCTCATCGGATCCGTACGAGGCGAGAAGGTGGCGATCAGTTCGCCTTTTTCATCGAGCAGGAATTTGCCGAAGTTCCAGGTAACGGGGTTGTCCATTCCTTTTTTCTCGGCTTGGTCTTTCAAGTATTTGTACAGGGGATGGGTGTCATTCCCCTTCACGGAAATTTTCTCGGCCATCGGAAAGCTTACACCATAATTCTTTTGGCAGAAGGTCTTGATCTCGGCATTGCTGCCGGGTTCTTGCCCCATGAAATTATTGGCCGGAAATCCTACGATTACCAGCTTGTTCCCGTATTGTTTATAGAGTTTTTCCAATCCTTCGTACTGGGGCGTCAGGCCGCAACGAGAGGCAGTGTTTACGATCAGGATCTTCTTGCCTTTGAATTGTTTGAAGGCGATCGGATCTCCATCCAGTCCGGACACTTCAAAATCATAGATCGAGCCGCTGAGCAGCAGGGTGGATAGAAGGGTCATAACGAGGAGTTTCATGCGATTGATTTTGAATAGAACAACTCAGGTGGCCGATGGTTGACCGCTGCCCGGAGAATCCTGTTGGGCGGGGGTATTTTATGTCGACTCCGTGTAGCCGAGACTAAAAAAGCTGAGCCGGGTCTGGGGGATCTGCAACAGGGTTTGTCCGCAGGCCTCCAGCGTGGCGCCGGTGGTGATCACATCATCGACCAGTAGCAGGTGCTGACCGATCGCTTGTTCCGGATCGATCAGGCTGAACTTACCCGACATATTATCCCAGCGTTCGCCCCGGTCTTTTCGTGTTTGTGTTTCCGTGAATTGAGTACGGATGACCAAGTTTTCCCACACGGGTATCCCGGAGACGGCGGCGAGTCCGGCGCAGATCCTCTCGGCCTGGTTGTATCCTCTTTTTCTTTTTTTGGATGGATGCAAGGGCAGGGGGATCAGTGCGGAAATCCCCCGGAGCTGTTCCGTGCGCATCAGGCTCCTTCCGGCGATCTCTCCCAGGTAGTAACCGATGCGGGGGCGGTGTTGATATTTCAATTGGTGAAGTGTATGTTGTAAAACGGATTGGGGTTTCAGCGGATACAGGGCCCGGGCAGATTCCAGGTGGATGCGTCCCCAAAAGATCTTTTCCAACCGACCTTGATCGGAAGCGCTGTATTGGGTGGCGGTTAGCTCGGACAAACATTGGAAGCAAAGCGGTTTTTCGGGCGTAACCGAACGTTGCTGGCAACTGCTACAATAGCAGGGGAGCAGCCAGTCGAGCCAAGCTTTCCAGGGAATATCGAAGGACATCAGGGAAACAAGTAGCGATAGAGGTCTTCGACCCGACTCATCGCCACGATCTCAATGCCGAATTTGGATTTGGCCAGACTCTTTTGATTGTATTTGGAGACGACGATCTTTTCAAATCCGAGTTTCTCTGCTTCGGCGATGCGCTGTTCGATGCGGTTCACCGCGCGGATCTCACCGCTCAGCCCTACCTCTCCGGCAAAACAGATGGAGGTGGGGAGGGGTTGGTCCTCATGCGACGAGAGCAACGCACAAAGCACGGCCAAGTCGGTGGAAGGGTCTTCGATCTTCAATCCCCCGGCGATATTCAGAAATACATCTTTGTTGCCAAAGGGGAAGCCACCTCTTTTTTCCAGCACGGCCAACAGCAATTGCAGACGCCGCAGGTCGAATCCGGAAACCGTTCGTTGCGGCGTGCCGTATACGGATTGGGTGACGAGTGCCTGTACTTCAATCAGCAGCGGCCGTAATCCCTCTAACGTGGCGGCGATGGCGATACCACTGAGGTTTTCTTCTTTTTGGGTGATCAGGATCTCGCTGGGGTTGAGTACGCCGCGCATGCCTTGATCACTCATCTCATAGATGCCCAATTCGGCGGTGCTGCCGAAACGATTCTTCAAGGTGCGCAGGATACGGTAGGCATAATGCCGGTCGCCTTCAAATTGAAGGACGGTATCGACCATGTGCTCAAGTACTTTGGGACCGGCAATGCTGCCGTCTTTCGTGATGTGTCCGATCAGGAACACCGGCGTATTCGACTCTTTGGCAAAGCGCTGAAACTCGGCGGCGCATTCTCTGATCTGCGAAACACTGCCGGGAGAAGAATCGATGTGTGGGGTTTGCAGCGTTTGAATCGAATCGACGATCACCAATTGGGGACGAATGCGTTTGATCTCGAGAAAGATCTCATCGGTCGAGGTTTCGGTGAGCAGATAAAAATCTTCGTTGTGTGCCTTCAGCCGATCGGCGCGCATTTTGATCTGTTGTTCGGATTCTTCGCCGCTGATATAGAGCACCCGGATATTTTTGAGTTGCAGTCCCGCTTGCAGGAACAAGGTCGATTTCCCGATCCCGGGTTCTCCGGCCACCAGTACGAGACTACCCGTAACAATGCCGCCACCCAGTACGCGGTTGAGTTCGGTGTCGGGGGATTGAATGCGATGCTCGGGTTTGGATTCCACGTCGCTCAGCGAGATCGTTTTGGGTCCGATGCGTTTTTCATCGTCGCTCCATTTCTTTTTCTTCTTGTCATCTTTATGTACCGGTTCTTCCAGGAAACTGTTCCATTGTTGGCAACTGGGACATTGTCCCAGCCACTTCACGGATTCATATCCGCAGTGTTGACAGAAATAAGCGGTTTTCGATTTGCTCATGGAACGTGCGTTTCGATGCAGGGAATTGTAAATGTAGGATAGGATCGCAGCAATGGATGCACCCAATGTTGGTAGAAAAATCGGGAAGAAGCGGAGGAAAAAAAGAAGGGCCGGTCTTTCGACCAGCCCAACTTACTAACCCATTAAATTCTACTGCTAAGGTACAATTTAGGGGTGGTTCGGGCAATAATATTTTTCGGGGGACTGTAAATTTTTTGTTAGGAATGTGGCAGGTACCCACCCCGATAAGGGATCTATATTTTAATACTTAAAGCAATGATATTCAGTATTTTGTAATAAATTTTGCTATTTTCTGACGGCTTGATTTTCAGCTACTTGCCAATTTCGACAGCGTACCGGGTTATGACAAAACGGCTGGAATTTGGAAGCCGATGGGTTTGGTCTTTAATTTGTCGTTAAAGACCTAAAATCAGTCGTATATGTCCAATGATATCATGTTAGTATCCCTCCTTTTTTTAGGGATCAGTTTTTTGGTCTCTGCTATTTTGAAGTCCAAGTTCACGAAGTACAGCAAGCTGCCGTTATCGACCGGTTTAACCGGCAAAGAGGTGGCGGAGCGGATGCTTCGGGAGAACGGGATCTATGATGTGCAGGTGATCTCGGTGGATGGGTTTTTATCGGATCATTACAATCCGCTGAACAAGACGGTGAATTTGAGTCCCGAAGTATACCACGGCAACAGCATTTCGGCTGCCGCTGTTGCTGCTCATGAGTGCGGGCATGCGGTTCAGCATGCCACGGCGTATGGTCCGCTGGTTTTTCGCAGTAGGATGGTCCCCTTGGTTCAGGTCACTTCCCAGTGGGTGAACTGGATATTATTGGCCGGGGTGATCGCACTGGCGATGACCCAGAATCCCACGATCTTGCTGATCGGTATTTTGGCGATGGGGCTGACCGTACTCTTCACGTTGGTCACCCTTCCGGTCGAGTTCGATGCGAGTAACCGTGCATTGAGCTGGTTATCAACAACTAATATCACCAATAGCCAGGAGTACCCCAAGGCGAAGGATGCCTTGAAGTGGGCAGCGACCACCTACGTGGTTGCGGCTTTGGCGGCGGTGGTACAGTTGATCCAGTATGTCATGATCTATCTGAATAGCCGGGACCGGGGCTGATCCGGGTTCACAGCAACCACCTAAAAATCGCTTGATCGGGTGTCTCTTAACGGATGAGGCACCCGATTTTTATTTAATCGATTGATATACAGCGTGAAAAAACTTTTCATTTTTGGGAAAATGTTAAGATTTTATTATTTTTGCCCTTATACCAAATTAACCTTAGCAATGAAAAAATTATTTTTTCTGATCGGCCTGGTGTTGTCTGTGAGTTTGGCTTTTGCCCAGCAGACCATATCGGGACGTGTGACCGGTGAAGATGGGAACCCGTTGGTGGGCGCTACAGTTGCCGCCAAAGGGGCCAATGCTTCTACCACCACCAATGCCAATGGCCAGTTTACGCTGAGCGTACCGGCCGGTGTAAAGACATTAGCGATCTCCTATGTGGGCATGACCACTATGGAGGTGCCAGCATCCGGAAACAACTTATCCATCTCCCTGAAATCAGCGACCGCTGAGATCGGAGAGGTTGTGGTGACGGGTGTAGCACAAGCTACTTCCAAGAAGAAGCTGACGTTTGCGGCCACCACCGTGAAGGGCAGCGAGATCAACATCGTTCCCCAGCTAGATGCCTCTCAGTCCCTTCGGGGTCGTGTGGCCGGTATCCAGATCAGTCAAACGCAGGGTGACCGCGGAGCCGCTGTGTTTCTGCGTGGTGCCAAATCCGTGTTCGGAAACATCGCCCCGCTGATCGTGGTAGACGGATTCCAAACTTCTTTGAGCTTAAGCGATCTGAACCCGGAGGACATCGAGTCTATCGAAGTCGTTAAAGGTGGAGCCGGTGCGGCCCTGTATGGTACCCGTGCCGAGGGAGGTGTTATCCAAGTGATCACCAAGAAAGGTCGTGCCACCGGTGGTAAGCCTACCATCGTAGCTGATGCGGAGTTTGGTATCAATAACATCCAGCGTATTCCGGATTTGACCGATAAGCACATCTACAAGGTAAATCCTGACAATTCTTTCTTGATCACGAACCCAGCTTCTCCGTTTCAGCGTACGATCGATTACCAAGCAAACGGTTTCTCGATCAAGATGAATCGTTATCAGAAGTATTTCGACAACACGCGTGCGTTGTTGGACAATCGTCCCTTCAGCAACTATGTGGTTTCCATGTCGGATGCAAAAGGTCCGCTGAAGTACTACGTTTCTTTCCAGAACCAGCGTCGCGGGGGTGCCGTATCCATCGTCGATGCCGATGTCCGGAACACTATGAAAGTGAACGTCGGGTACAATCCTTCCAACAAGATCGAGACCAACGTTACATTCCAATACATCAACTTTACTCGTCCCTCTGACTTCATTTCCCGGAACACCCAGGGAACCCTCTTCGCGGCCACGCTGCAGTACGAGCCGTTCATGGATCTGACCGAGAAGAATCCCGATGGTACGTATAAAGCCAAGCCCACCGGCTTCGAGTTCCAGAATGCCAACCTCTACAATCCGCTTTATGAGTGGGATCAGCGTGAGGTGAGCAGTACGGCGACCAACACTCTGTTGGGCGGTGACATCCGCTGGCGCTTTGCCAAAGGCTTCGACATCTTTGCCAGCGGGTCGATGAACACAGAGACCGGCAATAACTGGAGCTACTATCCTATCGGTTACCAGACGATCACGCCGACCGCGTCTTTGAACAATGGTAACTACTCCATGGGTACGTCTACCAACAAATTCTTGAACGGAAACGTGCAGTTGAACTATTCCGGTTCGAAGGGTGATTTCGAATATGGTGGTTCGGTTAAGTACATCTATGAGGAATACAACGGAGAGTCGTTCTCGGCTTCCGGTTATAACCTGACCGTTCCCCTGAAGGAGCTGGCCGTAACCGATCCCGACACCCGTTCCATGAACTCGGATTGGAACAAGACCATCAACAAAGGATATTTCTTGAATGCCCGTTTGGGATGGAAGAATAAATTGTTCATCGATGCCTTGGGTCGTGTTGACCAGAGCAGCCGTTTCGGTTTGGAAGCAGAGTCTGCTTTCTTCCCCCGCGTGAGTGCGGCCTACCGCCTCACCGAAGATTTCAAGCTGGGCCCCTTCAACGAACTGAAATTCCGTGCCGCTTTTGGTCGCGCCGGTTCGGTTCCGCCCTACAACGCCAAGAACAGCCAGACTTCCGTATCGGGTACCAACATCAGCTTGATCCAGTTGGCCAACCCCGGATTGTCTCGTTCTTATACCGACGAGGTGGAGATCGGATTTGACGGACAGGTGTTCAACCGCCTGAACTTCAACCTGACCTATGCCTTCGCCAACAGCCAGAAGGATTTCATCCAAACGCCTCCCATCCAGCAGGTAAACGGTACCGCCCTGATCTGGCGTAACCTCGGTGCGGTTCAATCCCGCTCCATCGAAGCCGAGTTGAACTCGAACATCATGAACACCAAGAATGTTCGCTGGAATACCGGATTCACCTTTACCCTGGTGCGCAGCAAGATCACCGACCTCGGTGGTATTCCTGAGTTCACCTATGATGGTTTGTTCCGCAAAGCAGAAGGACTTTCCGCCTACGCTTTCTGGGGCTTCAAAGTATTGCGCAGCTTGGATGAGTTGCAGGTTAACAAGACAACCGGTTTCGTGACCAACGTGCCGGGTAACCTGACCACCGCCGACTTTGCCATCAACTCCAAAGGTTTTGTAGTAGAGAAAGCTAAGATGGGTACCGCCAACGAGCGTCCGGTATTCTTCGTGGATGCCGCCACCGGTAACACCGCCTTCCTGCAGCGTGGAGAGCCCGATTTCCAGATCGGTTTGCCACAGACATTCAGTTTCTTGGACAACAAGTTGAGCTTGTTCTTCCTGGTAGACTGGAAGCAGGGTGGTTACAAGTATAACTCTACCATTCAGTACCTCACCTTCGATAACCGTACGCAGTTGTTCGAGGACTATATCTCCAGCGGATTGCCCCTGCAGTTCATTCAGCAGATCTACAACGGAAACAACATCACCAACTTCTGGTTGGAGAAGAATTCCTTCGTAGCCATCCGTGAATTGTCGCTCGCCTACAACCTTGCCGGTAACAAACTCGGTGCGGTTGGTAAAGTGGTCAAAAACGCCCGCATCGCCCTGATCGGTCGTAACCTGTTCTACTTCACCAAGTACAGCGGTGTGAACCCCGAGGGTTACTTCGAGTATTACCCTTACCCGGTGTATCGTACCATCAGTGGAAAACTCACCATCAACCTTTAAAATTTAGAGCAATATGAATAAGATCATAACCTTCCTCGCGCTGAGCACCCTGATGCTCGCGTCGTGTAAGCGGGATCTTCAGTTCGAAGACCCCAATAAGCTCACTTACGAAGAGTACCTGAAACTTCCGGGTGCTGCCGTGAAAGTGGGTTCGGGTGCCGTTATTGGTGTGATGAACACCGTACTTAACGGAGCCACGGGTGTACACGTTCTGTGTATGGCCGATCAGATCACCGCTACCAACCGTTACCTCGAGTTCTGGGATTTTGCTCAAGAACCTCGCCTGGCTATAAAAAACGCCGATACTTACGGCGGATATGGTGCGATCGCAGACTATTGGGCCGGTTTCGCTCAAGCGAACCTCGATGCGAACGCCATTCTGCTGCAGATCCGCGCGGGTGAGCCCATCAAGGACGCCAACGGGGTCGACCGTACCTCCGATTCCAAGATCGCTGCCTATTTTGCCAAAGGTCTTGCCAATGGCTACCTGGGCGCACTGTACGATCGCGGGGTTGTCGTAAACGGAGCTTCTGCGGATGTTCCTACGTTCAGCGACTATCCGGATTCGTATAAGAAAATGGTTGAGAATGGTGTAGCCTACATGGACTCTGCCATTTCCGCTGCCAATGCCGCCGCAACGTTCAACTTTAATTTCATCCCCGGACTCACCATCAACAAGACACAATTCGTTGCTTGGTGTAACGGTATGGCCGCTCGTATGATGGCCAGCGTTCCCCGCGACAATGCCGAAGCTGTAGCGCTGGGTGCTTCCTGGTGGAACAAAGTTTATGATTATGCCAATGCTGGTCTCTCTACAGACCTGATCTACTCTTACGCCAATGAGAGCGTGTACCCTGGTACACTGGACTGGGCTATCTACCTGCTGGGTGATGGTGCCGGATACCTGCCGGTCGATATCAAAGTACCGCACCTGGTAGATCGTACCGGAAACTATCCGAATTATTATCCCGCCGCACCCACCGTGCTGGCGCCCGTTCAGACCGACGATGCTCGTTTCTCCGTGTATTTTGGTTACACGCCGAACTTCGGTTTCTTGCGTGCTGACCGGAACCGCGGTCTGTTCACCAACTACAAGCGCAATCGCTGGGATAATCCCGATAACTTCCTCGCCGTTCCCGGTGCCATCTCTCCCTTCTGGCAAGCCGAGGAGACTACGCTCCTGAAGGCCGAAGCCAAATTGATGGCGGGTGATGCTGCCGCTGCCGCTGCATTGCTGAACAGCCCCTCCTACAGCCGCAAGGCGTTGGGTAATCTTCCGAACGTCGCTGCTAACGCGGCCGATCTGAAGAAAGCTCTGCACTGGGAGTATGCCGTTTGTATCGATGCCGCCAGTGGCCCGCTGCCTCCCTTCGCCTTCATGCGCCGTCACAACCTGCTGATCGGTGGTACCGCTACCGAGTTGCCGGTTCCCCTGCAGCAAATGAAAGTGGTTGGTGGTAATGCTTATACTTTCGGTGGTAAGGCCAATGCCGGAGCCAAAGAAGGTAAATTCAATGAGGTTACGACCGCTGCCAACGTAGGTTGGAAGCTCTCTCAATAATTGATTCCATGCGATATAATCTTATCGCTTACAGGCAGCCGATTCTCGGCTGCCTGTTTTTATTTCTGGGGTTGTTGTCCTGCCGACCGACCGACTCTGCCCAAAAAATGATCCGCCTGGAAGCGCACTCGGTGCTGATTCAGTATAGCGGCGATCCATCGTTGGAGCAGGGCGATTTCATTCAAATCAACGGACAATTATTCTGGCACGATTCTTTGTGCATCTTCCATCGAAATAGTAAAGACACGATCTATTTACCAACACAGCGATACATCGCCGATCAGCCGCCGGGAGGAAGACCGGTTTACTCCGTAGCCAATGCACTTTCCTGTATGATCAATATGGCGGAAGCCCTGAATGCCTTGGTCGATACCACGCGGTTCACGGTAGACGTTTCCCGGATCTATGCCGGGCAACTTCGGATCAACGCTAAAACAAGTGAGCCGGTGGAAGTGATCACGTCGCCGGATTATCCGCTGCGCGTAACGGCTCTTAAGGATTAAAGCTTGATCTCTTCCTGATTCTTGTCGAAGAATCGGTATTCGGTAAGGTGACAAGAGGTGTCGGACTTAACTCGGATGCGCTGTCCGAATTTGCGTTTCCATTTAGCAACCTGACTGCTCCAAGGCCAGCCCTTGGTCAAGTAAGCATGCAGGATCGGATGCACGACCAGTTCCAATTGTTTGTGCTGATGTGTACTCAGGTACAGCAGATTTTTTTCAATGGCGTCTTCAATCAGCAAGGCCGAACCGATCTTACCGGTGCCTTGGCAAGTGGGGCAATTTTCCTGTGTATTGATGTTCATCTCCGGACGCATCCGCTGCCGCGTGATCTGCATGATCCCGAATTTGGAGATCGGCAAGAAGGCGTGTTTGGCCCGATCGGTCTTCATGATTTCTTCCATTCGATCGGCCAGCTTGCGTTTGTTCT
>SXGQ01662868.1_pt1 | contig 74873 bp, 73 predicted proteins | sample 3178371 | NCBI WGS metagenome assembly SXGQ01 (sample SAMN11356859, study PRJNA531348) | freshwater metagenome | isolation source: freshwater sample F1-20 | place: China: Fuxian Lake, Yuxi | collected 2017-12-25 | reverse complement strand
TGTGCGGTCCGCACTTCTGCTCGATGAAAATCACCGAAGACGTCCGGAAATACGCCGCCGAGCAAGCTATCAGCGAAGAAGAAGCCCTTGCGAAAGGCATGGCGGAAAAGAGTAAGGAGTTCGTCGAGAAAGGCGCGGAGGTTTACGCGAAGGCATAGGCCCTCCGTCCAGTTGGGCCATTAGACCACGCCAGTCATGGAGTATCTTCTTGTCGGTTTGGGAATCGGCATCGTGTTAGGCGCTCTCATCGGCTGGCTTATCGGTGCGCGCAAGTCCACGGCGGCACCTGTCTCCAACCTTCAACCGCTCGTGGATGAACTCCGTGCCCGCGACACCCAAGCAAACGCCGAACTCGAGCGATTACGCACGGAACTGACCGACGCCAAATCGGAGACGGCAGGCGCTTCCGCGGAGCGCGACGCGGCCAAACAATTCATCGCCCAGCAGGAGGAGCGGCACGAGAAATCCCTTCGCGATGCCAAAGCTGCGCAGGAAAAGGCGCTCGCCGATTTGCGTGAAGCATTCAAGGCCTTGAGCGCGGATGCCCTCAAGCAGACCGCGCCCGAGTTCCTGCGCCTGGCCGAGCAAAGCTTTGGGAAACTACAGGAATCCGCGAAGGGCGATTTGAAGGAACGCCAGCAGGCCATCGCTACGCTCGTCGAGCCGCTCAAGCAACACCTCGAAACGTATCAAAATCGTCTGCAGCAAGCCGAGCACGCGCAGTCTGAAACGCTTGGCGAGGTTAAGAAGCAGCTCGAGACCCTTGCCCAGCAAAGCCAGACTCTTTCCACTGAAACCTTTCAACTCCGCAAAGTGCTAAGCTCCAACCAGGCGCGCGGACGCTGGGGTGAGGAAACTCTCCGCCGCGTGGTCGAATCGGCGGGCATGAGTGCACATTGCGATTTTACCGAACAAGCACAGAGCGACGACAAGAAGCCCGACCTGATCGTTCGCCTGCCGGGAGATCGGATAATTATTGTCGATTCCAAGGTTCCCGATCTCGATTTCCTCAGTGCTATCGATGCTGCCGATACGACGAAGCGCGCCGACTCCCTCGCCCAGCACGCATCCAAGCTCAAGGGAACAATCAGGGCGCTGGCCGATCGCGATTATCCCGGTCAATTCCCCAATGCTCTCGATTACGTCGTGCTCTTTCTCCCGGCGGAATCCCTTTTCAGCGCTGCACTCGAAGGCGACCACGAGTTAATGATGTGGGCGCAAACAAAGCGCATACTTATCGCCACTCCCATCTCGCTTATCGCCATCTTGCGATCCGTGAGCTTGAGCTGGCAGCAACACGCGCAGACAGAGAACGCGCGGGCCATCGCTGTTGCCGCACAGGAACTGTTCACTCGCGTGGTCAAGTTCACCGAGCACTTCGAGAAGATTCGAGGCGGACTGGAACGGGCGAACGCCGCTTTCAATGACGCGGTTGGCAGCTACGAACGGATGGTGCGCCCAAGCGGCGAGCGGCTATTGAAACTCGGAGGCGCTGACGGCGGGAAGGAAATCGCCGAGGTAAAGCCATTGGAAACATCGCTCCGCTCGCTCGGCACAGGTAGCTGACTCAGGGTGTCCGGGAAGGCAGTCTTGATGTTTTGAGTTCTCCGCATTTGCAGGAGCCGGCGATATGCCGAACTTGGGTTCCCCCTTTGGTATTGATTCACTCGAATGCTGCAACCTCCCAGCGCCCGGAATGAGATAGAGATCGCGCACACTGCCCGCGAGATTCGCTTCCGCTTCGCCCCCGCTCCGCTACACCGTCCGCCATGAAACGCCCTGCCGTCCAATCTGTCAGTCCACGACGAGTGCTCATCTTCGTGGATGAATCCAACATCACCAGTTCGGCGAAGGCTTCGAATCGGAAGCTCGACTGGATCAAGTTGCGCGAGTTTCTCGTCGGGGAACGGGCGCTTTTGGAGATGGTGGTTTATGCGGGGCTGCCGCCGGCGATGAGCGAGTGGCAGGCGGAGCGCGACCGGAAGAACAAGTTCCTGCACTGGCTGCGTTCGCACGGGTTCCTCGTGGTGACGAAGGAGGGCGCGCCTGCGGATGATTCGCACTACAAGGCGAATGTGGATGTGCTTATGGCCATCGATGGCGTGGAGCTGTCCACCGCGATGTCGCCGGACGTGGTGGTGCTCGTCACGGGCGATGCCGATTTCGCGCACCTCGCGGTGCAATTGCGCCGGCGCGGCATCCGCGTGGAGGCCGCTTCGCTATCGCAGACGCTCGGTGCCGGGCTGAAGACTGCGGTGAACGAAACCATCGACCTCGCGCCTTTGATGAAGACGTTTGAGCCGCTGGAGTAGGCGGCGGTCATCGCGCATCCGGTTGTGAATTCGGGGAACGGACGAATCAATCCACGCCAAGCATCGGCCAAAGCGCGGAGAGCCTCGGAAGATGGATTTGCGACGATCCCCGCAATACCACAAGCCATGAAGACGTCCCGCTTCCTAAAAGTCGCCCTGTTCGGAGTCCTCGCCGCATCCGGTACGATGGCCCGCGCGGCAATCGTCGATTTCTTCGATGCGTCGCAATCGTTCTCACTCTACCAGTCCGGCCCCACGTCGGACACGGCCCTCACGGAAGGCTACTTGTTCACTTACACGCGCGATAAATTCTGGTCCGCATCGCCCGGCGGCCCGCCAACAGGCCGGTTTCTGAGTCTGGACTGGCCCGTGGGATTGCAGGCGCAGGCGGTGACGGCGGGCCCCAGTCCGGGACCGGCACAGTTTACGATCCGGCGGCTGGACGGTACGGTCTTCGATATGCCGGAGTTCACATTCAAGCTCCTCGCCAACACGGCCGGCGCAGGCGGGACTGTGGAGATCATGCCAAAGCTCAACGGCGAGGACGCCTTCGGAGACCCGGTGACTTTCGACGCCACGGGCATCGCGGGAAACTTCTTCACCTACAACACGACGACGCCGGCCTTTCTCGGCAACACATCCACGCTCGTCGGGTTCGACACCTACCAGATCAGTCTCTACGTCGATTTTGCCCTCACCGATGTGAAGCTCAATGGCAACGTGCCCGAGCCTTGCTCAGCGGCACTGGTCATGGGCGGATTAGCCACTCTGCTCGGCACACGGCGACGGAGATCCTGCGGCCAAGCGGCCTGACGCGCTTTTCCGTCGACGGCGCGATGGAATTACATCGTGCTCCGTGTCTCCGCACGTAGGATGCGGGCCGCTTTATGCAACACGTCCTGATCATCCACGAAGTCGCCGACTACACCGCCTGGAAAAAAGTATTCGATGCAGCGGCCGGCATTCGCAAGGGCGCAGGCGAACGTTCCTATCAGGTTTTGAAATACGAGACGGACGCAAACAAGATCGTCCACTTCTCGGCGTGGACTTCGATTGCGGATGCAAAAGCGTTCTTTGAATCGCCCCGCCTCGTGCAGATCCGTCGCGAAGCCGGGGTGAAAGCTCCGGAATTCATCTATCTGGAGCAACTCGAAGCCGGCACTTTGTAAAGTAACCGACCCGCGCCCGCTACTCCACCGGGCTCCACGAGCCTTACTTCGTCTTTCAATCGGTATCCGGTGCGTGTGGCCTTGCCTCGCAGGATCGTTTGGTGGTCTCGTTCATTTATAAAACACCACTCCGTCGCCATTGCCTGCGATGCATCTTATTTCCAATTTGAGTCTGCATACGCGGTGAACAAGGCTTCATTAACGTCTCGCCTGAATCCGGGTTGGGATCGAATCGACACTGTTCGGAGATGCGGGTTTGTTTAAGGAAAATTCAGGGTCGCTTTGGCACTCCGTGTTTACTTTCGCCCACCGTCGCAACACCCGTGTCTTTATCCCGAAGATGTCCGCCCGCCAGAACGGAATGGCCTACCACGGAACGGCGAAGGCGATTCCGAGTGCGCCGAGCACGGCAACGGCGATTTGACATCCGCCGGAGACGAAATCGCCGGCGAATTCACCGAGCTTTTCCGCGGCAGCGCCGTGGAGCCAACCGGAGATCATCCGCGAATCGACGACGTCGGAGCTCTGCGCTTTGCAATACTCCACGATCCCGGCCACAAAGTATCCGGTATGGCTACGAAATGCCCGCACGCCGAGCCATTGCAATGGGCGGTAGCGCAGCGATGCACGGATTTCGTTTTCGACGAGTGCGATCTGGTTTTCGAGTCCGGCCACGGGAAACGGAGGCCAGCCCCCGGTGGATGAGGCGACTTTTTGAGCGAGCGGGATGAAGAGAATGGTCTTCCGAACCAACGCCGAAACAGCCCGGGTCACCACAAACCACGCGGCAATCGCGAGCGCAAAAAGGATTCCCCAAATCACCCAGGCCCATGTGGGAAGGACGATGTTTTGAAGCCGTCCAAATATCGCGGCAAAGATGAACAGGGAAATGATGGTGATGGTTCGAAAACTCATTCAGCCCGACCGTATAGGCAGCCCGATCGAGGCTTCCAATTCAAACGATGATGACGGCCGCCGGGAATGAAATCTTGCCCTCTCGCATGCGTAGCGTGGAGAAGTAGCCGCGATGAACGCCTCGAAAACGAAGAAAGCGATGTCTGCAAAGCAACGGGAGGAATTGCTCGAAGTGCTGAAGGACCGGTTTGAGAAGAACCCGCAGCGGCACAAGGGAGTCGAATGGGCGAAAGTGGAGAGCCGCCTCGAATCATCGCCGGACAAGCTGTGGTCGCTCGCCGAAATGGAGCGGACCGGCGGGGAACCGGACGTCGTGGCCTTCGATAAAAAATCGGGCGAGGTGACATTTATCGATTGCTCTGCGGAGACGCCGAAAGGCCGCACGAGCGTGTGCTTTGATCGCGAAGGATGGCTTTCCCGAAAGGAACACCGGCCCGCAAACACAGCGATGGACATGGCCGCGGAGATGGGAATCGAGCTGCTCACCGAGGCGCAGTATGTGGAACTGCAAAAGCTCGGCGAGTTCGACAGGAAAACTTCGAGCTGGGTGGCGACGCCGGATGAAATTCGCGAGCCCGGCGGCGCGCTTTACTGCGAACGGCGCTACGGCCGAATCTTCACCGGCCACAACGGTGCGCAATCGTATTACGGCGTGCGCGGTTTCCGCGGAATGCTGAAGGTGTGATGCATCTGCAAAGCCACCCATTCGCCGTAGATGCATGGTTTGACCGCGTCGTGGCGCTGTCGTTCGCGTTTCCGGAGGCGGCGCTGCGACCGATGGTTCCCGAGGGACTGGAGATCGACACGCACGAGGGTTTCGGTTTCATCACGGCCGCGATGGTGTGGACCAAAAGTCTGCGGCCCGCGGGATTTCCGAAATGCCTCGGGCAGGATTTCTTCCTCGCGGGATACCGTATCTTCACCCGCCTCCGCGATGAATCCGGCAGGCGATTGCGCGGACTGAACATCCTCCGAAGCGAGACCGACAGGCTGCGCATGGTGTGGCTGGGAAACCTGCTGACGAAATACCGATACCGCCACGTGACGGTGAGAATCGAAACCAACGCCACACTCACGCGGGTCGAGACCATCGGTGCCGACGGGAACTGCACGCTGGATGTAACGTTTGATGATTCCGAAGAAACGGTGCCGCTGCCGGAAGCTTCGGTGTTTCCAGACTGGCGGACGGCGAGAAAATTCGCGGGGCCGATGCCCTTTACCTTCAGCCCGGAAGGCGACGGCGCATTCGTAGTAATCGAGGGCACCCGCGAGAGCTGGACGCCGCGGCCCGTGGCTGTGAAAAGCTGGAAAATCGCGCTGTTCGACGAGCCCCCACTGCACTCCTTCGAGCCGCGGCTCGCAAATGCGTTCGCCGTCGAGAACATCGCTTACCGCTGGCAAAAGGGACGGCTGGTCCGTCCGGGAGGTGCAGCATGACTCCGCGGGGAAAATGGAGCGGCATGATGACTATTGTCCGGCTGAACCGGGCATTCTATGCGGCCGCGGTGATCATATTAATCGCGGTAGCTTGCCTCTCTTTCATCGTGAGCGGCTGGTGGTGGAAGCTTGCGCTCGCGGGAAGTGGAGCGGGCGCCGCATACTTTCTCTTCGGTTCCCTATTCGTCGCCCACTGGATCTACGATCGTTCCGATTTGTATCGCTGGGGCTGGATCGAGCGGGCGCTCCACGGGGCAAGTCGCCGCGATTTCATTTTTTGCCACTCGGGATTCGATGATTCATCCCGAGCACTTCGCGACAAACTCGGCAACATCGGCTGGATGGTGCTGGATCATTTCAACGAGAGGCAGATGACGGAACCTTCCATCCGGCGCGCACGGAAGCTGTTCCCGCCCACACCCGAGACACTCCCGGCGCCGCACAATGCGTGGCCCGCAAATACGGCGGGCGCAGACGTGATTCTCGGTCTGCTTGCCGTCCATGAATTCAGGACGTCGAACGAGCGTTTCGAATGGTTCCTCGAAGCGAAGCGCTGCCTTCGAAAAGGCGGACGCATCGTGATTGCCGAGCACATGCGCGACCTTGCCAACTTCCTCGCATTTGGTCCCGGCTTCCTCCACTTTCATTCCCCGAGAAGCTGGCGTGCGTCTTGGCAGCGCGCGGGGTTTCAATGCATCGACGAATTCCGGATCACGCCGTGGATTCGCGTGTTCATCCTCGAAATTTCATGAGCGATTTCCTGACACTCCTTCTGCGCGTCGCCGGAGCCGGTCTCATTCTGCTGGCCGTTCTCCACATCCCCATCGGCCGGCATCTCAAATGGCGGGAGGATGCCGCGAAGATGTCGCTGCTGAACGAGAGCATCTTTCACGTCCACACGTTCTTTATCTGCGTCCTCCTTGTAATCATGGGACTTCCGTGCCTGCTGGAACCGTCGGTTTTCACAGAGACATCGCGCGCCGGCATGTGGATGACGTGGTCCTACTCGGGTTTCTGGCTGCTTCGATTGTATTGCCAGTGGTTCGTTTACAAACCCGAGTTGTGGCGCGGCAAGCGATTCGAAACTGCGATGCACTGGTGGTTCACGTTTGTCTGGGCAGGCCTGACAACGCTCTTCGCGATGTGCGGTTTCTGGCAGGCCGGATGGCGCCCTTAGCGGAGCGGACCGCAGAGCGCCCAGGCCCAAATCACGCAGACGAAGCCGAGATTCAAGACCACCATGCCAATCGGCGAAATCAGAACATCGCGGGCGAAGCGAATCTCCAGCGCGTTCATCACGAACAGTCCCACGGTCTGAACCCCAGCACACAACGTTCGCTCGAACCCGCTCAGTATCCACAGACCCATCAGCACCTCCATCGCGCCGATAATCTTCGTAGCCGGCCCCGCAAACCGTTCCCCGAGCACACGGCTCACAATCTCCCGATGGCGTGGAATGCGATTAAGAATCTTGCTGTAAAGCCCGTGAAATACCCAGACCGACGCGATTCCTAAAGCCGCCGCATTTTGAGCGGAGTGCGATATCGAGAACCCGAACATGAGAGACCGCTCCGGGTGCTCTACTGCTTTGCCTCGGGAAGCGCGTGGAGTTTGAAGAACTTCACGATCCGTGCCGGTGCTTCCTCGGGGTAACGGTGTCCGCCTTCGTGGATGAAAGTGACCACGGGCGCTCCGATTTTGGACGGATAAAGCGTGCAGCCCTTCTCGCCATCCCACGCGGTGCCGTCGCCGCATTGATTGATCCGGCGCACATGTTCGATCATGAGCTTTTGCCATTCGAACTTCACGAGTTCGTCGTTCCCGGCGGCGATGTGAAAGACCGGCTTCGGTTTCAAATCACGCGCCACCCTGCCGGCCGCGGAGGCCGACGGAGCAAACGCGGCGAACTTCTCCCCCCGCGTCGCCCACAGGAGATAGGTGAATCCGCCGCCATTCGAATGCCCGGTGGAAAATATGCGGCGCGAATCAACTTTCAGTTCCTTCTGCAGCCGCTCAAGCATTGCGTCGACGAATTTCAAATCTCGGTCCCCCATCGCGCCGGGCCCTGACTGCCAGCCGGACTTTTTGCCTTCGGGATCGGTGAGTTGTCCGGGCGTGTTCAGCCCTTGCGGATAAACGACGATGGCCTCAGGCCAGAGCGTGTGAATGGGAAAACTCCGCTCGGCATTGCCCATCGATCCGCCATGTCCGTGAAACCCAAAGACCAGCGGCGCTGCTTCCGTGCGTGCCTTTTCGGGGATGAATACGAGCGCCTCCCGCGCGACACCATCCACTGTCCATTTCCGAACTTCACCCGATGCCGCGAATGCCGATTGGCTCGCCACGCACGCAAGAATCGCGGCGACGAAGGCCCTGCGGCTGATGTGAATTCTTCCGAATGACTGCAACGATTTCATAACTGAGGTATCTCCCATGATTTGTCCGTGAGCCAGAGCTCATCACGATAATCCTTCTCGGTGATGAAGCGCGAGGAGCCGTCCACAAAGAGGTAGTTGGAGCCGTCGTCGTAAGCCCGGAAATCAAGCAGGTCCTTCGAGTTCCCGTGCGGCGGCTCAAGGAAATCCATGTAGAAATGCCGGCTGCCGGATTTTTGCATCCCGAGCATCAACGTCTCGGCGGGCGCGGTGATATTCATGAGCCGCACCTCGCCATTCGGGTTTTTCCAAGTCCCGATGTCGTTGAATCCATTCATGATGAAACTCGTGTTGTTCTGGCGCTGGCTGACCGGGTCGACTTTCCGCTTCACGTAATTGTCGTCCTTTCCCGGCGCGGCGAGCACCTGCAAATCCTTCAAGTAGGGCTGAATCGCCTTCGGCCAGCTCACCCGCGGTTTCTGCTGCGCGGGATTTGGCAATTGGGAATCGTGCTCGCCGGCGTACAGAATCAGCGCCGCACCAATCTGCCGTAAATTGACAAGCCATGCCGTCTGGTCGCGACTGCGAATTGATTTCCGGAAGATCGGCAATGCGAACGCCGAGATGATGGCAATGATGCCGATGACCACAAGGAGTTCGAGAAGTGTGAATGCGGCGCACCGACGCCGCGCCCGTGGTTGATGGGTTGGTTGGTTCATCGGTAAATCAACCCGCACTGCGGCAATTGCTTTGCCGGCCAAAAGAAAACGGCCACGGAATCTGCATCCCGTGGCCGTTTAAAATCGAGCGGGTGATTTAACTCACTTGTCCGTCTTCAGAATCATGTCCTTGAACTGCACCACCATCGCCGGACCGGCGTGGATTTGGAGTGCGAGCAGGCCTTCCTTCGCGGCGCCGCTGTGCTCATCGGTAACGTCCACGGTCTTCTTGCCGTTGATGAAGTGTTCGAGGTGATTGCCCTTCGCGACGATCTTGTAGTCGTTCCAGTCCTCGCTCTTGATCGAAGCCTGAATCTCCTTCGAGTCGCCGACACTTCCGGCAACCTCGACCTTGTGCTTCTTGCCGTCCTCTGCGGTGACGATCTTCGTCTGCTGTCCGCGCTGTGCGAGGATCCCGCGGCCGCGCTCTTCGTAGAGAATTCCGCTGTACGTCGCGCCCGCTTCAAAATCCGCCTGGTATCCGGAAATGATCGGTCCGTTTTCGCCGGGAGCCAGCGCCTTTGAGCGGTATTGCACGCCGCTGTTTCCCTTCTCGATGCGGTATTTGAAAGTGAGTTCGAAATCCGAAACCGTGCCGCCCTTCCAGACGAGGAAGGTGTTGTGTTTCAGCTTGGTGTCGCCCTCGTTTGAGGTCTTGCCGGTAATCGCGCCGTCCTGGACGGACCAAAGCTTCTCGTTGCCTTCCCATCCGGTGAGGTCCGTGCCGTTGAAGATTTTCTGTTCTCCCGCGAAGGCGAAGCCTGCGACGAGCGTTGCGAGTGTGATGAGTTTGATTTTCATGAATGAGTATCTGGTTTGGTTGAACACCGGCTTGCCGGCATGCAGCGCACTACCTGACCCGTCCGACGCGGGCAACTTTGATATTTCGATCGCGCTTTCGAAATCTTTCACCCGCTACGCCAGCATCGCCTGCCACGCCGCGCCGTACGTGCCGGCCCGTTCGCCGAGTTGAGCGGCGAGAAGCTTCACTTGCGCGCCGCCGGGCCGCCATTCCACTTCATCGAGCGCCTGCTGCAGCGGGATAAAAAGCGCACGCCCCGCCTTCGCAATGCCTCCGCCGATGAGCACGGCCTCCGGATCGAGGATGTTCACGAGCGACGAAATCCCGCACGCCAGCGCGCGGATACTTTTCTTCCAGACTTCTGTCGCGAAACCATCGCCCGCTTCAAATGCCGCGATCAACTCGTGCGTCGATGCAAACCGGCCGTCGCTGCGTTCCGAGATATTGTGATTCCCAATCCAATCCTCCAATCCTCCCGGCGCGTTCGCAATCGTCGGGCGGCCGTAGGGATTCAGACTCATGTGCCCGATGTGCCCTGCCCGACCGATGTGCCCGCGCACGAGTCGTCCGCCGGACCAAATCGCGCCGCCGACTCCGGTTCCCAGCGTGATGAGAACCGCGTGTTGCAGTCCACGCGCCGCGCCCTGCCACACCTCGCCGAGCAGCGCGGCGTGCGCATCGTTCAGCACGTGCGCATCGCGCCCGAGCCACTCCGGCCAGTCAAATCCCTCGAGTCCGTGCATGCGGCCGGGCATGTACGAAATCGCACGTCCCTCCTCGTCCGCCAGCCCCGGCGCGGCGATCCCGATGCTCGACGCCCTTCCCGCGGCTGCCTCCAATTGCGCGACGAGCGACCGCACATTCACCGCGAACGCCGGCGGATTGCGGCCTTCGGCATCGTCCGTAGGCATCGTGAACGACGCCAACTCCACGCCATCCGGAGAAAACGCCGCGGCTTTGATCAGCGTGCCGCCGATATCAATCCCGATGGCCGGCATGACTCACAGACCGTTGCCTTCGCTCACCGTCCAGCCGCCGTCCACCGCGAGCACCTGTCCGGTGCAAAAGCGCGACGCATCGCTCAAAAACCACACCACCGCGGCATCCAGATCCTCGGGCGTTCCTACGCGCCCGCCATCAAGCGGCTGCTTCGCGCGGATGAAATCCATGATCTCCGTGTTCTCCACGGCGCGACGAGACATCGGCGTCTCCACGAGCGCCGGTGCGAGCACGTTGATGCGGATATTGTGCGGCGCGTAATACGCCGCGGTGCTTTTGCTGAAGCCGATGATCCCCGCCTTCGCCGCCGCATACGCATGCGAGGCAAAGTGCTTCGGCGACGGCGACCACGCGAGCACGCTGCTCATATTGAGAATCGTGCCGCCTTTTCCCTCCTGCATGAAATGCTTCACCGCCGCGCGGTTTGAGAGCATGAGCGTGGTGAGGTTCATCTCCATCGTCACACGCAGGCCTTCGTCGGTCATTTCGTGCAATGGCCCGTCGCCAAACTTCCGACCGCTTCCCCCGGCCACGTGATACAGCCCGTGCATTCCGCCAAACGCGGCGACCGCTTCGCCGATTGCGCGCTCCGCCGTCGTCGGGTCAGTCGCGTCTCCGGCAAATGCGAGCGCCTTTTCGCCGAGCACGATCTCCGCGGTGGTGGTCGTCTCCGGGTCCTTGCCGACCACCACGACCCGGCCTCCCGCGGCGATGACGGCCTTGGCTGCCGACAGGCCGAGGCCCGTGGTTCCGCCGATGATAACGATGGTTTTTCCCGTGAGTCTGTTTGGCATGACGCGAAGGCTCGCGAATGCGCACCGGCGCTGCAATCTGTAATTGCCTGCAATGATTCGCGGTGCATCTTCTAAGAACGTCCCGGCGCACACCGTCCCAATTTCCAACCATCACATTCAAAATGAAAATCGCCGCTGCAATTCTCGCCATGACACTCACCGCAACCGCCGCCACACCCGACGCCGCCTCGCTCGCCGTGAACCAGCTCGGTCTGGATCTCTATCGGAAGCTCCCCGCCGCCGGAAACCTGTGCATCTCCCCGTATTCGATCCAGTCCGCACTCGCGATGACTTATGCGGGAGCCTCGGGAGCGACGCGCGCGGAGATGGAGCGCGTGCTGCATTACGCGAAAGGCGACGACACCATCCACGCATCGTTCGCCGCACTCCAGAACGCGCTCGCGGCTGCGGCGGAGAAGTCCGTCAAACTCACCGGGGAATCAAAGCGCTACGGCGGGCCCAGCGAACCCATCACATTGAACATCGCGAACCGCCTCTTCGGGCAGAAGGACTACGAATTTCGCACGCCCTTCACTTCGTTGGTGAAGTCCAATTACGGCGCACCCTTCGCTCTGATGGACTTTAAAAAGAACGCTGCCGGCGCGACGCGGGAGATCAACAACTGGGTCTCCGGCCAGACCCGCAATCGCATCCGCGATTTGACTCCGCCCCGCGCGCTCGACGAGACGACGCGTCTTGTCCTCGTGAATGCCCTCTACTTCAAGGCCGCGTGGGCCGACGAATTCAGCGAGCACGCGACCAAAAAGGAACCGTTCCACGTCAACGGCGGCGCGACGGAGAACGTGCCCACCATGACCAACCAATCGCACTACCGCTACACCAAGGGCGACGGATTTGCTGCCGTCGGGCTCCCGTACATCGGCGGGGATCTTCAGTTTATCGTCATCGTTCCCGACGAAGTGAAAGGCGCCGCCGGCGTGGAGGCAAAACTCAAACCCGCCACGCTCGCCGCATGCGCGAAGGCCGAGCAGCGTGACGTAATTCTGCATCTCCCGAAGTTCAAAATCGAACCACCCACGGTCCCATTGTCCAAGGCTCTCCAGCAACTCGGGATGAAGACCGCATTCGATATTCCCGCAGGCAGCGCGGACTTCGACCGCATGGCTCCACGCAGGCCCGATGATTACCTCTTCGTGTCGGAAGTCTTCCACAAGACCTTCATTGCCCTCGACGAGAAAGGCACCGAGGCGGCCGCCGCGACTGCAGTGGCAATGGCAGCAGCCGGTGCCGCGCCGGGCGAACCACCAAAGCCGATCGAGGTCCGCGTTGACCGCCCGTTCCTCTTCGCCATCCAGCACGTCCCCTCCGGCGCGTGCCTTTTCCTCGGTCGCGTGATGGACCCCAAATGACCACGCCGAAGCGCAAGAGGCGCATCCTGTTTGTCTGCATGGGAAACATCTGCCGCTCGCCCGCTGCCGAGGGCGTGATGCGGAGTTTAGTGGAACGCGACGGGCTGAGCCACAGCGTGGAGCTCGACTCCGCGGGCACCGGCGGATGGCACGCGGGCGAGCTTCCGGATTCGCGGATGCGCCGCCACGCGTCGAAGCGTGGCTACACACTCACGAGCCGGGCGCGGCAGGTTTGCGCGGAGGATTTCGACGACTTCGACCTCATCCTCGTGATGGACGAGCAGAACCGCCGCGACCTCCGCGCTTTTGCGCGCAGCGCTGCGGATATGCAAAAGGTGCGGCTCTTTTGTGAGTTTGTGACGGGCCGTCCGGAGACCGAGGTTCCGGATCCGTATTACGGCGGCGAGGATGGATTCGAGACCGTGCTCGATCTCGTCGAGAACGGGTGCGAAGGCATCCTCCGCTCGCTGCGGTAATCGCTCCCTACTTCTCCTTCTTCGGCTTTGCCGCGGGGAGGAGGCGGATTGTTTTCAGCGACTCCGGCGTTTTGTAATGCCGCTTCAATCCGCTGTCCTTCAGCGCCGAGGCCGGCACGTGCACGATGAATTCCGCGAAGCATTTCTCCACGCGCTTCTTCTGCAACTCCAGGCCCTTCTTCGTCTCCCAAAACTCCGCCTCGATTTCCGCCAGCGCGCGCGATGCCTCGTCCGGGCCAAGGTCCTCGCGGCGGGCCATCGCCCACACGAGTTCCGGGTCCTCCGGCAGCGACACCGGGAACGGCACGAACGGCACCTTGATTTCCTCCTCGTTCGCAATCGTCGCATCCACGCGCACCTCGCTCGTCACCGTACGGTCGGGCAGCGTGATTTCCACAGCCACCTTCTTCCCCTCCTCGTCCGGCGTGATCTCCACGTTTTCCTCGCCGAACTTCGACGCCATCTCGCGCTCAAACTCCTGCATCGTGTCCGGCTCGATATTGGGCAGCGCGCCATCCTCGCAAAACTTGTCAAATGCCTGGAGGTTCTTCGCCAGCCGCACCTCCTTCGCGACCTCCTCGTAAATGGTGTTCGCCAGATGCGGATCCTTCGTCGCCTTTGGCAGCACCTTCTCCAGCAATGCGAGGAACATCGCCTCGTTCAGTCCTTTGTTTTTCATCAGACGCGCTTCGTAGTGGGGAACGGGCGGCGTGAAAAGGGAATGCTCGAAAAACTTCGCGCTCAGCGCCGGCGGGACGGTCCGCCGCGGCGCGGTGGCGGCGGCAGTTCGCGCGGGGTCTCCTCCTCCTCCACGGTTTTTCTTCCGAGGTAGATGACATGCGCAAACCGCTTCGCGTGCTCGTGCGCCTTTGCCGGGATCGCGCTGGCGAGAAAGCCCGCACGCGACAACTCGTCCGTGAACCCCTTCTCCTCGCACGCCGACCAGAACGCGACCACGCCCTCGGGCTTTAGCGCGCGTTTGATAATCCCGTATCCGCGCCGGTCGTACAGCCGCTTATTCTCCGGCTGCACGAAGGACGTCGGGCCGTTGTCCACGTCGAGCATGATCGCGTCGTAGGAGCCCGGCTTCGCGGCCTTCAGGATCTCAAACACGTCCTTCTCGATCACCTTCACCCGCGGGTCGTCCAGCAGCGCGCCGTTCACGCGGCGGAGAAACTCCCGGTTCCAGCGCACCACCTCGGGCAGCAGCTCGGCCACCTCGACCGTGGAGCCTTTCCGCACAAAATCCAACGCGCGCCGCATGCTGAAGCCGAGCCCCAGGCCGCCGATCAGCACGCGCGCGCCGTTCACGCGGCCGAGCGCCTTGCACGGCAGTTCGGCCAGCAGCAGCTCCGATGTGATCGCCGTCGTGCTCATCAACTGCCGCCCGTTCAGTTTCAGGAAATACTCCCCGTCGTGTTCGTGCAGCGAAAAGTTGGAGCCGTCGGGCGTGCGGGTCTGGCCGAGTGTGATGAATGGTTTCAAGGTCGCGCGAGCATGACATGCCGTCCGGATTCGGCACGCAGGAAATCCGCTGCCGCTAATACGCCATGTGCACCAGCAGCCCGTACACTTTGTAAAACACCCGCCACACCACCTCGCCGCCTCCGTAAAAAGCCACCGCCATCCCGATGAACGCGATGTGCGGCTGCCAGATGAAGTGCTGGTATTGCTCCGCCTTGCTCCCTTGTAAAAAGAACAGCGGGATCGACGAACCATCCAGCGGCGGCAGCGGCAGCAGATTGAAAACCATCAGCACCGTGTTCAGCATAAACATCACGAAGAGCATCATCCCAATCAGCGCCCACACATCGGTCCCCTCCTGGACCATCATCGGGACGAACTTCCCCGCCTTTGCCCCGGCCACCAGCAGCACAAACGCCACCGTGGCCAGCAGCAGATTCGCCGCAGGCCCGGCCATTGCCATCGTGGCGCTCCGCTTTGGGAAACGCAGCGCCCAGTGCGGGTCGTACGGCGCGCTCGCAAAGCCCATCATCCAGCCGTTGTACATGTAGCTCAGGATGGGCAGAATCACCATCCCGAACGGCTCGCGCATGATGTGCGGAATCGGGTCCAGCGACACCTGCCCTCCGCGATACGCCGTATCATCCCCGAGCTTTTTCGCCGCCCAAGCGTGGGCCGCCTCGTGAAGCACGGTTGAATACAACAGGACAAAATACCAAATGAGACCTCCAGTGAGCGTGGGCTGCATCCGGGGCAGATACGCGAAGTCCCCCGCGCAATGCGAGGCAAACCGCGCGCGATCCTCCACCACCCCTTCCCCGCCGACGGATAAAGCCGCGAGCCCGCCGCGCTGCGATGCCTGCTTTACCGGCTGCATCGGTACAAAAGAAATCCGCCGCGAAAGGCTGGGGAGCCGAACCAGTTGTTCCCCCCAGAATCCGGCCCAGACATCCCCAGCCCTTCGCGGCGGAGCGGTTTCTATAAAGCGGAAATCCGTTTCCGGATCAATAATCTGTTTCGTTATAATTCAAGCCACGGTCCGCGGCATTGAATCCTTCGCGCTCTCCCCGTCCCCATTCACGCCCCGTGCAAAAAAAGAAAATCGCCGCGAAAGGCTGGGGAGCCGAACCAGTTGTTCCCCCCAGAATCCGGCCCAGTCATCCCCAGCCTTTCGCGGCGCTGGATTTACTACATCGGGATGTTCCGGCGACGGCAAGAAAAAACTCGCGCCCGGCCGTAGAAAAATCACGCCTCACGCCTGCGGTTCGCGGCGTCGTTTAAAAACCACACTTCCCGCCCCGATCATTGCTACGATTCCCGCCGGCACCACCAGCGCCGAATACCCCAGCGACCGGAACGCCACCGTCCCCGCCACCGCCCCCAGCCCGTAACCGCTGATTACCGAGCCGCACAGCTTCAGCCGTCGGACGTCCACCGGGATTCCCCGCAGCCAGTGCCCGAAGAAAATCCCCAAATCCGTAAACATCCCCGAGAGGTGCGTCGTCCGCACCACCGCACCGCTGTACGTACTCACCATGGCGTTCTGCAAACCGCACGCACACGACGCCGCATACAGCCCCGCCTCGCGCCCCTTCCACAACAGCGGCACCGCCGCGAGCAGCAGCACCGCCTCCAGCCCGAGCGCCAGATAATACCGCCCGTCCAGCTTCAGCACACTATCCTCCACCAGCCACCCACTCAGCGCCGTCCCCGCCAGAAACGCCCCGATCATCGCCGCAAAATGCAACGCCCTCCCTGCATTCCCCTCACCGATTGCCGCTCCCAGCATGGTCGTCGTCCCCGTGAGATGCGTGATGGCCTGATGCTCAAACCCCAGCAACCCCACGACATTCACCATCCCGCCCACCGCAGCGAGCACAAACGCCCCCCACCACACCCAACGCGGAAGTTTCGAAATCATCCCCGCACCCTAGCTGACCGCCCCCAACCTCGCGATGCGAAAAATCCACAACCAGCAACGCCCTCCGGAAACATCCCGCCTCGCCCGGGCAAGTTCAAAGCGGCCCGCCAAACCTCGTTCCACTGCTCATAGCATTAAATCATCGGCCGCCATCGGCCCTTCAACCGCGCCAACCTGCAGTTCACCCGACCCAGATGCATGGAGTGCTACCACAGCGGCACAAAGTACCACGCCCTAAATCCGAAGTACCGCCTCCAGAGACCGCTGTACCGGGTCTTCCGGGCAAATTACCTGGTACTTCGGGCTCGGGAGGCGGTACTTCGGGCTTGGGAGGCGGTACTTCGGCCTTCGGGGGCGGTACTTCTGGCTCCCGGGGCGGTACTTTGAAATATTTCCGTGGCACTGCAGCCATCCGCCGTCGTACAGCGCCCTTCAAGTGCGGCACTTCACGTTTTCGTGGCGAAATTTGACCATTCTGACCCGATCAAGCCGCCTCCGGGACCGGGCGATGGCTCAATGCGCCAGGGGGCTCCACCCCCGGAACGAGGGCCACTGCAAGACCATGAAGCGTTCGCCGTACGGGGAGAAGGCGATGTCGTATCCATCCTCAACCGAATAGCCGCTCGCTTCGCAAATCCTGAGGATCAGATCATCCCACCGCTGCCGGATTTGCATGGCTTCAGAACGGAGCACGGTGGTTTCGTCCTTCCGGATGCAGCGCTGCGCTTCAATCACATCGGCGCGGGTGAATTTGGCGGTGCCCACGTGGAACGGCTCGGTGACCAACCAGTGCTTCCAGGCTGCTTGATGCAGACTTTCGATGGCGGCGGGGCGGTATTGAGATTCGAGTTCGGACATAGGCAATGCCACGAACTAGCAACCGATGTGCCGCGGAATGAACTAGTTACTCCCGCACCGTGGTGGGTTCGGCTTCCTCGCTCTTCCACGGAACGTATTCGGCGACGAATTTTTTGCGGAAGTCGGCGAAGGTATCCTGCTCGATGTGCGAGCGAATGCGCGTCATGAGGTGGAGATAGAAATGGAGGTTGTGAAGGGAGATGAGGCGGAGGCCGAGGATCTCGTTCGCTTTGACAAGGTGCCGCAGGTAGGCGCGGGAGAAGTGGCGGCAGGCGTAGCATTCGCAGCCTTCCTCGATGGGGCGCTCGTCCATGGCGTACTCGGCGTTCTTCAGGTTGCGGGTGCCGTGCTCGGTGAATGCGGTGCCGTTGCGGGCGATGCGGGTGGGGAGGACGCAGTCGAACATATCGACGCCCCGGGCGACCATTTCGACGAGTTGCGGCGGGGTGCCGAGGCCCATGGCGTAGCGGGCGCTGGTGGCGGGGAGGTAGGGCTCGGCGCTTTCCACGGCTTTCATCATCTCGGGCTCGGGTTCGCCGACGCTGACGCCGCCGATCGCGTATCCGTCGAAGCCGATCTGGACCAGGGCCTCGGCACTCTCGCGCCGGAGGTCCTCGTAGCTGCTGCCCTGCACGATGCCGAACTTGAGGCCGGGAGTTTCCACCTCCTTGCACATGCGTGCCCACTTTAGGGTGAGAGCGAGGGACTTTGCGGCGTAGTCCCGCTCGCAGGGGTAAGGGGGGCACTCGTCGAAGAGCATGCAAATGTCGGAGCCGAGCGTGGCCTGGATGCCCATGGCTTCGCGTGGCCCGAGGAACATGGGGGCGCCGTCGAGGTGGCTCTGGAAGTGGACGCCGTCGGGCGTGATTTTGCGAAGCTTCGCGAGGGAGAACACCTGGAAGCCGCCGCTGTCGGTGAGGATCGGGCCGTCCCACGCCATGAACTTGTGAAGGCCGCCGAGCTTCTGGATGACCTCCATACCGGGGCGGACGTAAAGGTGGTAGGTGTTGCCAAGGATGATCTGGGCGCGGAGCTCGTGCAGCTCCAGCGGGGAGACCGCCTTGACCGTGGCCTGAGTGCCGACGGGCATAAACACAGGGGTCTCGATGGTGCCGTGGCGTGTGACAAGGCGGCCGCGGCGGGCTTTCGAGGTGGCGTCGGTTTTGAGCAAGGTAAACATGTGGAGCGAGGGAAAACGAAGACGGACGGAAGATGAAGGATGAAATACGGCGGAGCGCGTTCTGGACACGGGCAACGGCGTGCGGCAGGAATGCGGCCTCATGTGGTACTTCCGATTCCTGCTCTTCCCGATCCTGGCTCTGCTGGCGATGACCTCGCACCGCGCCGAGGCTGCCTCGAAGCCGAATGTGGTGATGATTATTTCCGACGACCATGCGTGGACGGATTACGGATTTATGGGCCACCAGATCGTGAAGACGCCGAATCTCGACCGGCTGGCCGCGGAGAGCCTCACGTTTAAGCGCGCCTACGTGCCGGCGTCGCTCTGCTGCCCGAGCCTTGCGAGCATCATCACTGGGAAATATCCGTATCAGCACCGGGTGACGTCGAACGACCCGCCGCTGCCCGAAGGGATGAAGCCGGCGGAGTTTGCCAAGAGCCAGGGTTTCAAGGACGGACGCGAGATTTACAACCGCTACATGGACGCGGAGAAGACCCTGCCGCGGCAACTCGTGGCCAACGGCTACCTGGCGCTCCAGACGGGCAAGTGGTGGCAGGGGGAATACACGCGCGGCGGCTTCACGCACGGGATGACCAAAGGCGGCCGGCACGGGGACGAAGGCCTGGACATCGGGCGCAAGACCATGCAGCCGATTTACGATTTCATCGGCGAAGCGAGGAAGGCCGAGAAGCCGTTTTTCGTGTGGTACGCGCCGCTTCTCCCGCACGACCCGCACACGCCGCCGCAGCGCATCCTGGATAAATACAAGGACAAGACGCCGAGCATCCACATCGCGAAGTATTGGGCGATGGTGGACTTCTTTGACGAGACAGTCGGCGAGCTGCTCGGGCATCTGGACAAGGAAGGTCTGACGAAGGACACCATCGTGGTCTATGTGACGGACAATGGGTGGATTCAGAGCCCGGATAATCCGAAATACGCGCCGCGCTCGAAGCAATCGCAATACGACGGCGGCCTGCGCACGCCGCTCATGGTGCGGTGGCCCGCGAAGGTCGCGCCATTGATGAGCGACACGGTGGTGAGTTCGCTGGACATTTACCCAACGCTGCTGAAAGCCTGCGGGGTCGAAGTGCCCGAGGGAATGCCCGGCGTGGATTTGCTCGATGCAAAGGCGGTCGAAGCGCGGAAGGCGGTCTTCGGCGACTGCTATACGCACAATTCGAAGGATCTAGCGAACCCCGCCGCGAGCCTGCGCTGGCGTTACGTCATCGAGGACAACTGGAAGCTCATCGTCCCCCACCCCGCCAACGAACCCGGACCGGTGGAGCTTTATAATTTGGAGGATGATCCGATGGAGAATTCGGACAAAGCCGCGAGCGAACCCGACCGCGTGAAAGCGATGACGGCGAAGCTCGATGCGTGGTGGAAACCGTAGCCGCGCCCGCTAGAACTCCATCGGCTCGGGGAACTGGCTGAAATACCATTCGAGGATTTCGCGCCCGCAGAAGATCCAAATCACCGCGCCCAGCGCGAGGTAGGGGCCGAACGGAATCTTGGGCGACCAGTCCTTTTTGCCAATGAGCTTCGGCACACCGCCGACCAGCGCGCCGGCCATGGAGGCCGCCATCACGGTGAAAAGAACCGCCTGCCAGCCGAGGAAAGCGCCGATGCAGGCGATGAATTTCACGTCGCCGAACCCCATTGCCGTACGGCGGAAATCGAGGCGCGTCATCGTCCCGGAGAACGTCTTGATCGAATTGAGGTCGTAGTCCTGGCCGTCGAACGTGAGCTTCTCGTAGAGGCTGCGGATCTCGCATCCGCCCGAGCTGCGGCCTTCGATCTCGAAGCGTTCGCACTGCATCACGAGCGTGTCCTTCTCGCTGGAGAAAAGTTCGTCCCACCAATAGTCCTTGCCGTCCGCGCTGAGCTTGCCGCGTTCGCCATCGACGGTCCATGTGAACACCGTCGGCTTGTCAAACGCGAGCGACTTCCGGCCAAACGCCAGCTTCCCGAGCCAAGACACCAGCCACAGCAGCGCGAAGCCAAACGCGGCCCCAATGACCGACCACATGAGCGAGCGGATGCATTCCTGAATACCAAACATCGACTCTCCGTGCATCCAAGGCAGCCCCGCGCTGAAGATGATCCCGGCAAACGTCCCGCCAATCGTGACTCCATCGGGGATGATGTAATGCTCGAAGTCGATGAACGTCGCAACCACGAGCAGGGACACGAACGTGAACATCGGGAACACGAGAACCCAATGCCCCGGAAAGATCGGCCCCGCGTGGTAGGCGAGCCTCCACCACACGGCGAGAAATAGCACCGCCGTGAGCAGTTCCACGCCGAAGTACCGGAACGGAATCGGGGCCTTGCAGTTCCGGCACTTGCCGCGTTGCACGGTCCAGGTGATGAGCGGCAGGTTGGACGTCCAGGGGATCTGGTATTTGCAAATCGGGCAGAACGACCGCTTCGGCTCGTTCACCGACATATCCAGCGGGAGCCGGTAGATGCAGACATTCAGAAAGGAACCCACGCACGCGCCGAGAAAGAACGCGAACGTGGCGAACAGGATTTCGTAGATGGTTTGGGCTGACACTGCGATGAGTCAAAGCAGCATGAGTGCCGCGGTCAATCCTCGGGCGCTGTTTGACATCGCCCCGCCATCGGGCAACCTGCGGGCGTTCATGGCTCTGCCGCTCAAATACAGTTTCAAAAATGTGATCGTCCGCTGGCGCTCGACCATCGCCACGGTCGCCGGAATGGGGCTCACGATCCTCGTTTACGTGGGCATGCAAATGATGGCCGGCGCGATTGAGGCGTCGGGCGGAAAGACCGGCGACCCTCGTAATTTCCTCATCCTCCGCCGTGGAGCGGATTCGGAATCATCGTCGCAAGTCACCCGCGAAAACCTCGCGACGTTCCAGTATGCAGAGGAAATCGCCCGCGATGCAGAAGGAAAGCCGCTAATTTCAGCGGACACGCTCGTCGTGATTTACCTGCCACGCCGCGGTGGAGAGAAGGCAGCCGGCGGTGCGAACGTGATTTTCCGCGGAGTTTCGGCGAATGCGGTCGCGCTTCGTCCGCAGGTGAAGCTGGTGGAAGGACGGATGTTTGAGGGCGGGAAGCGGGAGATGATTATCAGCCGTCGCCTCGCACAGCGGTTTGAGAACATGAGCGTGGGCTCGGTGGTGAAGATCGGGATTCGGGAGCTGAAAGTCGTCGGCCATTTCGACGCGAGCGGAAGCGCGTTCGACTCGGAGGCCTGGATGGATGCGGAGGAGGCGCGCTCGCTTTTCAATCGCGACAACTATTGCAGCGTGCTGATTCGTCCCGTCAGCGAAGCCGCAGGAAAGCAGCTCATCGCGAGACTCGAAGCGGACAAGCGCCTCGCACTGCGCGGCGTCTCCGAGACGGCCTACTATGGCGAACAGACGAAGACCGCGGGGCCGATTCGCTTTGCGGGAAAGTGGCTCGCGATCGCGATGTCGGTGGGTGCGGTGCTCGCGGCGATGAACACGATGTACGCGAGCGTGGGTTCGCGGACGCGGGAAATCGGAACGCTGCGCGTCATGGGCTTTCGCCGGAAGGCGGTGGTGGCGGCGATTCTCATCGAGGGCGCATTCCTCGCGGCCATCGGCGGGGCATTCGGTTGCGCGCTGGCGCTTCTTTTCAATGGCTACACGGCGGGCACCTTCAACTTTCAGTCATTCGGCGAAACGGTCTTCGAACTGAAGCTCACGTGGGACATCATCGCGAACGCGCTGATTTTCGCGATCATCGTCGGCATCATCGGCAGCCTGCTGCCCGCACTCCGGGCGTCGCGCCTGCCGGTAATCGCGGCATTGAAGGAAGCGTAACGAAGGCTAAGGTCACGACACATGGACGCGGGGAAGCTGCAAAGCATACACATTTCGGACAGGCAACGCCGGCGCTCGCAAGGCGCGTTCTGGTGGATCGTTCTGGGCGTCACGGCCATCACCGGCACCGCGCTTTTCATCGCGAAGCCGTGGGCGGGCGATTCGCGCGATGTCGAGAAACCCGCGCAGGCCCCGAGCGGCGAAGCACAGAAAATCGCGCCGCAGTCCCCCGCCCCGCGCGCTGTCGCGAAGGACACCGCAAAGCCGGGCGACGTAGTACTTACCGTGAGCGGATACATCGTGAATCGCGAGCGCATCGAAGTCAGCCCGCGCGTGATGAATCAGGTCGTGTGGATTGGTGTTAAAAAGGGCGACCGGGTGAAAAAGGACCAAGTCGTGGTGCAACTGGACGACTCCGAGCAAAAGGCGCGGCTCGCGGAAATCGACGGCCAGATGGCCGCAGCCGAGGTGGCGCTCGAACGCGCGAAGACGAACTACCAGCGGGTGCGGAAACTGCGCGCGACGCAGAATGAAACCGCAGAGCGCGAAGACGAAACACGGCTCGCGATTGCTGCCGCCGAAGCGCAGATCAAACAGCTTCAGGGACTGCGAGCGACGGCACAAGTGTGGCTAGACTGGACGGTGATCAAATCCCCAATCAACGGAGTCGTTCTCGAAAAACTCGCGGACCCCGGCGAATTGGTAACACCGCAGAGCTTCGGCGGCGGAAAGGGCCCGAGCACCGCGCTGCTCGCGCTTGCGGACCCCGAGGACTTGCAGGTGGAAATCGACATCAGCGAGAACGATCTCCCAAAGATCACACTAAATCAGCGCTGCCGAATCAGCCCCGAAGCCTATCTCGACAAGGTTTATCAAGGCTTCGTGGCCGAAATCGCGCCCGAGGCAAACCGCCAGAAGGGAACGCTGCAAATCAAGGTGCAGATTGAAAAACCCGACCGCTTTCTCACGCCGGAATTGAGCGCGAAGGTGGATTTTCTAAAGTAAACAGCCGCCGCTCTTGTCATCGCGCGCGGAAATGCGCTCTATCTAGCGCGATGACATTGACCTTCTCCAGCAAAGCAGAACCGGCGTCCGTTCAAATCCGCCTTTTCACCACCGAGCAGCGCAAGGAACTGCCGCCGGAAATCACCGATGCGGAGTTTTCGCTCAAGCCAGGCTCACGCGTTTACATCCACAGTGAATCCACGCTCTACGCGGGCCTTGGCGATCGGGAGAAGGTGAACGCAGATACCATCCGGCTCGCAGTAGGAGCCGCGGCGATGGCTTTGAAGAAGACCGGACGCAACCGCTTCGCCGTCCAGCTTTCGGACTGGGCACAATTCGCCGGTCCCGCTGTCGAGGGCATCGTGCTTTCCGATTACCGCTACGAGGATTTCAAGACGAAGAAGACGCACCCAATCAGCGCAGTCACGATCGTTGTCCCGGCTGCGGCCACGGCGGCAGCACGCAAGGCCGGCGAGCGCGCCGCGGCGATTGCGCGCATGACGAATCTCGCCCGGGGAATCGCGAATCGACCGGGGAATATCGTCTATCCCGAGACCCTCGCCGAGGAGGTGGAATGGCACGCAAAGAAGTTCGGCGTCAAATGCACCGTATTCGACGAAAAGAAACTAAAGTCCGGCAAGTTCGGCGGCATCCTCGCCGTCGGAAGCGGAAGCAAGCGTCCGCCACGTCTGATTATCATGGAACACTCGGGTGGACCGAAGGGCGAAGCTCCAATCGTCCTCGTCGGCAAGGCGATCACGTTTGATTCCGGCGGCATCTCGATCAAGCCCGCGGCGGACATGGAGAAGATGATTTGGGACAAGTGCGGCGGAACAGCAGTCATCGGAGCGATGTTTGCGCTGAAGGAACTCGGCGTAAAAAAGAACGTCATCGGGCTCATTCCCTCCGCGGAAAACATGCCCGGCTCGAATGCGTACCGCCCCGGCGACATCGTGACTTGTTACGACGGAAAGACGGTGGAGATCGTCAACACAGACGCCGAGGGCCGCATGCTGCTCGCTGACGCCATCGGCTTTGCACGGCGGCATTTTAAGGCGCGCGCGATCGTGGACATCGCGACCCTCACGGGCGCCTGCGGAATCGCGCTCGGCGATTCAATGGCCGGACTTTGGAGCAATGACGACGCACTCGGCAAATGCGTATCCGCCGCCTCGAAGGACGCCGGCGAGCCGACATGGCAGATGCCGTACAGCCCGGCATTCGATGACCAAATCCGCAGCGAAATGGGCCTCGTCAAAAACAGCGGAGGCCGCCTCGGCGGAGCATGCACGGCCGCGGCATTCCTGCGCACCTTTGCCGAGAAGACGCCCTGGGCCCACCTCGACATCGCCTACACCGCCTACCGCGACAAGGAGACGCAGAGCCTCGCGCGCGGCGCCACAGGATTCGGGGTTGGAACGCTCGTGAGAGTCACAGAGCAATTCTGATGGCAATGAACCTGCCGAACAAACTCACTCTCTCCCGCTTCGTAATGACGATTGCTTTCGTCATCTGCATGTCGATGGGCGAAGAGTGGGAACTCCTGCACGCTCCCGGAAGGGCCGCGGGATGGAATTTCGGCTACACATTCGCGTTCGTCCTTTTCATCGCGGCATCGATCACCGATTTCCTCGACGGCTATCTCGCACGCAAACACAAGCTCGTCACAAATTTTGGCAAGCTGATGGATCCTCTCGCCGATAAAGTGATGATGGCGGCGGGGTTCATCACGCTCATTCCGCTTCGCGCAATTCCCGCCTCGATCGCGATCATTCTCATCAGCCGCGAATTCCTGATCACCGGGCTTCGACTACTGGCCACAAGCCGCGGAGTCGTGCTGCCATCCGAGAAGCTCGGGAAGCACAAGACCCTGTGGCAGATCATCACGGTCGCCTACTTTCTGATGCTCCTCAGCATCATGGAGTTCATGCGTGCGGGAATACTTCCAGCAGACCACGGAACGTGGTGGGAACTCGCGTGGATATACGGAGGCCGTACGCTGCTGGGAATTGCGGTTGCCCTCACAATCTGGTCCGGCTGCGCCTACTTCTGGCGCCATCGGGACCTCGTCGCAGAATAGCGGACCGGCGGCTAGGCGAGCAGCCCTTTCACCACGTGACCGTGGACATCGGTGAGGCGGAAATCGCGCCCGGCGTGATGGTATGTGAGCTTCTCGTGATCAAATCCGAGCGCATGCAGAATCGTCGCCTGCATGTCATGAATGTGGACCGGATCCTCCACGACGTGGAAGCCGAGATCGTCCGTCGCCCCAATGGTGGTGCCCTTTTTGATTCCACCGCCCGCGAGCCACATCGTGAAGGCCTGCGGGTGATGATCCCGTCCGAGCGACCGACCGAGAGCCGTATTGGTCTCCACCATCGGAGTGCGGCCGAATTCGCCGCCCCAAATCACGAGCGTATCGTCGAGCAGACCGCGCTGCTTCAAATCCATGACGAGCGCCGCGCTGGCCTGGTCGGTCTTCTGGCAGTTACCGCGAACGTTGCCCGCCACGTCGCTGTGGGCGTCCCATCCTTCGTGATAAATGTTAATGAACCGGACGCCGCGCTCGATCATTCTGCGGGCAAGCAGGCATGCGCGCGCAAAGGAGGGCTTCTCCGGTTCGCATCCGTAAAGGGCGAGCGTTTCCTTGCTCTCGCTCTTGAGGTCCATGAGTTCCGGCGCACTGGTCTGCAACCGGAATGCCATTTCGTAATTCGCGATGCGTGTCGCAATTTCCGGATCACCGACCTCCCCCAAACGGCGCTCGTTCATGGCTCGAATGAGGTCGAGCGAATCGCGCTGCAGTTTGGCATCCACACCATCCGGATTCCGGACGTTCAGGATCGGATCGCCCTGCGAGCGGAGACGGGTGCCGGTATAAACAGTAGGCAGAAAACCGCTCGACCATAGAGATGATCCGCCGGAAAGGCCCGAGCCCGTGCTCATGACCACAAAGGCCGGAAGATCCTCGGCCTCGGAGCCTAGACCATAGAGGACCCACGAACCGAGACTCGGGCGGCCCGGAACAGGAAATCCCGTGTTGAAGAAAAGCTGCGCGGGCGCGTGGTTGAATTGATCCGTTTTCATCGACCGCACGATGGAAATCTCGTCGGCCACTTTCGCGAGATGCGGCAGCACCTCGCTCAACTCCGCGCCGGACTGGCCGTGCTTCGCGAACTTGAAGACCGGCCCGAGAACCGCCGCATCGGGCCTGATGAACGCATACCGTTGGCCGCCGATTACCGACGGAGGAAGCGGCTTTCCGGCCAGCTTGGTGAGTTCCGGCTTATTGTCGAACATCTCCAACTGCGACGGTGCGCCCGCCATGAACAAATGAATGACTCGCTTCGCCTTGCCGGCGAAATGGGGCTTCTTCGGCGCGAGCGGATTCGGCGGCACAATCGCCGCACCGGCCTGATTCGCCAGCAGACTCGCCAGGGCGATCTTCCCCAGGCCAATCCCGCAATCCTTGAGAAAGTGCCGGCGACTCAGAAACTCCGCGCGCAGTTGATGGATATTCATGACTTGTGCCGTAAGTATCCCGCAAAGTCGGGACTGATAGCAACTTTGTGCGCTGAAATTTGGTGTTCCCCTTTTTCCCATGCCTGTCTCTAATTCGCAGTCCGATGCGTTCGCTCGCTCACATCATTTGCTCCCTTCTCCTGCTCTGTGGGGTTTCCCACGCGCAGCGGAAGACTGCTATCTTCATGGCGGACGGATTCGACTTCCCCGTAGGAAAGCCAGACGGAGAAGGCTATTACAAAGCGCGCGGCTACACGCCAAACGGCCACCTCGGCGAGGACTGGAACGGCCGCGGCGGCGGAGACACCGACCTCGGAGCGCCGGTGTATTCGACGGCGCACGGACTCGTGCTGTTTGCAAAGAACTACTATCACGGCTGGGGAAACGTCGTGATCATACGCCACGCCTACCAGGAAGGCGGGCAGACGAAATTCGTCGATTCCCTTTACGGACATCTGGATCAAATCCACGTGCGCTACGGCCAGCACGTGAAACGCGGCCAGCAGGTCGGGACCATCGGGACAGGGGGCGGACTCTACCCGGCACATCTTCATTTTGAGATGCGAAAGGATATCCGCGTCGGTATGGCACGGCACGCATTCCCGAAGGATGACAGCGTCTATTGGAGCGGAACGGACTTTATCAACGCCCGCCGCAAACTCGCACCGAGCGCAGCAACCGTACTAGCGCCAATCGACACCTTCTCCGCAGCGACGGGTAAAGCCGAAACGATTTCGCCCGAAGGCGGCTTCGTTCTTCCCACGCCGAAGCCTTCTTCGCCATCCGCTCCGGGTAGCACAGTACCGGGCCGCTACGACGACCTGCGGAAGATGCTCGAGGAACAAAAGAAGTCGAAATGACACGGCTCGTTTTGCTCCTGCTCACCGCGTTCATCGGCACTGCGTTCGCTGCTGAGCGAAACGCGTTCTTTGCGATGGACACCATCGCGCGCGGCGGTGCGGAAAAGGTCGTACCGATGCTCAAGGAACTTGGTTACGATGGCCTCGGCGGTGCTCCGGGAGATGCCAAAATGGCCGCGGCTTTGAAGAACGCAGGGCTGCGGTTCTACAACGGGTATATCACCCTTGCATTTTCCCACGCCAAGTCCCCGCTTGACGATCCGCTGAAGCGGCGAATCGACGCCATGCAAGGCTACGAAGCCGCCCTGTGGCTGGCGATTTCGAGAGTGGAGACCGAAGCAGGTCCGGCACGCAATTCATCGGAAGATGGCGACGCGGTCGCAATTGCCGCGATTCGTGAGATTGCCGACTACGCTTCGACGCGCGGAGTAAAAATCGCGCTTTATCCACATACGGCATCGTGGCTCGAGCGCGTGGAGGATGCGGTGCGTCTCGCCAACAAACTGAACAGGGCAGACATCGGCGCGACGTTCAATCTTTGCCACTGGCTGAAGGTCGAAGGCCCGGAGCGCAATCCCGAACCCGTGCTCCGCGCAGCGTTACCGCGGCTGATGTTTGTGACAATCAACGGGGCCGACACGGGTGCCACGAAATCAATGGGATGGGACCGCTTAATCCAACCACTCGGGCGCGGCACCTACGACACCGCGGCCTTTATGAAGACGCTCGCTTCCGTCGGTTATAAAGGCCCCATCGGTTTTCAGGGCTTCGGAATTCGCGAAGAACCACACGCCGTGCTCAAGGAAACGATGGAAGCGTGGCGCAGGATGAATCCTTAAATCTCGGCGGTATCCACGAACCAGTCCACCTCGGCGGCCCCTGCAATACCGCACGAGAAAATTGTCGCCGGCGCCACCACCACATCGCAACCGGAGAGTTCCGCCAACAATTCGGAGGCGAATCCTGCAGCGACTGCCGTGAAGAATGCAGGGACTCCCATCGCCGAGCACCGGGCCGACACTCCGCGGAGAAACCGGGCACCATCGCACGGATGGCGCCAATTGAATCCGGACAGATGTGCAGCGAGCATTTCACCGCCGTCCGGCAGAAGCAGACGCTTTGCAAGCCGCGTGTCTTCCAACAACCCGCCCGCCGAGCCATCGTCGTTTTCCAGAACTACGGGCGCGATGACCGAACGTGAATCCGCACGACCTCCGAGCGGACGGAATCCGACAGACGCGAATTGCTCGCTCTGTTCGCGTCCAATCTCGCGGAGGTTTTCCCGCCCCGGTTCAGCGGCGATTTTCAAAACGGAGATCCCACCCGCCCGCGCAAACGCCGGAATATCCAACCGTCCGGTGTATGAGGACGGTAATCGGTCGGTTCCATCCATCACGACCGCGTAAGCCCTTCCTCCGGCGGGCTGCGCAACGCGTGTGTGAAGCTCCTGAAACATCCGCGCAAGGACGACACCACCTCGGGCGGACGGCATTACTTTCAAGTCGCCAAGATACGCAACGGGGTGAACGCTTCCATCCGGAAAACGAAGCGGGCGCAAAGCTGCGGCAATCGTCCCAAGCACAACGCCATCGTGTTCCGCCACGACCAAAGTGGGCGCGCCGATCGCCTCGAAGAATGTGATGTAACGGCGTCCATGCGAAATGCAGAAGCTGGCATTCGCGCCAAGCGGATACCGGAACTGCGCTTCAAATCGCGCCAATTCCGCGCCCAGCGACTCCGGCGGCGGTTCTTGGAAAACGCGTACTTTCATAGCGGACATCCGACATGAATCTCCGGGTAGAAAAAACTCCTATCTTTCGACTGCATCAAGCGCCCGAGCGCCGGGCTCCATCGGATCCCATCGGTCAGCGCCGGGATATCGAGGCTCGAGTTCAACTGCCGCACCAGCACCCGTCCGCCCTGTTTCAAAACGCGGGCCGCGCTGTCGAGCACCGCTGTCGCTGCCGCCGGCGTGAGCCAGTCGAGGATGTTTGATAGATGCACGAAATCCACAGAGCACGCAGGCAGCGCGTCCAGCACCGGCTTCATCAACCCGTGAACGAACTCCGGCTCCACAACCGGTGCAGCGTCGGATTCCAGCCAATCCCACGCAACGCCCGGCGGAAACCTTCCCGCGAGCATCTGCCACAGAAACGGATTCTGTCGCGGCACTGATGTAGCAAACGCGCTGCGCACGCGCGTGGCGAAATGCTCTGCAAAAGGCAGCTTCGGATTCCGGGTTGCGTCCCCCCCGAACAAGGCGACGAGATTCCGAAGCGACATAACCTCGGCGAACGCGGCATCAACCTGCGGTAGACTCGGCATTGCTACAGGAGTCGCGCTTTCCAAGAGGCGCTGCAAAATCTCCCACGACGGTCCGAGAGCGCGATTCAGCGCTGCAAACATTGCTTCGTAGCGTCCGGAGAAATCCGGGCCCAGAGCAGCCAGCCGTTCCAAAGGCCCCAGCACTCCGTCCGGCAAGTCCAGCGATTCGAGAGTCGTTGCGATTCGCTGCGCCCGAAGGTCTGGTGCCAGCGGCAAATGGCCAAGCCATCGCATCGATTGCTCGCCATTGCAGTCCTTCGCGAGCGCAAACTTGCATCGTGTGAGCGCGAGTTGTGCCGCGTTCATATCGACGAGGAGCAACCTCCCTATTGGCAAACGCGAAACACAAACTGCGGTGTCGCCGCCCGAAGCAATCATCACGACCGTGGCGTCCGGTCGCAACCCAGAGCAGCACGCAAGGTCGATTCGCGGATCCTCGCGCACCTGCGCGAAGGCCAGCGGCAATTGCGCAGCCTCGGATAGCCAGTTATCTACCGTCGACTCCATGGGCTCCGTTCAATGCTGCGAATGATGAATTCCCGCACGAATGAACCGTACGAGCGGATGAATGGCGCACCGCGCCGCTTCAACTCCGGAGCGGCGGCTTCATGCGCTGCCGGCAACCCGTACCACGGGATTCCCGGCCACAGATGATGTTCGAGATGATAGTTCTCGTTGCACATGAAAAACCGGACAAGGCGGCTGGTTAAAATCGTCCGCGTTCCCAGAATCTCATCGCTGGTGTGCTCAAGAAGCGTGTGCTGGCTCATGCCGCGAATATTGACCATCGTGTTGATGAAAATCATGGGCACCAACCATCCGTGAAGCAGCCATGCGGCAGGAACCGAAGCGCGGAGAATTCCGATGATGACGCCTGCAGTCGCAAGCACTTCGGCGATGATGGCGAGCCCGTCGCGTGCGTTCCCGTGTTTGAATCCGAGGATCGGAATCGCGACGATATACACGGGATATCCAGCGATGAGCCGCAGCCAGTTCATCGAAAAAATCAACCAGCTCCAGCGGGTGTAATTTGCGTAATGATCCGGGTCGCCGTCATCACCCAGATGTCTGTGATGGCGGAGATGCAGGACTCGATATGCACTGCAGTTTTGAAGAACCGGAATCGCACACAAGGCACCCGCGACGCGATTCCAGAGAGGATTCGCGCTCAGGGTTCCGTGAACAGCTTCATGGGTGAAAAGACTGATTCCGTGCAGCGATGCGCCGGCGAGAATGTAGAGCGGAATCGCATAAAACCATCCGTGGCGCGCCGCAATCCAGATAGCACCGACGGCGCCTGCGACGTAGAGCGCCACGAAAAGAATGATCCGAACCCAGTGCCGCCAATGCTGAACGGCGTGCAGTTTCCGCAGCAACTCCTGCGGCACTTCGGGTTTCGCAGCGTCCATCATGGCGACGCGATGAGGCTGCGATAAAAACCGGCGAAAATGTGGTGACCGAATTCAACGCCGGCGAAAATCCCAGCACTGTCGCGCGTCCCTGTGGAGTGAAAGAACTCCGCGGCATGCCGTTTATCGATTTCTGCATGCAGCTTGTAATGGACGAGGTCTTCCGCAGCGACCCATCCCCGCCGCACGACCGCAGCACCGATAAGCGCCGAGATGTCCGCAAACATATACTCGATCACTCCCAGACACGAAAAAGCGAACGCTGGCGATTCACTCGTGCACGCACCCAGCAGGGCGAGATTAAACGCGCGGACCGGAGATTCCTCGCTCGTCGTCGCGACTCCGGCGGCTTCCACACCGAGGGTTCCCAGAAATTCCACAAAGGTGCGGTCGTGCGCCATCGCGGGTTCAAAAACGCCGTCCTCCGCTAGCCCGTGTTCCTCGGCGAGATTATGCACGAGCATCCGCCTTGAGGATGAGTCAGGAAGCCGCGCAGTCAGTGCCGCCATCGGACGGGAAAAGAAGCGCACTGCGAAATAGAACTGCCGCTGACTCCGAACGAATTCGTCCCTTTCCATCACTCCATCGCAAAGTGAACGAAGATACGGATTCTCCGAAACCGGACTGCGAGTGAGCAGCGCCTCTGCGTACTCCAGAGCCGCGTTTGATGGCGCAGTCATGGCAAAAAGTTATCGCGTCTCGGAATAGTCGGTAGCGCTCATGAGCACCGATTTCACACCATCAGGGATGGTCAGCGAACCGCCGGCCTCCTTCTCGGATGCTTCTTTCGCCGCGATCCAATCGGGATCGGCACGAAACGCTTTGAACGACGCAGCCATCGCATCGGCATCCTTGTGCGCGAGCAGATAAACGAGCGTGTTCTCGCTTCCGGGCTGGCCGGGCTGGAGATTCCAGTAAAAGAGATTCGTCATGCCGTGCTTCGCAAACAGCTTCGTCGTGTGGTTGCGAAAGCGTGCATTGATGCGGTCGAGATTTCCCGGAGTGGTGGTGTAGGTGCGCAGTTCGAAAACGCGCGGCGATGCGCTCGAAGCCTTGATTTCCGGGGAATAATCGGTGGCGTTCATGAAGGTGCTCTCGACCTTCGCAACGAGCTTTCCATTCACCTCGCTGGCCTTCTGCGCAGCCTTCCAATCCGGGTCGGCCATGAACGCCTTCCATGAAGTCTCACGGGCCTCGCGATTCGGATAGGCCAGCACATAAACGAGCTTGTTCTCGGGATTCTCGACGGGGGTCCAGTAGCCGACATTCGTCATACCGTGTTTGGTGAAAAGCTTCGTGGTATGGTCACGAAAGCGTTTGTGAAGTTCGTCCAGCTTTCCGGGTGCCGCGTAATAAACGCGCATCTCGAAACAACGGGTGTCTTTTTCGGCGGCAATTGCGGGCATGGCGGCGGCGATGGAAAGGGCAAGAAATGTTCTGCGGTTCATGGAGGCCAGATAGAGACAGACACCCGGTCCGCAGCCAATCGAATAATCGCGATGCGCTATTTGTCCGCCGGCGCTCGCGCGGGTTCGCGCTTGAGCCGAAGCGGCATGAAATGGTGCACATTCCCGCCGCCATTGTCCGCGATGAGGATGAGACTATTCCCGCCTCCGGAAAGCGCCGGGCCGATTGTCATTCCCTCGTAGTTGTTCGCTCCGGTCAGGCGTTCGTAGAGAAGGTGCTTCTTCACCAACTTCACATCGCCTGCATCCTCCAATGATTTGATTTCGGAAACATCCGTGGCCTCCGAATAATCCACGCGGAAGATACGAATCCCGAACCCAGCGGTGAGTACGCGCTCCAGCACCAGCAGTTCGCCCTCTGGAAGGAGCACCATGTCCGTCACGCCGGTACCTTGATTGCCCACACGAATCAGCGAAGGCTCGGTGCGGTAGGCGAACTGCCCTGACGCCTTCAGCCTCGCGTCGAACCGTTGCAGCCTGACAAGGCCGCCCTCCTTGCGCCCGCTCACCGAGCCGTCGCAATCGAGCGCGTCCTCATTGGCCGTCCACATTTCGCCACGGACATCGTTCCAAGCGAGTGATTCAAGGCTCTTGTTTCTTCGCGCCTCGCGAAAGATGCGCGGGACGTCCACCCGAAAACTCGCATCCCCTTCCAGATCGAATCCCACAATCGCGCTCCGCGTTTCGGTGCTTACGAAAAAGCGCTTCTTCTCCGGCATGTAAATCAGCCCTTCAAAGTCCGACTCCTCAGTCTCCAGCTTGATTTTGCCGCCGAACTCGGCGTCGGAAATCCGGCCATTCTCAGCGTCCACTTTGAGCAGGAGCGGAATAAGATTTTTCTCGCGATTGGAAACGACGAAAAACCGATTCTCACCCACCCAGGCAATGGCGCTCAAATCGGTCGCCCCATTCCACTCGACCGCGAGTTCCGACTGACCCGGCACCGGGTCGATCTTCATATCAGCAACAGCACAACACGAAAGCGCAACGAGAGAGAGGAATGGAAGTTTCACAGCGCTTCTATTTCGCCTTCTCCGGGAGGCGGTCGAAATACTTCTGAATCGAGCCGTGATAACCGGGCGGAATGCGTTCGTTCCGGATGGCCTCGGCCACGCCTTCTTTCACGGCGCGAACGGCCTCCTGATAGTCCGCAGCCTTTTGACCGGTCTCGCCGACGCCTTCCTCCTTCCATTGCATCAACAGTTTTCCGGCACCCATTTTGGCTTTGTCCTTCTCGTCCTTCATGGCGGTTTTCGCCGTCGGGTCTTCGCCTACTGTTCCGCCGTTTCCGATACCCGGATTCTTGCCCGATTTCCCCTTCCCGTTCCCGTCTCCATCACCATCACCCTCGCCGTCACCCTCGCCGTCACCTTCACCCTGCCCCATTCCGTTCTTGGCCATCAATTCCTTGTAGAGCTTCTCGTAATCCTCCATCGTCTTGGCGCCGGCAGCCTCCGCGCCGTCGAGCTTTCCGGCATCGTTCAATTGCTTCGCCTTCGCGATGTTTTGAAGCGCTTCCTCAAGGTTGTTCGCGTCGCCGAATTTCTGAGCGAGGTTCTCTAGTTCCTCCTTGGAGAGATTCAGGGAATCCGCCGCAGCCTGCAGGGCGTCTTTCGCCGCTGCCTTGTCTTTGGCCATGCCGAGTTGCTCGAGCGCACGCTGCAAGGCCTCATTCGCGCCCTTTGCGCCGAGCTGGTCGCGCATTTGATTCGACATTTTCGCCAGCTCCCTTGCCAGCTTTTCAGCTTCGCGCTTCTTCTCGGCGCCTTCGGGCATCGCGGCGATCTGTTCCATTTTCTTTTTCGCCTCCTCGATCGCCTGCTTCAGCGATGATGCGTCGCCCTTTTTCAATTTATCGAGCATTTGCTTCATCTCCTGCGCCTGCTCGCGTTCGCCAAACTCCTGTGCCGCGCGCTCAAGGTTGTCTGCGATCTTCGGAAGGTCCGCCGTGTTCTTTTTCCACAAATCGGACACCGCCTGCGCCTCCTGATTCAACTTCTTCGCATTCTCCGCAGTCTCACGCGGCTTCATTTCCTTGAGCGTCTTGTCCAGCTTCGCAAGCGCCTGCTCCACCTGCTGCTTCATCGCGTCACCCTTTTCCTTGAGTTCCGCCGCCCGGAGTTCCGTTATCTTTTTCGACTCAATCAGCTTTTTCGCCTGCTGCACCTGCGCGTCTCGGGATTGCTGCATCCGGAGCGGGTCAAGTTGCGGCAGCCACGCGACACCCGCAGCCAGCACGGCAAGGGCGAGCGCCATGTTTCGCGCACCGGGAAACCAGCGAAACGGGACAAGTCGCGCCGGCTGTATTTTCGGAGCTGTAGCTTCCGCCTGCTCGCAAACGACAGGCGCAAATGCCGATGGATTATCGCGAATCATCGCTGCAGTGAGAAACAGGTCCTTGCAGCCCGCTTCGCGATCCACGAGGTGCGCTACATCCGATGGAGCCGGCCGTCGCGACGTCGCCAATGCAACCAGCAGCCCGGCAAGCGGCACAGCGACAATCCATTCAAAACGGAACCATTCCCTCGGCAGCAACCCGCCAAGCCGGGAACTCAAAAGAGCGACCGCAGCGATTGCAGCGAACCACAGAACCAGTTTCGAGAATAGTTTCCCCAACGCGGAAAGCCGCAGCCGCAACGCTGTGCGGGACAGTAATTGTTCGGTCGCAGGAAGTTTCACGACCGCCATCATAGAGCTGCAGCCCCGTGCTGGCAACGCCGCGCTTTCCTTCTCGCCATTTTCGGGCGGCGGGGTTGTATCAGGCTGTCACCATGTATTACCTTAACGAAGAGCCGAAACGTTCGCCGCTGCGCTGGATTGTAATTATCGCGCTCCTGCTAACTGGCGGATATTTCGCCCTCGCGAAGTGGTCACCTCGGACTCTGGAACGTGCGCGTGTCTGGCTCACAACGGACAAGGCTGCAAAAGGCGCCGCACCAGCGCTCCCGATCGAACCGGCTCCGCAGGCCTCCGAGGCCAAACCGGAACTGCCACGGCAACTAAATGCTCCGGCAACAGGAATCACTCAGCCGCCGCCAGATGCTCCCGCGACAGTGGACAAATCCGCCCAGGTCGCCGTGCTGCTTTACCATCGCGTGGAGGCGAATGCTTCACCAGCGCTCCGCATCGCGCCGGAGCTCTTCGAGGAACACATGCAGAAGCTGAAGGATGCGAACATCACCGTCATCTCGATGCAGGATTTCCTTGCCTGGAAGCGCGGCGAGAAATCGATACCGGCCCGAAGCGCACTGATCACAATCGACGACGGCTTTTCGTCCACGTTCGACGTAGCCCGGCCGATTCTCAAGAAATACGGCTATCCGTGGACGTGCTTCGTCTACACCAATTTCATCAGCCGGGGCAGCGCGCTCACATGGGAACAACTCGCGCAGCTTCGCGACGAAGGCGTGGAAATCGGGTGCCACAGCCATTCCCACGCAAACCTCCGCGACACGCAGGGAAAACCGCCCGAGGTTTACGAGGAATGGCTCAAGCAGGAAATCGCCGGGGCGAAGCAGACACTCGAACAACGCCTCGGAATCCGTTGCGCAACGTATGCGTATCCATTTGGAAGCTACTCGAACCGCGTTCTTGAGCATGTAAAAGCCGCCGGTTTCGAGGCAGCGTTCACGCTCGGCTCGATTCGGACGTCCTTTAGTGCACCATCGGATCGCATCGCGCGATTCAGCTGGCTCGACGCGCGGCCGCACGACTTCAATCCCGTCTTTTCCTGGAGTGGTCGCGTGCAGGCTGCGGACGCACCACAGGCAAATGCGGCGGTCGCCATGCCGGCCGCACCCGCGGAAGCGGCGATTCCGATCCTCACGCAGCCTCTTGATGGCGACGTCATCGCGGATCCCCAGCCGCTCCTGCGTGCCGACCTCGCTGCGCTCGGCAACGTGGATGCGAACACGGTTTCCCTGCGCCTCAGCGGAGTCGGCATGATTCCATTCTCATGGGTGCCCGATTCAAAACTGACAATCTCGGCGAAGGTTCCGAAACCGCTTGAGCCCGGTGATTACACGGTCACGGTCACCGCGCTCGCTGAACGCCGGCGCGTCGAGGCACAGTGGCGCTTCCGGGTCGACACCGGCAGCGGATACGACAACGCGCTACGTCCGTCCGACAAGCCGCGCTGATTCTCTCTTCGCTCCGCGGCACAGAAAACTTCACGCGACCGGACGGAAATGCCACAACCTGCGGCATGAAACTCAGTCCATACACCGCAGTCATTGAAAACGTCCGTCCGCTCGTGGATGGCGGCCGGTATCCCGTGAAGCGAATCACCGGCGAGCCGCTCGTGGTCGAGGCGGATGTATTCAAGGAGGGACACGATGTCCTTTCGTGCGTGCTCAAATGGCGGAAGCTCGGTGCAAAAGCATGGCACGAGATCCCGATGGACTGCGTGGATGCGTGGAACAAGGACCGCTGGCGTGCATCGTGCACGTTCAGCGCGGAGGGACCGCATGAGTTCACCATCGAAGCTTGGGGAAACATCTGGAAGTCGTGGCAGCACGAATTTGAAGCGAAGTTCAATGCAGGCGAACGCCCGCTGAAAAGCGAGACGCTGGAGGGCGCGGCATTTGTCCGAAATGCGGCGGAACTCGCGAAGGCGCGCGGCGCAAAAGCGGACGCGGAGCGGCTGGCGTGGGTCGCCCGCGAGATGGATACCGCCACCGCCGAACGAGCAAACGAGTTCGCTCACAGCGCCGACCTCTCGGCGATGATGTGGACCTACGCCGACCGTTCACTCTCCACGGAGTTTGTCAGCACTTTTGAAGACACCCCCGCGCTTTTTCCGGCGAATCACCGCGCTGCAGCTCGGTATCCATTCGTGTGGGTGGACCGCGCAGGCGCGGGCTTCTCGGCCTGGTATGAGTTTTTTCCCCGAAGCGCAGAAGGCCATGCGGATCGCGGCTCGAAGTTCCGCGACTGTCTCCAGCGTGTGGACTACGCGAAGGACATGGGCTTCGACGTCATCTATTTCCCACCAATCCACCCCATCGGCGTGACCGCGCGGAAGGGCCGAAACAACTCCGTGACCTGCCAACCCGGCGAACCCGGCGTGCCCTACGCGATCGGCAATCGTCACCAGAAATGCCCGAACGGCGGCGCTCATCGCGATGTGGCACCGGAACTTGGAACACTGGAGGATTTCCGCTGGCTCGTTGGCGAGATCAACAAACGCGGCATGGAGGTCGCGCTCGATTTCGCAGTGAATTGCTCGCCGGACCACCCGTATGTCCACGACCATCCAGAGTGGTTCTACCACCGCCCGGACGGCTCGATTAAATACGCCGAGAATCCGCCGAAAAAGTATCAGGACGTGTATCCGATGAACTACCACTGCGAGACGTGGCGCGAGATGTGGAGCGAACTCGCGGGCGTCATCGAATTCTGGTGCGAACAGGGCGTCCGCATCTTCCGCGTGGACAATCCACACACAAAGCCAGTGCATTTCTGGGAATACCTCATCAGCCGCGTGCAAACGCGCTTCCCCGATGCAATTTTCCTCAGCGAGGCATTCACCCGCTCGAAGATGATGCGCGCGCTCGCAAAAGTCGGCTTTACACACAGTTACACCTACTTCACCTGGCGCAACACGGCGCAGGGTCTGCGCGAGTATTTCAATGAACTCGCGCACAGCGAAAGCGCCGAATACATGCGCCCGAATCTCTGGCCGAACACGCCCGATATTCTGCCGAGTTATCTCCAGTTTGGCGGACGCCCCGCGTTTGAGGTGCGGGCTATTTTAACGACCACGCTTGCGCCGGTGTATGGCATCTACAGCGGATTTGAACTCTGCGAAAACGAGGGCATCGAACGTAAACATTGGGACGCCGCCGGTGATGTCCGCGGCTTCCTCGCGCTGTGCGACGGCGACTACAAACAACTAGCCCGCGAGGAATACATCGATTCCGAAAAATACCAATTCAAGGGCCGCGACTGGAATCAGCCGGGAATCCGTGCGCTGTTCCGCAAACTCAATCACATTCGGAAAGAGAACCTTGCCCTCCAGCAATTCCGAAACCTTTATTTCCAGCACAGCGACAACGACCTCATCCTCGCATACAGCAAGGTCGCCGATGGCAACCGCCTGTTGATCATTGTGAACCTCGACGCGTGGCATCCGCAGGAATCCATGATCCATGTCCCGCTTGAATCATTCGGCCTCGGCGAACATCAGGCGTTCGAAGTCGAGGACCTTTTGACCGGCGAGAAGTTCCAATGGAAAGGCCGTCGGAACTACGTCCGCCTAGCTCCCGGCGAGCGGGCCGGGCATATCTTCAGGATTCGCCCGTAAGTCGCGCCGCTTGCCTTTTCTGTTCGCGAAAGTACGCGGCGGCATATTGGTATGCGTGAAGCATCATTTTTCCCGCACTCTTCCAACCCGCAGTCCGCTCGTGAGCAGAATCGCAACCGGCCTCGCGCTCGTCACGCTCGGCGCAATGACGACCGCTGACGCAGCGCAGTTTTTATCCGCAGAACGCGAACTGCGCGCCCGTTTCGGTGAACGGTGGCAGGAATTGCCGCAGGCCGTGCGGTCGGATTTCATCCGCGAAATCGCAACCTCGCTCGAAGTCGGAGGTGCGCTGGATCTGGGGGATATCGAGTGCGGGACGCTCGACCTGCGAGGAGTCGCCGACGGTGTGCAGGTCACCGGAGGTCGTGATGGCACGGTGGTATTCGGCGGCGGACAGCACGGGATTTCGCTGCTCTTCTCGCAGCTGAACCAACGAATTGAGCCGCGAGTGGAACGTCCTTTTGCCATGCTCGACCCGTTGCGCGCCGACCGCCAGTTCGCTGCGAAGGAGTGGACATTTAAAGACGGCGCGATGTTTGGCAGCAAACTCGCGCCGATGTCCGACTACCTCGCGCTGTTTTGCAGTGGTGGCATTCGCATCAAGTCCGACGTGAAGAACTGCGCGTGGATCGCGGGCGACAACGCGTTCGGCGATCACGTGGTCACCGCAGAGGCGCGCGTGGACGATTCGCTTTTTCTTTGGTTCGGGCTGAACTGGCCATTCCGCGACTACAATGCGCACTGGACCGACGGCGGAAAGACCGACTGGGTCAAGCGCGGCACGCAGATGCACTTCGACCTAAAAGGCGGCGGCGCCGGCACACGGCTCTACCACATGGTCGAAACGAATTACGGAAACCCCGGCGTCGGCGTGTTGCTCGAAAACACGAAAGGACTCACGCTCATGCAAGGCAGCACCGAGCGCAGCAGCGCGCAGGGCCCGGGCGTTTACTGGCTCAGGAACTGCGAGGATACACTGCTCGGGCTGCGCGGGATCAATGCATTCGGAAGCAACAAAGGCGATATCCGCAACGCAGACGCAAACCGTGACATCACCATCGACGGCGGCCGCGGAAACCGACTCTACGCGATGCGCACCTGGAGCAACGCGAACGATGCCTCGCTCGTGAACAGTGACCCCGAGCTCCAGCAATGGTGCGTCGCGTCGCAGTATGGCCAGCGCGGCGTAGAGAACACACTGCGCTACGCAGTGACGCCTTACTACAACCGTCCCACCGCGGAGTTTCTAGCGAAGTTCGACGTGAAGGCACACGCGCAGGCCATCTACGATTCGCGCGCAGCGGCACTGCGGAAGGATTGGGAAAAAAAGAAGGCCGACGCCGAGAAGAAGAACCAGGCATTTACCATGCCGGAGCCGAAGCCTCACGAGAGCGTGGAGCAGCTCATCGCGAAGATCAAAACCGGCAGGCATCTCGACAGCCCCGGAGTCATTGAGATGAATGCCACGGACGAGGAGACCTTCATGCTCGGCGCACAGGATCTGACTAAGGGACCCGCTGGCAAAGTTCCACCCCCGCCCGATGTTCCACCGACCGATGCGCCGCGCACACGGAAGGTCATCGCTTTCACGCAGCAGCCGGATTTCGGAAAGTCTCTTCTCGCTGCCGGCGCTGATCCGACCGGACGCAAACCAAGTGACGACGCGTTTGCGAAAGTCCTCTACGGAATGAACCGCGCGGAATTGCAGGCGCTGCTCGATGAAGCCGACGTCGCCGACAAGGCGCTCTGGGCCATGCACGGTGGTAATGAGGAGAAGCTCAAAGCCGCGCGAGAGACCGCAGACTTCAAAACTAATCGCGCCAAAATCGCCGGCGTGATGAAACGCATCGCCGCCCGCAAGGACACGGCCAAAGCCGCCGCGGAGGCCCGCGTGAAAGAGCTCGGCACTGCCATCGACGCTGCGAAGAAGGCAAAGGACGATGCTAAAAAGAACGCCCTTGAAGCCGAGCGGGATCTCGTCGAGCGCGAATCGCGCAGCGGCAGCGTGCGACTGGAAATCCCCGCCGGCACATTCCTGCTCAAGCAACCGCTCTACCTACTCGGCGGCATCAGCGGCGTGTGGGGCACGGGCGAGAAATCCATTTTGAAGACCGATGCGCCCATTCATCTCATGAAAATGCAGGAGCGCACGACCGTCGCGCAACTCGCGTTTGAGGGCGGCAGCGTCGGACTCGCACTCACCGGCGCGGACCACCATTACAGCGACGGTGCGCCGACGAAAAAGAGCTACATCGCAGGCGAAAACTTCTACGCCCTCACATTCCGCAACCAGACACTTGCCGGCATGCTGATTGGCAACGACGACCCCGGCATCATGGGTGGCGCCGAGCACGACCAGAACAAATACGTCGATCTCAAATTCGAAAACACCGGCGACTACGGCATCTGCATGAACGGCTCGATGCTCGACAAATGGCTCGTCCTCCACAGCGAATTCCGCGGCCAGAAAAAAGCCGGCATCGCTGTGAAATTCAACAACCTCATCCACGGCATGATCGTCGGCTCGCGCTTCGAATCCATCACCGGCCCCAGCGTGGACACCTTCGGCGGCAATGTCGAAATCGGCTACCGCCCGTGGGAGGTTTGGATCGATCAATGCGAGTTCATCGAATGCGGAAGCGCCACGCAGCCGGCCGTCGAGATGGGCATCACGGAACTCAGCGCCTTCACGCACAACAAAATCTCCACGAAGAAAAAGCCCATCGCCGGCGGCTTTGCCGGAAGCCCCCAAATCTTTGAAGACTGCACCATCGACGTCACACTCGCCGATGGCGCACCTGGCGTGAAACTACGCGCCGTCCGCCTTGAAAGCGTCGTCCGTGCGAACGGTCATGTCGTCCGCAATGTCAAGGCGAACGGCCCTCTCGTCTTCATTAACGACGCCAACTCGCAAACCGAACATTTTGCCAAAACCATCGGTATGCTAACCGCGCAGGGGAAACCACACGTCACCAAATGGGACACCAACACCATGACCACGACCCTTGCGCCAAAGAACGGCTGGATTCACCCCTTCCTTTTCCACGAGACGGAAATCGGAACCGAGAAATTCCCTTATGCCCTTCTCAACGTGGACATCGACGCCGGCAAAGTGAAACAGCGCATCGACCTCACCAAGTAGCCGCGCCATTCCGTCTATTGGGAGGCTCTTACGCTCCGGTTTTAATTCACATTGAACGGAACTGCCCCTCGCCGCACTCCGAAGTCCCCTCAGAGCCTTCTATCGACTCGAAGAACTGCGTCCGGGAGCGCCGCCTCTTGACTCATCCGCAGCGGGATGAAAGCGTGGCGCATGTTTGAACGAACCGCCGGGAGGCTCGCGAATCCATGATTCCGCCGGAGAAACCAAAACGTCGTCCGCGTTATCGCGGGAAGAATCCGCGCGCGTTTCACGAGAAGTACAAGGAGCATGATCCAGCGCGCTACGCGGCGGATGTGGAGAAGGTGCTCGCGGGCGGGAAGACGCCGGCGGGGATGCACCGCCCCATCATGGTGCGGGAGATTCTGGAGGTGCTCGCTTTAAAGCCCGGGGAGACGGTGGTGGATGCCACGCTGGGGTACGGCGGGCATTCGCGGGAGCTGCTGGCGGCGGTGCAGCCGGGCGGGCGGCTGCTGGCGCTGGATCAGGATCCCATCGAGCTCCCGAAGACGGAGGAGCGGCTGCGGGCGCTGGGTTTTCCGGCGGAGTCGCTCATCGTGCGGCGGATGAATTATGCAGGGCTGCACACGCTGGTGGCCGCGGAGGCGCCGGAGGGTGTGGATGCGGTGCTGGCGGACCTCGGGCTTTCTTCGATGCAGATCGACGACCCGGCGCGGGGCTTCACTTTTAAGACGGATGCGCCGCTGGATATGCGGATGAATCCGCGCCGCGGCCTGCCGGCGGGCGAGCTGCTGGCGCGGTCTTCCGCGGAGGAGATCGGGCGCTGGCTGGCGGATTTTTCGGACGAGCCGCACGCTGCGGTGTTTGCGCAGGCGATTAAAAAGGCGGGCGCACTGCCGGGGACGCGGGCGCTGGCGGAGGTGGTGCGGCGCGCATTTCCGCGCGGGAGCCGCCGGGTGGCGGAGGAGGATGTGGAGACGAGTGTGCGGCGGGTTTTTCAGGCGATCCGGATCGCGGTGAATGATGAGTTCGGGGCGCTGGAGACTTTTCTGCGGCATTTGCCGGAGTGTCTGCGGCCCGGCGCGCGGGTGGCGGTGCTCACGTTTCACTCGGGCGAGGACCGGCGCGTGAAGCAGGCGTTCAAGCAGGGGGCGCGCGATGGTTTCTACGCGGCGGTGAGCGAGGAGGTGACGGTGGCCACGCCCGAGGAACGCCGGGCAAACCCGCGCTCGGCTCCGGCGAAGCTGCGCTGGGCGGTGCGGGGGCCTTAGTCCTCCATGCGGAGGCGGGCGATGGATTCGAGGACGACGAAGACGAGAAGCGAGAGGAGAAAGTAGGTTCCGCAGAAGCCGGCAAACTGGATGAGGGTGTCTTTCTGGCCAAAGCGGGCGAGGTCGGCGAGGGGCTTCCACGGCTGGGTGAAGACGTCCCAGCTGTTCCAGCGAAAGAAGCGGCCGACGTAAACGCCGACGGCGCCCGCGGCGAGCATGGTGATGGAGAATGCCCACGCGATGCGGTGACCGCGGATTTTTGCGAGCTTCCGCTGGACGATGCTGAGGGCCATGTAGCCCAGCGCGAGGCCCGTCCATGCGTAGGCGGTGATGAAGAAGTAATCGAACCACTTCGGCACGGGCGGCCGGGTGCGCCAGTGGGTGAGGTCGGTGACGATGTAGCCGGCGTTTGGGAAAAAGAGGACCCAGAGGACGACGCAGGCGGCGAGCCCCGCGCGACGGCGGCTGCCGCGTTCGATCAAGGTGCACAAGGCGAGGGCCAGGAGGTAGGGAATCCATGCAAGGAGGAGATTTCCGAACAAGCCGCTCCATGTGAACTCGTCCGCGTAAAAGCGGCGGACGAAAAGCAGGACGGCGCAGACGCCGGTGGCAAACACAAAGGCGAACGTGGTGCCGCGGGTGCGGTGGAGCGTGGTGGCGGGCTGGTTCATTTCAAACGGATGTGAGACGCGGTACATAGCTGTTCCGTTCAATACGGACGCTGAGCGGAATTCTTTCACGAAATCGCGCAATTTGATTCGGGACTTGGCAATCGCGGCGCGCCCGTTACGGTCGCCGGCACATGAAACGGATCGTCCTTTTATCTGTAGCCGCCATTTTTGCAGTCATCGGAAGCGCCTGTGAGCGTCATCCGGCCACCAAGCTGCCCGAGCACTATCAGCACGGGCTGCACGCGGATGCCGGCGACCATGCGAAGGACCCGCACGCGAAAGCTCCAGCCTCCGCCGAGGCTCCGAAGCACTAGCAGCAGGACATTTCGCCCGGCATGAATGACAGGCCCGGCCAGCAAAAGAGTTTTCTCCGGGCACGCATAAAAAGCTTTGGCTACGCGTGGCGCGGCATCGCTGCGCTCATCCTCACGCAGGGTAACGCGCTCGTGCATCTCGCTGCGACGCTCGGGGTGATCGTTGCGGGGTTCCATTTTCACGTGTCCGCCGGCGAATGGCTGGCGCTGGTTCTCGCGATGTCCTCCGTGTGGACCGCAGAGGGGCTGAACACGGCAATCGAAGCGCTGGCGGATCGCATCACGACGGAGCACGACCCGCTCATCGGTCGCGCGAAAGACGTCGCAGCCGGCGCGGTGTTGCTGGCGGCAATCGCTGCGGCCGTGGTGGGCGCGATCGTTTTCGGTCCGCGCCTTCTCGCGCTGTTGCGGTAGCGCATCGCACAGAGAGCCCCCGCCCGATACGAGCGGAGGCCCCGTGATTTCACCAACACGGTGAGTTATTGCGGCATGAGCACCGCGACGTTCTCGCCGTCGAGCCAGCCGTCGTCCTTCTCAAACATGTTCTTCGAGGGATTGTCCTGACGTTTCACATAGAAGCCGTTGCCGGTTTCCTTGAGGTCGGAGACGCTCATCACACTTCCATCCACTCGCAGGACCGCTGCGAGCTCGCCGTGCCAGACGCCACCGGGCTTCGAGCTGTCCTTGATGTATGTCGTCCCGCCCGGAGCAAACGCCGTCGCGAGCAGCGGGAGCCGAGGGTCCGACGAATCGCTCAGACCACGAACGTAAGCCCAGTCGCACTCGCCGGCGCGAAGGCGGTATTGATCGCCTACGCTGGCAGGGAGCTTCTTGCACCACGCGGAGTTCTTGTTGGTGAAGATGGACTTGTCGGTGCCTGCGTGGCGCGGCATGAGCAGTTCCAGCGCTTCGTTGGAGTTTCCCAGCATCGTGGCGACGGAATCCGGATCCTTGTAGAGCGGATACTGCCCGTCGTTCGCCGAGGCATACATGCGCAGACCGATGCCGATTTGCTTGGCGTTGTTCACGGAGTTTACGAACCGCCCGCGCTTGAGCGCACCCTGCAATGCGGGGAACGCGGCCGCGGCGAGGATTGCGATGATGCTGATGACTACGAGCAGTTCAATCAGCGTGAAACCGCGGTTTGCGCGGCGTTTGATGTGCGGAGTTTTCATGATTTGTGTGTGTTTGATGGCGGTCGCGTTGTGCTTCCGCGTTGGTGAAAACTTCGCGCATCCGTGTTATGGAATTGTTACCGCGGTGTTCGCTGTTGATGATTTGTGCATGATTAAAGCCGTTCTGATTTCCCTCCTCTCCAGTATCGCCGCCGCGCAGGAAGCCACCGTCGCCCCGGCGGCGGGTGTCCTCGGCAAAGGCGCCGAAACCCTTTACGGACCGCTGATTTCCGCAGCAGTGGAAGTGCGGGATGCCGAGGGAAAGGACCAACCGCTGGCCTTGCGCGGCGTATTGTTCCGCCCGCTCGGAGGCGGTGCGAAGTCGTGGGGTTGCTACGATATCGATTGCCGGGCACTCGTCGCTATGTGGCCCGAGGCGGAGCTTGATTTCCGGAAGTCGAATCTCGGGACCTATAAAGGAACCGGCACCGGAGCTGTTGTTGTGCTCTCCCCTTCCCCGTCAGTCGTGCAGCCACCGGAGGCGGCGCGAACCGTTGACTGGCTAGGCATCCGAATCGCAGGACCGCGTGTGTTTTTCTGCGCGCGGAAAAACGGTGCCGAGAATCGCGTTTCATACGAACTCAGGAACGGCGCAGTTGCCGAAGCCGGCGATGCACAACCGCGCGCGAACTGGCCGGAACCCATCGCGACACAAGGCGCGCCAAGCCGGGAGCAATCCGCATTCGTCGCGGACCGGATTCCGCTTCCCGACGAGAATCCGTGGAAATGCTGGTTGCGACCATCCGGCCTCGATTTTCTTCCCGACGGACGCCTCGCACTTTGCACACTGAGCGGCGACGTCTGGATTGCAGACGGGTTGGACGATGCACTCCATTCCGTGGTCTGGCGACGATTTGCAGGCGGACTTCGCGAGCCTCTCGGATTGCGGGTCGTGGACGGAAAAGTTATCGTAGGCTGCCGTGACCAAATCGTCCGGCTTCACGATACAAACGACGACGGCGAGGCCGACTACTACGAGTGTGTAAACGCCGGACGCCAACTCGTTCCAAATTTCCACGCCTTCGCCTACGATCTGCAAACAGACAGCGCAGGACGGTTCTATTTCGGAACCGGCGGCAATCAGCTCGGGGAAAACGAACCGTGGCACGGCCAGCTCTGGCGAGTGGAGAAGAACGGCGGCTCGCTCAAGCCCGCCGCACGCGGACTGCGCGCGCCGAACGGTCTGACCATTGGGCCGGATGATGCGATCTACGTTGCAGACAATCAGGGTCAGTGGATTCCATCATCCAGCATCAGTCGCATTCGCGAGGGCGGATTCTACGGCTTCGTGGCGGATCCAAAAGCCGCGCCGAAGGCAAAGCCACCGGCCGATTTGGACGCTCCGATGCTGTATCTACCAATGACCTGGGACAATTCGAGCGGCGGCGGCGTGTTTTGTCCGCCTGGACACTTCGGGCCGTTTGCCGGAAAAATGCTCCACACTTCGTTCGGCGCGGCGGCATTGTTTGCGATATTCGAACAACGGGTCGGCGAAGTCTCGCAGGCCGCTGCTGTGAAGTTTCCGCTCAAGCCGTTTGATAGCGGAATTATGCGCGCACGCTTCTCTTCGAAGGATGGCGCGCTCTACGTCTGCGGGCTGAAAGGCTGGCAGTCGAAAGCAGTCCGCGATGGCTGCCTCGCACGCATTCGTTACACCGGAAAGCCTGCGACTTTCCCGACCGGGTGGAAGGTATCGAAGGACACGATGATCTTGAATTTCGATACCGCACTGGATCGAAGCTCCGCTGGCGATTCCCAGAATTACTCGCTGGAGCAGTGGAACTACCAGTGGCACGCGAAATACGGTTCGCCGGATTACTCCGTTCGCGAACCAAAACGCCAGGGCCGCGATTCGGCGGAAATCAGCACGGTGCATCTCTCCGAAGACGCAAAGACGGTCACGATTTCCATTCCGGGGCTGCGCCCATCGATGCAATTCCTGCTCAGAGCGAACCTCAAATCCTCGACCGGTGAAGAGCTCCCGGTGGAAGTCGCAGGAACAATTCACACGCTCCCGTGAGGCGGCAGAAAGCTTGCAACTTCAGCATTCCGCGACAGTTTCAGATTCATGAATCCGCTCATTCGCTCCACTCTCCGCCGCCGTGAATTCCTCAGCCGCACCGCTCTGGGACTTGCTTTCCTGACCACTCCGGGAGCGTTTGCCGAGGAACTTCTCCGCACGCCGCGTCAGACGGAGGGGCCGTTTTATCCTGACCATCTCCCGCTCGATACCGACAACGATTTGCTCGTGATCAATGACTCGATTACGCCCGCCGTCGGCGAGGTCACGTATTTGAGTGGCAGAATTCTCGGCCCCGACGGTGCGCCGATTCGCGGTGCCCTCGTGGAGATTTGGCAATGCGACGCGAGCGGCGTTTATCTGCACAGCAAGAGCGGCGGCGATACCGATAAGAAGGACAAAAATTTCCAGGGCTTTGGGAGATTCATGACGGGCTCAAGCGGCGAGTATCTTTTCCGCACCATCAAGCCGGTTCCCTATCCAGGCCGGACACCGCACATCCACGTCGCCGTGAAAATGAAGGGACGCGAGCGGTGGACGACGCAGTGCTACATCAAAGGCCATCCGCAAAACGAGAGGGACGGCATTTGGAAGAGCGTCAAAGACGATGCCGCACGGGCGTCGATTACTCCGGAATTTGCACCAATCGCCGGAGCGAAAGCCGGCGAATTGGCGGCAAAGTTTGACGTTGTGATGGGCTACACGCCCGCCGCGTAAATCACGCAGCCTGCTCGGGGACGCCGGCGGCGATTTCGTTGACCAGCGCAGGAATGCTGAGTGATTCCGCCAGTCCGTCGTAATTCAAAAGAATGCGATGTCCGAGCACTTCGGGCGCGAAATGCCGGATGTCCTCGAACGCGATGTGCACGCGGCCTTCCGCCAAAGCCCGGACGCGGGCCGCGCGGATGAGCGCCTGCACGGCGCGCGGTGATGCGCCCCATTTCACGAATTTCCGCACCGTCTCACCACTCTCCGCAGCCTCCGGATGTGTCGCGAGGACCAGCCGCACAGCGAAATCGCGAAGCTGATCCGCGACCACAACTTTTTCGAGGATCGTGCGCAATTCCATAATGCGATCCGCGCCCATGATCCGAGGCACATCGCCACCACCGCCGAGCGTTGTCCGGCGCACTACTTCATTGAGCTCCGCGCGATTCAGGAACGGCACGAGGAGCTTGAACATGAAGCGATCCAACTGCGCTTCGGGCAGCAGATAGGTGCCCTCCTGTTCAAGGGGATTTTGAGTGGCGAGCACAAAAAATGGCGGTCGCAGAACATGCGTCTGCCCGCCAGCCGTCACGCTGCCCTCCTGCATGGTTTCCAGCAGCGCGGACTGCGTCTTGGGCGTGGCGCGATTGATTTCATCCGCGAGCAGAAGCTGCGTAAAAATCGGACCTCGGCGGAACTCAAACTGGTAGCGACCATCAGCTCCCGCGCTCATCACCGTCGTGCCGATGATGTCGGCGGGCATGAGGTCAGGTGTGAATTGAATGCGGCGGAAATCGAGATCGAGGGAACGGGCGAGAGCCTTGACCAGTTCCGTCTTTCCAAGTCCGGGCACGCCTTCGAGAAGCACATTGCCGCCGGCAATGATTGCCGTAAGGACACCCTCCACCACGCGTTGCTGCCCCACGATGATTCGACCTACGCTTTCTCGGAGTCGCTGGAAATCATCATGAAAACGTTTTGCTTCAGATTGGAGTGCGGAGGTATCAGACATGGGAAATGGATGTCAGGATTTCGTCGGAAGGAACACTGTAAAAGTTGTTCCTTGTGATCCAGTAATCAGGAGGATTGCGCCCTTTGAATGGCTCACGAGTCGCTTGACGATGCCGAGCCCGAGACCAGTCCCCTTCCCCGGCGGCTTTGTGGTAAATTGCTCGTTGAACGCGCGCTTGAAGACATCTTCCGGCATGCCGGGGCCGTTATCACGAACACTGATTCCCACCATGCTTGCAGATGGATCGAATTGCTCGGAAGCGATGAAGCGCGTGCCCGGCGAATCACCGAACCCGGAGGCGTCGAAATGCTCCGGGATTGTCTGCGCCACCACCTCGACGTGGTGCGGTCCGGGCATCGACTGCAAAGCGTTGATCGTCAGATTCAATAGGACCTGCAGAAGGTCCGTGCCGTGAATCGTAGCGTAAACATTTGAATCCAAATCACGGACGGTCAGTTCATTACCCTCGCAACTCGGATGCTTCACCAGAAGTTCCTGAAGGTCCGAGAGAACCTGATTCACGCCGACGATGTCCGAGGCATCAGGCTGACCCGTCCGAAGAAATCCGATATAGCGGCGCGAAATCTCAATGCACCGATTAACCTGGTTGTGAATGCGGGCAATTCCGGAGCGCATCCGGGCGAGTTCGTCGCCCTCAAGTTTCGATGCACTCTCCACCTGCCGGTGGAGCAATTCGATGAAACCGTTGATCACGGTGAGAGGACTGTTCAGGTCGTGAATGACGCTACCGTAGATCGCGCCTGCCGCCTTTGCCATTTCGGCCTGTTCTCCGCGATCGTGAAGTTCTTTCTGCAGGTCCGCAAACTGGGTTTTAATCCCCCGGAACTCGACATTCGCCCGCCGCTTTTCGAGCGCTTTCGCCGCCGCACTACGCAGCGTGGGAATATCGAACGGCTTGTTGAGATATTCGCATGCACCGAGGCGCAGTGCCTGGCGTGCGGTTTCGAGCGTCTCATACGCTGTAAGCATGATCACCTCGATCCCTTCGTCGATCTGCTTCAGTTCCCGGAGCACCTCAACGCCTGACATCCCCTGCATCAGAATATCGAGAATCGCGATATCGACCGGATGTTCGCGGGCGAGCCGCACGGCTTCGTGCCCGCTGGAAGCGAGCAATACTTCAAAGTCGCGGTGAAAAACTACTTTGAGTGACGCGCGGGGACCTTCCTCGTCATCGACTACGAGCAGTGTGGGTTTGCGATGTTCAGCCAGATGCGTGAGATTAAAATTTTTGTCCGAGCCCGATGCTTACCGCATGCGAGTCGTACTGATAGGTTCCATCCGCAGGGGAACCTTGGTTAATCTCACGGTCGGGGCCATGCGCCCAGTTGTAGGCCACGTCCCAATCCCATCCACGCCATTGGCCACCGAGGCCAGCCGTGAAAATGTGACGGTTGCTATCCGGAACACCCGGGTTGAATGACTGGTTCGGGATCGAGTTCTCCGAATAAATGTAACCGATGCTGCCGACGAGCCCGTTGTCGAATTGATAACTCGCACCAACAGAATACATCCACGAGGATTCGTAATTGAAGTTCAGTCCGACGTCGCCGCTCTTCTGCCGCAGATTAAGTTCATTGAGGTTGTACCAATCGGTCCAATCGGCGTTCACTTCAAGATTCCAGCGCGGCGTTGGACGGTAGCTGTAGCCGACAACGATGTGCTGCGGGAACTTTATGCCGACCTCCGCATCCTCCCGGCGCTCGATTCCCGGAACCTTCACCGGACCGCGCGGTGTCGGAACGGAAAAGGCGTTGGTTGAAACGTGCGAATCACCCTCAAAATTAATATCAGTTTTGCTGCGATAATTAACGCCGAAGCTATGTTTTTCCGACGGTCTCCACATGATACCGGCATTCCAACCCAGCGACCAACCTTCGCCGTCAAACTCGAACATATCGTGCGGAGCAAAAACGCCCCGCTTTAATTTGGCGCGGCCATAGTTGATCGTCGCACCCGCCGCGACAGAGAGCGTCTCGCTAACCTGATATGCGGCAACCGGATTGAAGCTAAGATACATCAACTCGCCGCTTATTGACTGACGGCGAAATTGCGTATTCTCCGGCCATTCGATCCCGAGACCGTAGGGAGCGTATGAACCAAAGCCGAAGGTGAACTTCGATCCAGCCTGATGGTATGTCATGTAGGACGACGGCACGATTTGGAAACCCCGCTTGATGTCAAAACCCCGCCCACCGCCCTTTGGCGTAAACTCCGACTCCAGCGTGATCCCCATGAAGTTGAGCCGGGATTTCAGCCCGCTATCCTCGACCGAAAGCGCTTCAGTCGGTGCAACATATCCCTTTCCGGATGGCGCAAGCGCGACCGACTGGCGCGGAAGACTCGCGCCGTTGTAGAGCATCGCAATTCCAGCCGGGTTATAAAATAGACAGCGGATGGGTTATCGGCAGTCGCTACGAATGCATTCGCTCGGGACATCGCCCGCGTGTCCTGCTCGGGAACCCGCAAGCCCAGTGCAAATACGGGAGAGGGAAGCAGAGCAATCGCGGCTATCGTGACGGTTTTGAAGTGAGGTGTGGTCATGGTGCTGCAATGCCGTAGCAAAGCGCGTGCTCAATGAACAGCGAGAACAACCGAAAAATTCTGCTGGATTAAACCTGTGAAACCTGCGAAGCTCCCCGCGCCAAAGTTAGATTCAACTCGTTTAGTGACGTTGAGCGCGACAATCAGCGCTCGAAATCCGATAGTCGGGAACAGTCAGCAAGCGTCAGTCTATCGGCAGTCAAAAACATATGATTAACAACAAACTATTCGTGGGAAATCTCTCATGGACCACGACCGACGGCATCCTTCAAGATACCTTCGCACAATTCGGCACTGTAGTGGAAGCCGCCGTCATGATGGACAAATTCACGGGCAAATCCCGCGGATTTGCGTTCGTGACGATGAGCACGCCTGAAGAAGCGGAAGCTGCAGCGCGCGAAATGGACAACAAGGAACTCGATGGGCGCCCGATCCGGGTAAACATCGCGCGTCCGAAAGAAGATCGTCCTGCTGGCGGCGGCGGTGGATCCCGTGGCGGCGGTGGTGGCGGTGGCGGATACAAAGGCGGCGGCGGCGGTGGCTCCCGTGGCGGTGGCGGCGGCGGCGGTGGTGGATACCGTGGCGGTGGCGGCGGCGGTGGATACCGTGGCGGCGGCGGCGGTGGCGAGGGCTACTAAGTCCGTCTAATCTACCCGGGGAAATCCGGGCATTAGCAAACTTCTACAAAGCAGCGGGTATTCGAAAGAATACCCGCTGTTTTTTGTTTATGGAGTCAACGCGACGACAAAAAGCTAGGCCTTCTTCACAAAGCACGCCTTCAATCCAATCGCCATCCCGTCAATTTTGCAGGAAATCTCGTGGTCACCGTCCACCAGCTTAATCGGCTTGGATTTTGTCCCGCCCTTGATCATCTGGCTGGAGCCCTTCAATCTCAGGTCCTTGATGAGCGTCACACAATCGCCATCGGCGAGCACGTTCCCATATGCGTCCTTCACCACTCTCCCACCCTCTTCAGCATCTTCGGCAACCTCTGCGCGCGGCCATTCGTGTCCACACGTCACGCATTCCCATCGATTTACGTGTTCCAACACGTCGTTCATTTCGCACATCGGGCAAGTTTGGTTCGTCATCCGCAAAGACCTACCCAACCCGTTGCCAACTCGCAAACGGGCAATTCGCGAATTTTTAATGTCGGCGTCGAACGACCTTCGGCTCCGGGCGCAGCGCGATTCCTTTGTCATCAATTGCAATTCGCAGTTCCTTGAATAGTGCGCCAATTGCTTGCTTGAAGGCCTTCTTGCTACAGCCGAACCGTTCCTGAATGGCGGCAGGGCTACTATGATCACCGATGTCGAGCCGACCGCCACTGGATTTGAGTGCTTCCAGTATCTTCTCCGCCAGCGGCGCCACCTTCCCGTATCCCGCGGGTAAAAGTGAGAGATCGACTTTTCCGTCCGGTCTCACACCTCGGACGAACGCATCCATTTTTGCTCCGATTTGCAACGGAGCAGCAAGGTCGGAGTGGTAAAATAAACCCCAATGCGCCCCCTCGACGACGGCCTTGAATCCGAGCGGTGTTTCCTCGATGACAAAAACCCCAACCCGTTGATTCGGCGAATATCGCGCTGGCACGAGATTCAGCAGTCCTTCGAATCGAGTTGTCGCGACAACCCGATCGCTTTTCTTATCCACGAAAACGTAAACAACGACCGATTCCCCGATTCCCACACGGCGGGAAAGTTCGCGATTCGGCAACAGCAAATCCTTGCTCAATCCCCAGTCCAGAAACGCACCGATACGAACATGGCCTCCGACAACTTTGAGGGATGCCAATTCGCCGACTTCGACATACGGCTTCTCGGTCGTCGCGACCATTCGATCCTCGGAATCACGATAGATGAATACATCGATTAAACTATCGACGGTGTTCCCGGGCAGAACGTATCGCTTTGGCAGAAGGATTTCCCCGTAGGAACCTCCATCGAGATACAATCCATGCTCGCTCTGGCGCATCACGCGAAGCAGGTTGCGTTTTCCTATAGTTGCCATCAGCGACTAGGACTTTACCCTCTTGAAGTTAACCTCGATGACCCGCCTACCGTCAGACTTTGTCACCGTGGCCTCGAAATCCTCCACACGTGTCCGTTCACCGACCACGGGAAGGTGTCCGATGAGTTGTGTGATGTAGCCGCCCACCGTGCTGACCTCACTGCTTTCCAATTCAAGCGACAGCATATCGTTCAGTTCGTAAAGACCGAGACTTCCCTCCACGAGAAACTCATCCTGAGTTACCTTACGCAACTCCGGTTGTTCCGTGTCGAACTCATCCTGAATCTCGCCAACAATTTCCTCCAGCACGTTGTCGAGCGTCACGATGCCCACAGCGCCGCCGTATTCATCAACCACGAGTGCAATATGGCTGTGGCTTTTAAGGAAAAAGTTCAGCAGCTTCTCCAACGGCATCATTTCCGGGACTGTCTGCAATTCACGGCGAATACTCTCCAGATTCGGCGTTCCACCCTCGCGAAGCAGTTTGAGGAGATCCTTGATATGAACGAGACCGAGAGTGTCATCGAGATGGCCGCGACACAACGGGAAGCGGGTGTGCCTCGATTCCTCGGCGCGCTTCACATTCTCAGCAAACGAATCTTCCGTGTTTAGAAAAATGACACTTCCGCGCGGCGTATGGATGTCGCGCACCACCCGCTCGCGTAGGTCGAGGGCATTAATGAGCAATTCCTTGCCAAGTGGACTGACTTCGCGCGCCTTGGCGCTTTCCGCCAGAATCACACGCAATTCCTCTTCGCTGTGGGCAAGTTCGTGCTCGCTCGCAGGTTCGATGCGGAAAAGGTACTTGAGCAGCTTGTTCGCCGCACCATTGAGGAACCAAATTGCTGGTTTGAAAACCGTGTAAAACCAGCCCAGCGGAGCCGCGACAAACAGCGATGTACCTACCGATTTCCGAATCGCGAGCGACTTCGGCGCGAGTTCACCAAGAACGATATGGAGAAAGGTGATGATGCTGAAAGCGATCGCAAAACTCGAAGGATGGATCATTGATTCAGCGATACCGATTTTCAAAAACAACGGCTCCAGCATCGCGGCGAGAAACGGCTCGCCAACCCATCCGAGACCAAGACTCGTCAGCGTGATTCCAAGCTGGGTCGCGGACAAATAGGCATCAAGGTGCGTGAGTGCCTTTTTAGTCTGAATCACTCGCCGGTTCCCCTCCTGTTCAAGGGCTTCGAGCTGGCTGGACCGAACCTTCACCAGCGCAAATTCCGCGGCGACAAAGAATCCGTTCAGCAGCACGAGTGCGAGAATGCCAATCCATTGCAGCACTATCGTGCCGCCATCCGCCCATTCCCGCACGATCGCGCCGCCCGAAGCGATGATGGAAACGATATTCATCAGAAAACGAACGAGTCGCAGACCGACGGCCTGCGACTCGATGAAAGATTAAAATCTGCGAGCGATTACCAGCTCGATTTCGTCACGCCCGGAATCAGTCCGTGCGAGGCGAGTTCACGCAGCGTGATACGCGAAAGCTGGAAGCGACCGATGTAAGCGCGTTTGCGGCCGGTGGCATTGCAACGGCGGCTAAGACGGACGGGGCTCGCATTGCGAGGAAGCAGGGAGAGGCCAACGTAGTCTCCGGTTTTCTTCATTTCAGCGCGAATTGCGGCGTATTTCGCCACAGTTTTCGCTTTGCGTTTTTCGCGTTCGAGCCAGCAGGTTTTTGCCATAAATAGGTTTGTAAAAGAGCGCGGAAAATTAGGGCCTTACCTCTGGAATGCAATCTTTATTTTACGGTTTCGACCGCGTTTTTTCGAGAAACGCTCTCACAAAGACGGCCCGCGGTATCCGTCAGGGTCTATTTCAATCGAACCGTAGCCCGCAGCCAGAATTCCCTGCTCCAGTCTTGCAGCCAGGTCCGCAATTCGCGGCATTTCCTCCGGAGCGACCAGAACTTTCGCGCGTGGCGGAAGCCCTCTTTCGACGATGTGCCGAACTCGGAAAACACGGAATCCAAGCGACTTAAGGTGCTCCTCCCCACGCTCCACCATCGCCAGCGCGTCGATAGTAACAGGCGTTCCCCACGGTATGCGGGAACTCAGGCACGGCTGCGCAGGCGCATCGGCAGTCGGAAGACCGAGTTCACGGGAAAACGCCCGGATTTCGGCTTTCGTTAGTCCGGCATCGCGGAGCGGAGCGATGATTTGGAATTCCGCCGCGGCCGACCGCCCTGGGCGATCGTCGTTCATGTCGTCCGCATTTTCGCCGTATGCGATTGCCCGATATCCCCGCGAAGCAGCCAGATGGTCGAGGCGCTGAAACAATTCCGCTTTGCAAAAGTAGCACCGATTCGGCGGATTCGAAGAGTAGTCGGGGTTGTCGAGTTCAAGCGTCTTTACGACCTCGACCACGGCTCCCATCGCACGGGCGACAGCCAGCGCTTCATCCAGCGCAGCGCGGGGCAAACTTGGACTATCGGCAATCACACCAAGCGCACGGTCACCGACAATCCGGTGAGCCTCTGCGAGCAGGAACGCGCTGTCCACTCCGCCGCTGTATGCGACAACGAGTGGTGCGGAATCCCGCAGAATCCGCGTCAGCTTTTGCCGCTTGGCTCCGGTGTCCTCCATTGGAATTAAAGCATGTTCCGACGGAAGATCTCGTCCACCGGCAATTGCAAGCCGATGTAAAATTCGCCGAACTCGCCATACTGGGCGGTCACTTCATCGAAGCGCATTTCATAGACGATTCCCTTCACATCCATAGGATCGTGCGCGAGCAATGTCACGCCCCACTCCCAATCATCGAGACCAGTGCATCCGGTCACGAGTTGGAGGATTTTCCCGCTCCAACGGCGGCCGACTTTTGCGTGACCAAGCATCAGCTCGCGGCGCTTCTCAAACGCCGTTGCATACCAGTTCTGTCCGGGCAAACCGCGGCGCTTTGCCATCGGGTAAAAGCACATCACCTCCCACGGCGGGAGCACCGGATAAAGTCTGTGCTTTTCATAGTGCTTCATCCGCTCGCGCCATTCGCCCAGCGATTTTTCAAATTCCGGCGAGCCTTCGACGACGCCCTTCCCTTTCAACTCGGCGACATATTCGGGCTCCTGCGTCGTGTACTCGCTCTTCTCGGTCATCGAGTAAAAGGAATAAGCAGGGACCAAAATATCCGGACCCAAAGAAAGCGTGATCTGCTTTTCAAACGCGTTTGCAACCTGCAAATCCGCGCAAAGGAGCATGAAGCCGACATCGGACTTCGGTGAGACCATCGAGAATGTGAGCACCTGACAGCCCTCGGTGCCGCGGATTTCTTCAACCAGTTCGCTCAGATTCGTTCGAGCCCGGAACTTGTCCTCGTCGGAAAGCATCGACCAGGCGCCGTGTTCGACTTTGTAAAACAGATGAAGGACGTGCCAGCCTTCGGCAGAAACGAGTTTTGGAATTTCAGTCATTTGATTGGTCCATCACACGTAATGCGCGAGCCCGCCGTGTGCCAATCCTATTCCCGCGAATCGTCCATAGCTTGGTCGTTTCGTCCCCGGCGTATCAGCGCCTCCGGGCGAAGATGTGGAGCCACGCCGGCTTGGCGCGTCTTCTCGGATGCCAACGCTAAATCCCCCCAACCGCGCGAGCTTTGCAACGGACGCGGCGCGACCGTTGTTTCGCTCGTGGAAGTCACGTAACGAAAAAGACGCGCGCCGCTCACGGTCAGCGTTAAAGACAATGGAATCGTCAAAACCAGCAACACAGCAGCCTTGCCACCACCGGCAAACAATACCCACCCGGAAAAACACAATCCGGCAATCCCGGCGACGAACAGAAGCGCGTAAATGATCGCGAGCACACAACGTAGAGCGCCAACAGCGCGGTTCCGCTGCCCTGCTTTCGCAAAGAGCGTCAGCATGCTGAGAAAAAATACCGCGACACCTGCCGTGCCGAATGAAACTGCGAGAATCACATCGGGTTCAAAAGCGATTCCCGCGCCAGAGTTGTTTTCGACGAAATAATCAGTGCACGCCCCAAGGTGCTTGATGTAAACGCCCGCCCGTCAATGCATCGCTTGAGCATCATTTTGGACTACCTGCTATGGCCCGCAATTCTCTGCGGCGGGCTTGCCGCTATGCACTATGGAATCAGCCATGGCAAGGGGCCGACGGTTTTCAACATCACCTACCTCTGCATCGCATCGCTCTTGTTTTTCCTCGAACGCGTGCGGCCCCACGAACGGAAGTGGCAGAAATCCGACGGCCAGTTCTGGCAGGATCTCGCGCACACACTCACGACAAAGATTCTCGTTCAGGTCATCATCATCTCGTTGATCAATTTCGGAATAGTCCACCAACTCGGCGCTCGCGAAAGCGGAGGAATCTGGCCCGGTCACTGGCCGATGGCCGCGCAGGTGTTGCTCGGGCTCGTCGTGGCGGAGTTTGGCCTTTATTGGGCACACCGGATTGCTCACGAATGGATGCCGCTCTGGAGGTTCCACGCTGTTCATCACAGCCCGCAACGCCTTTGGTTCTTCAACACGGGACGTTTCCATTTCGTGGACACCATCAAAAGCATGCTTCTAGGAACACCGCTCGTCGCGCTCGCCGGAGCACCGGGAAATGTCCTGCTCTGGGGAAGCGCGATCACCGCATTCATCGGCATCCTGACACACTGCAATGTGCAGATGCGATTCGGATGGCTGAACTACATCTTTAATACCCCCGGCCTACATCGCTGGCACCATTCGATGGACCTTCGCGAAGGCAACAAAAACTACGGGGAAAACCTCATGATTTGGGACCTTATCTTCCGGACATATTTCGACGACAAGACCCGACGCCCGCCTGCGGATATCGGTATCCGCGAGGCAATGCCCACCGGATTCCTCGACCAAATCGTGGCTCCTTTTCGCTGGCGGCATTATCAGGAAAAGGAACCCGCAACACGCAAGAAAGCCGAGCAACCGTTGGATTCGTAACCACTCCGACCGACGTCGCGCTCAACACGGCAATCGACGGCATCGATCGACTTGTCTGCAACGTCTCGCTGCTCCCACTACTTACCGAGCGGCGTCGTCACATTCACGCCCTCCGGAGGCGTGAAATCAAACTTTGCGTCACTCTGCTTTGTGGACTTTGCTGCGCGATAGGTCGTCACGACGCGGTCACCCTTCGGCAGAGTCGCGTCGGTCTTACTCACGTTGCCATTCTCATCCATCATGACCTCAAGCGCGGTGATGTACTTTTTCAGCCCGCTTGATTTCGGGACAAGCGACACGCCGTATTTTGCGCCCTCCCTGCGGGCGGCGACGCGGAAATATTTCTCCACGCCATCAAAGTTCAGTCCGGCAGTGAGCGCAGCGAGGCTGTCATCGAACACCTGCCGCTGCCCGAGCGTGTAGTGCTCGGCCTCTTTGAATGCCGGATAGTAAATCCATAACTCCTCGCCATTGCACACGGCCAGGCTGGGCGAACTGCCTTTGACTTCGCGCCGGAATTTATTGGGTGCCTGAAATGAAATCGTGCCGCTGCTGACGATGGGTTTGTTTACAAGTCTAGTCGTGCGCTCCTCGGTGAATTCCGCGCTGAGCGCTGGAAATTGCGCGCGCTGGGACTGAAGTTTTGCAACGAGCGCCTTTTGCTCATCCGCGGTGAGTTCCTGCGCCGAGGCGGCGAGTGTGAGAGCGAAACTAAATGCGAGTATAGAGTGGGACATAATTAAACCATTGTTCCGGATACTTCCGGATGAGCGATGCAAAAACATCGGCGATGCGCTGGGTATTCACCGGCATCGTCTGCCGCAACGGGCCGCCTTCCATCGGCACTTCGGGCATAGCCACGGATTCGTAGGTCCAGTCGGGCTTCGCGAAGACAAACGCCGGAATCACCGCGGCCCCCGTGTAGTGAGCCAGCATCGCAGCGCCCATGCTGAAATCCGTCGAGCATTCGAACTGCCCAACTTTCAACCCGGAGTTCATGTACGGACGGTCCACGAGAATCGCCAATGCCTCGTTGCGCCTCAAAACACCGAGCATTTCGACAAACGAGAACTCCCGGGACGGCCCAACCTCCAGCGTCTTGATTCCCTGAATTCTCCGGGCCGCAGTTCTCCATGCCGAAAGCTCGTTCGACGGTTCCGGCAATGTGGCGATTGTGAGCGGAACACCGCATCGCGAAAGCCACTGCGCGCCGAGTTCCCAATGCCCGATGTGCCCGGTGACGATGATTGTTCCCCTGCCCTTCGCACGCGCCTGCTCGACGTGCTCCCAACCCGAGGACAAACCGAACATGGAATCCAGAAGGTTGTGCCGACCGGGAGCGGTGATGAAGTAGTCCGCAAGCATACGGCCAAAATTTCGAATACCGCGCCAGTATGCGGCATCGCGTTCTGCATCCGTGCCACCGATCGCGCGGCGGAGGTTTTCGAGCATCGCAATCCGGGCCTCTGGGCGATTTCTCGCACCCGCAATCGCCACGCGCTCGGCCATCCAATGCGACCACGGACGGGGGCACAGTTGTGCGACGCTGTACGCGAATTTGAACCCGCCAATCTGATAGAGACGCTCCGACATCGCGGAAGATCGCGAACGGGATGCCTACTTCTGCTCTGCGGGTTGTGGCTGAGCAACCTCGGCAGGCTTGGAAAACTCCGCCTTCAGTTTCTCTTCCATCGCCGAAATCAACGGCTTGCGGCGCTCATCCATTTCCTTCCGGATCTGTTCCTCAATGACTTTGCGTTCTTCAAAGTAGCGCTGCGCAAACTTCTTCTGCTGCTCATCATCCAGCGTAAGACCCGATTTCTTGATCACCTCGCGAATCTCTTCACGGGCCTTTTGAAAACGGTCCTCGTTCATCTTCGAGAAGCGCTCCCGCTGTTCGGTGGGCATATCGAGCCAGTTCTTGAAATTCCCCCAGAATTTCGCCCGCTGCTCCGGCGTCATCTTCTCAAATTCCTTCCTCGCCTGATCGCGCATGGCCTGCGCTTCGGGTGGCAATTGGAATGGCGATTTTCCAGGCTCGCCGGGTCCACCGGGTCCACGACGCTCGCCGCGTCCGCGCCATTCCCATCGGCGCTCTTCTCCTTCCGGTTTCGGTGGTGGTCCGCCGGGGCCGCCCGGAGGTTTTCCCGGGCCGCCGGGAGGCAACTCAAATTTCGGCGCGGAATCGGGCGCTTTAGCCGGCTCCTCCGCGAAAAGGGCGGAGAGCGGCGCGCCGGCGATAGTGCCTGCTAAAACAACGATGAAGGATCTGCTTCGAGCCATACCGCGTTATTGTCGGCAGCGACGAGTGTGTCGAGTTCGACGATGAGGTGGATATCCGATGTTTCGGCGACCGCGAGCGCCATTTCATCCAGCGAGTCCTCCGAAGGCTGCACAGGCAGACGCTCCGGCAGCATCGCGAACACGGCGAGCGCACAAGCCGCGGCGGCCGCAGGAATGAACCATTTGCGACGAAGCCAGAGCGCAAAAGCTTCGAATCCGCCGGGCTTCGCCGCTTCCTCCCTCACTTTCCGCATCACGTTAGCGGCGAAGAACGACGAAACCTCGGGCTTCCGGGCCTTACCCAGCAAGTCCCACAATTCATCGTGTTCTTCGTCCTTCATACGGGGACTAAACCACAGTCCATGGGAAAAGTTGCGCAAAAAATGAAGTTGGCCTGAAGTTTTCTGGCCATCCCGAACCCTCGCAATGTCCGCCGGACTGGCCAGTTCACCCATTTCGTGCTAACCTGCCCCCATGCCGCGAATGACATTCGAGATTTCGATTCCGCAGGCCCCCACACGGCAGCGCGTTGTCATAGCCGGAACCGACCCAGCACTCGGCAACTGGAACCCCGAACGCGGACTCCTTCTCGACCGTGGCGAAGACGGGAAATTCCGCGGGGCCTGCGACCTGCCGTATGGAATTGTGGAATTCAAGATCACCCGGGGCTCGTGGGAAACGGAGGAATCGTATGCCGACGGCGCTCCGTGCCTCAATTACTCCTACCTCGTGGCGCACGACCTTTCGCTCGCGATCGAAGTGGAGCATTGGAAAGACTGCCCGCCCGTCGATCCTGACCTACTTTACGGCCACGCAATCGATACGGAACTCGACGCCACTCAACTCGGCCAGCATCGTCGCGCGGTCGTGTGGCTTCCGCCGGGCTACATGCGCAGCAACGACTCACGCCATCCGGTGCTTTACCTTCTCGACGGGCAGGATTCGCTCGCAGCGTTGAACTCGCCTGAAAACGAGACACTCGAGGCCGATTCGTGGGTCCGGATGCTCGCGAAATCCGGCGCTATTCCCGAGCTGATTCTAGTCGCCGTTTTTCACAACGAAGACTTCGGGCGTCGCGATGAGGAACTGTCGCCGCAATGGGAAGGCCCGAAGATGGCCGACTTCCTCGTCAACGACCTCAAGCCATTCATCGACTACACCCTCTGCCGCGACCGCACGCTTCGCGATCCGGCAAACACAGGCGTCCTCGGCTTCGGTCTCGGCGGCGCGATGGCGCTCTGGATGGCCCTCCGCCACGGCGCCACATTCGGGCGATTCGCGTGCCTTTCAGCGACGTATGAGGACCTGAGCGCCGATACGCCCGATGAGTGCGAACTCGTGAAAGCAGTGGCCGCCGAGCGCGACCTCAAGCCTGCGGGAAAACGGATCTACTTCGACCACGGCACGATTGGCGGAGAGGCAAACATCCCGCTGTATCAAAACAAAGTGCTCGGGGTGCTAAAGAATCGCGGCTTCAAAGAGGGCACGCATTTTACCGTAAACGTCGCGCACGGCGCTGCGCATTCGCTCACGGCCTGGCGCGCGCGGCTCGGCGCTCCGCTGACGTTTCTTTTCGGAAAATAGCGCGGCGTTTTCACCTCGATTTCCCAATTTACCCCAAACGAGTCTGGACAGCAGCGGGCGCGTTCCATACGCAAAAGGGCTTCTATGAAAGCCAAAGTCATCGTGATGCCAAAGCAAAGCATTCTGGACCCGCAAGGGGTCGCCGTTCGTGACGCCATGCGTCACCACGGACTGCCCGGAGTAAAGTCCGCCCGCGTGGGAAAAGTGATCGAGCTCGAGCTCGACGGCACCACCGAGGCTCAGCTTCATGAAATCGCCCGCGACATGCTCAGCAACCCGGTCGTCGAGGACTACACCATCCAGATCCAATCCTGATTTTACCCGTGAAAGCTGCCATCATCCGCTTCCCCGGCTCGAACTGCGACCAGGACTGCGAACTCGTCCTTCGTGAACAGGGCTTCCAGCCCGAATACGTCTGGCACAAGGACGCCAGCGCCGCCGGCTACGACCTCATCGTCCTGCCCGGTGGATTCAGCTACGGCGACTACCTCCGCTGCGGAGCCATCGCGCGCTTTTCGCCCGTGATGAAAAGCGTCGTCGAGCAGGCTGCGAAAGGCGTCCTCGTTCTCGGCATCTGCACCGGCTTCCAGATTCTCTGCGAAAGCGGCCTCCTCCCCGGCGCGCTCGTCCGCAACCGCGACCTGCGATTCATCTGCGAGCACGTCCGGCTCCGCGTGGAAAACAACGCGAATCCATTCCTCTCCGCCGCTTCCGTCGGCAGCGTGCTGAACATCCCCATCGCCCACGGCGAGGGCAACTACGTCTGCGACGCCGCCACGCTCGCACAGCTCAAGGCCGAGAACCGCATCCTCGTCCGCTATTGCGACAAGAACGGCAACGTCACGCCCGAGGTAAACCCGAACGGCACGACCGAAAACATCGCCGGCATCTGCAACGCCGCGCGCAATGTCTTCGGCCTCATGCCGCACCCCGAGCGTGCCTGCGACCCGCTGCTCGGCAGCAACGACGGACGCCTCATTTTCCAAAGCATCCTCGCCGCGCTGAACAAGGCGAAGGCGGCCTGATTTCTTCATGCTGCCCACGCGCCTGAAGCAAATCCTCGACGTCAAGGAACGCGAGGTCGCGAAGATTCTCCCGAAGGCAGACTACCTTCGTGCTGCGGCACTGGAGCGAAATGAGTTCCGCGGTTTTGCCGCCGCGCTCGACCGCGGGCGCGATGAAAACGGCGACCCGCTCACGCTCGGCCTCATCGCCGAAGTGAAAAAGGCGAGTCCCAGCGCAGGCGTCATCTCACCCGATTTCGATCCCGTCGCCATCGCGAAGGCTTACGAAGACGCCGGTGCGCATTGCATCTCCGTCCTCACCGACGAGCAGTTCTTCCAGGGCAACCTCGGCTACCTCGCACAAATCCGCCGTGCGGTGAAACTCCCACTTTTGCGCAAGGACTTCACCATTCACGAAGCCCAAATCTGGGAAGCCAGCGTCGCCGGAGCGGATGCCGTCCTGCTCATCGTCGCAGCGCTGGAGCAACCCCGGCTGGAGGCGCTTTATAAAGAAGCCCTCGCTTGCCAGCTCGATGTTCTCGTCGAAGTCCACACCCTCGAAGAAATGGAGCGCGCCATCGACCTCGGCGCCACGCTCATCGGCATCAACAACCGCAACCTCCACACCTTCGAAGTCGATGTCGCCGCCACCGAGCAACTCAGCGAGGAAGCGCCGAAAGACATCCTGCTCGTCAGCGAAAGTGGCCTCAAAACCCGCCACGACACCCGGCGCGTCTTCGACTGCGGCTGCAACGCCATCCTCGTCGGCGAATCGCTCATGCGCGCCGGAATCGCGGGGATTCCCGGACAAGTGCGTGAGTTGATCGGCTTCGGCATCGCCTAAAAGCCCCGGCCACGTTCGCTCCAACAAACGACCGTGCTTGCGGATAAAGTCCGGCGAGTCCGGCGCTCCCAGTCTGTCAGCAGCCGGATGTCTCGGTGTTCCGCCGAGGAGCCGGCGAACCAAAGCGGATAACCGCTAGTGATTGAACATGAACTCCTTCGAGTTCAGCAAAGCCCAGAAGATATCCGTAAACACCTTCGGCTGCTCCTCGGTCACGCCCCAGTGATCCTCGAGCTTGCGGAGCTCCTGCTCGGTAGGCATCCGGTTGAATGTGCGCAGGAAGAGATCTGTCGCAATCTCGCGCGGGGTCATATTGCTCTTCATCAATTTCTGAACCACACCGCCTTGCTGGATTTTTCCTTCGACCGTGTCGCCGTTGAGCATGTGTAGCGCCTGGCTGAGCGTCGGGCCGACCTGTTCGCGGGCGCAGATGGTTTCGCGATCCGCGCGTCCGAATGTCGTGAGGAAATAATTCGTCGTCTTGCCATCGGCAATTTCCACCGAGCGAGCTCCGAGCGGCAGGCCACGGAACTTGTCTTTGGTCTCGGTGACTTGCGTGATGCAGTCGAGCATCACTTCCGCACGCATGCGGCGAATCGTTGCCTTTGCAAAATTGCGGTCGTCCAGTTCGTTGGTCTCGTTCGGGCGAGTCGTGCGCTGGTATGCCGCGCTGTTGCAGATATCGCGCACGATTTTGCGCAAGTCGTAATTGTATTCCACCAGTTTCGCCGCAAGGCCATCCATGAGTTCGGGATTGCTCGGAGGATTGGAGAGACGGGCATCGTCCACGGGTTCCACGATTCCCCGGCCCATGTATTGCGCCCAAACGAGATTCGCGATGTGGCGCGAGAAGAATGGGTTCTTTGGCGAGGCCACCCAATCAGCGAGCACCTGACGACGGTCCTTACCTGCAATGTCGCCGGTGTCTTCGCCGAGGAAACGCGGCGGAATCACCGCATTCGTCACGGGATGACGCGCATCGCCACCGCCGCTGTTGAAAATGATCCGCTCACGAGGGTCCTCGCCGTTTTTGCGTCCGACCTGCGTGAAGAAGGATACGAAACCGCGGTAATCCGCCATGTTCCAGCGGTCGAACGGATGATTGTGGCACTGCGCGCATTGGATGCGCGTTCCGAAGAACGCCTGCGCCGTATCCTCGGCGAGCTTCAACGGGTCGGTCTCCAGTTGGTAATAGTTCGCGGCCGGATTATCGAGATTCGATCCGCTCGCCGCAATCAACTGCCGCGCCATTTCATTCACGGGGACATTCTTCTCAATCTGGTCGCGGATCCAGTTGTAGTAGCTGAGCACGGCCTTGTAGCTGCCCTGGTTGTTGTTGTCGGTCCGCACCTGGAGCATCTCGCTCCACTTGAGTGCCCACAAATCGACAAACTCCTTACGCTGCAGAAGCGCATCAATCATCGCGGCGCGCTTGTTCGGCTCCTTGCTTGCGGTGAAATTTTTGACGTCCGTCGGATTCGGCAAAGTCCCCGTGATGTCGATGAACACGCGGCGGAGGAAAGTCTCATCGTCAGCGATGCCACTCGGCGTGATGCGCAGCTTGTCGAGCTTCGCATTTACGAGGGTATCGACATAGTTCCATTCATCGACCTTGGGCTTGGTGTACTGCAGCCCTTTCGGAATCACGATGACCTGCGCGCCGACCGTGAAAGTCGCGAAGCGCGCCATCACGAAGGCTTCGCCGCGCTGTCCCGTGGTGATCAATCCCTGCCCGTCGATTTTCGCAGAACCGTCATTGCTGCTCAGGAAGAGACTCATGTCGGTGATATCACGGTCTGTTCCGTCGCTGTATTTTGCGCGGACAGTCATTTGAAATTTCTGGCCGGGCGATTCGAGCAGAAGGCTTTTCGGAAGTATCTCAGCGCTGACGGGCGTTGGCACCGCAGTCTCCGCCTCCAGGTTTGCTCCGGCGTCCAGCCACCGTTTGATTCTCGAATAACTTTCGCTTTCCGCAGTGAAGAGTTTTCCGCCCGTGTGAGGTGCTTCGCCGGTGCACTTTGTGAGAAGCATCGACGCCTCGGGGAGCGCGAGATTAATGCGACGCCCGATTTGCTCGCGGGTGATGTTGTTGTAATCGCCATCCGGATTATAGCCGAACAACGAAAGGCGGAAGCCGTCCTTTCCGCGCGATGCACCATGGCAACCGCCGCTGTTGCAGCCGTTACGCATAAAGACGGGCATCACATCATTGCGGAATGAAATCGCGGGGTCTTCCTTTACCGCCTCAACCTTCACCGGAATCTCGACCGACTGGCCGTTGAACTCCACACGCATCTTCGTATCGCCATCCGCCAACGGCAGCACGAATCCGTTTTCGAACTTCGCCTTCGTCGGATCGGCAAAAGTAACTTTCGCTTCCGCGGTGACATTCCGGTTCACTCCATTTGCCTCGGTCGTTTTGCAAACGATGGACTGCCGGTCGCGCTGAAACTTCAGGTTGATATCAGCCGGGAATACTTCGAACGGTTCAGAGGCCATCGCAAATGGCACAGCCGAAAGAATCGCAAGCGGGATGATGTGGTTGACGAGTTTGGTCATAAACAGGCTCAGGTTTTACAGAGGACCGTCAGAGACGGAGTTTCTTTGATAGCAGGATGAACAAAATTTCACCGGTCGGAACACCGGATTCGGGCACCGACAATCTACTTCCAAGCCGCAAAACGCTCCGCAGCCTTTGCCGCCGTCGCGTCCCCCTCGGAGAAAACGATGCGATACTTCAGCGTGAGCGACTTTCCGCTCTTCAGCGTGTAGTCGCCGGAACCCTTCGGCTGGGTTTTGTCCATCTCCACTTCGCAAAACGGATTCGCTGCAAACAGACCATAATCCCGTGCGTGCCAGCGAGTCGGATGCCGGAGGTTCGACGGGTGGTCCATCATCGTAATCGCGTACGTCTTTTCGCCAATCGGTCCCGCCATCGTCACCCACTTCGCCTTCTTGCCCCAGGCCTTGCCGTCCACATCGCCCTCGCTGTTCACGATAGTCCCCTTCCCCGGACCTTTCGGTTGCTTCAGCCGCATGGACTCTGCGATGCGGATGGCCGCAGTGCCTTCCTTGGTGTCGCCAAGGACGACGTCCTTTTCGCCCGCGGTTAGCGTCACCTCAAAATCGACGACACGTTCGCTATCCGCCGTCGAGTGGACACGAAAAAGCTGGGTGCTGCGAAGTGGAATGGAGCCGTCCGGAGCGACCCACTTTTGCTTGGTTTCCACAAATCCCGATTCCTTTCCGCCCTGTGCTTTCACGATGCCATCGTGCTCGATTTTACCGACCGGATGCTTCGGCGTTCCTTTGTGGCTGGCCGGTTCACTCCAGAAATCCACGCCGTTCACATCACCGTGCGAAAACCAAATCGAGCGGTGATGCGGATGATCGGTCTCCTCGTCATCCGCCTTTTCCATCGGATAAGCGCGCGTCATTTTCGCGCCACCGGGCCCAATCACCGGATAGTAATAAACATGCGGAGCATCACCGTAGTGATATTCCGTGAACAGCCGGCCATCGATCGATATGGCGACGGCGCCTTGTTTTTCCGAAACGGTGACTTCCGCCCAGGCGAGCGGACTGACTGCGAGGAGTGCGAGTGCGAAGTTTTTCACGACAGCATCAATAACCAGCCCGGCTCAAGTTTGGCAGGGATTTTCGTCGGTCGCTGTTTGATTCTCCCTCGACATCCCGCATCGCTCCGCGCTTTCGTGAAACGCATGTCTCGTATCGCTCTACTTCCGGAAGCCGTCGCCTGCCAGGTGGCAGCCGGCGAAGTCGTGGAGCGGCCCGCAAGCGTGGTGAAGGAGCTCGTGGAGAATTCCCTCGATGCCGGCGCGACCCGAGTGGAAGTCCTAATCCGAAAAGGTGGAAACAGCTCAATCCGGGTCGTGGACAACGGCTGCGGGATGGATCGCGACGACGCTCTGCTCTGCCTCGAGCGTCACGCAACCAGCAAGATTCGCACGGGTGCCGACCTCATGGCCATCCACACGCTTGGCTTTCGGGGAGAAGCGCTGCCGAGCATCGCGAGCGTCTCGCGGTTCCGTCTCGCCACCCGCGAGCACGGCGCACTTGCCGGGACTGAGGTGCTCGTGAGCGGCGGGAAGCTTGAAACCGTCCGCGACTGCGGCGAAGCCGAAGGCACTCAGATCGAAGTCCGCTCGCTTTTCTACAATCTGCCCGCGAGGCGGAAGTTTCTACGGACGGAAAACACCGAGGCCAGCCATGTGGAGCATGTTCTTTACCTCCAGGCCATCGGCCATCCGCACATCGGCTTTGTTTTCCTGAGCGACGACCGGCTCGTATACCAACTTCCGCCGGGACAGTCGCTCCGCGAGCGCATCCGCGATCTTGCGGGCGTAGCGATGGTTTCCGAATTGCTCGAAGTTTCGGACGAGGAAGTCGCCGGAATCCGGGTGCGTGGATTCATCGGGCGGGCGGGAGTCAGCCGCTCGTCGCGCCAGCAGCAGATTCTTTTTCTAAACGGACGTCCGATCGAAAACTCGACAATCAATTTCGCGCTGCGGGAAGGCTACCACACCGCGCTGATGAAAGGTCAGCATCCGGTCACCTTCCTGTTTCTCGACATGGACCCCGCCGCGGTGGACGTGAACGTACACCCGGCGAAACGCGAAGTGCGCTTCCGCGACCCGGCGCACGTGCGCGAAGTCATTGTCGAAATCACCCGCCGCACGCTCGAAACCGATCGCGCCTCGTGGACGAAAACATTCACCGCACCGGAGCCCCGCCGCATCACAGTCGAAGACCATACCATTCCGCTGCCGCTCCCTGCCGAGCCGCTCGCGCTTCGCCGCGAATGGACGATGCCCTTCCCTCCCGCCGCACCCTCGCCCGCTCCACAACCATCGCAGGCCGCAGAGCCGCTACCCGAGTTTGTCGCACCGCCAAAGCCCCCCGACCCGCCGCCTCCGCCCGCGGCTGCACCGCGCCCGGCGAATGATTTCAAAATCATCGGCATCCTGGGACGGCTCTACATCATTATGGAAAACGCCAGCGGGCTTGTGCTCGTCGATCAGCACGCGGCACATGAGCGGATTCTTTTCGAGGAAATGAGCCGCCGCATGGAAAAGGACGGCGTGCCGACGCAGCGACTGCTGCTGCCGATCACGCTGCACGTTCCGCCAAAGGACGCCGACTGGCTGGAGCAACATCTCGACGTACTGAACCGCGCGGGAATCGGCCTGGAGCCTTTCGGCGGCGGGACATTTAAAATCGATGCCTTGCCGCAATTCCTGAAAGCCGATGATCCGCCGCAAATGTTGCGGGACATGATCGACGAACTTCGCGAGACCTCGCAGCAAACCAGCAAACTGCGCCTTGGTGAGGACATGATCGCAAAGACCGTCTGCCGCCACGCCGTGAAAGCAAACGATGTCCTGCGCGAGCCCGAGTGCCTGCGACTTATTCAGGATCTGCTGGCCTGCGAGCTGCCCTACTGTTGCCCGCACGGCAGACCAACAATGATTCAGCTCAGCTACGCTGAACTGGAGAAAAAGTTCGGGCGAAAGGCCTGATCGCCGCAAAAAGAAAACCCGCCCGCAACCTTTCGACTGCGGGCGGGTGAATTTTTGAGCGGCGATTGCGCCGCGTCCATACTAGGCGCTTGGCGGCGGAACCGCTGGCGCAGCCGGCTTCGCTGGAGCCGCAGGCGCGGCAGGAGCAGCCGGTGCCGCAGGCGCTCCACCGGAGGCTTTCTGCGCAGCTTCGTCGCGGTCTTTCATCGCAGCTTTGCGCGAGAGCTTTACTTTTCCACGCTCATCAACGCCGAGGACTTTGACATAGATCATGTCGCCGATTTTCACGACGTCTTCGGTGCGCTTCACGCGGAAATCCGCGAGTTCGCTGATGTGGCACATGCCGTCCTTGCCGGGCAGCACTTCCACGAAGCAGCCGAATTCCTTAATGTTCACGACCGGTCCGTAGTAGATTTCGCCGACGGTGAGTTCCTGCGTCATGCCCTTGATGATCTGCTTGGCGCGAGCCATGCCATCCGGGTTGTTCGAGTAGATGCGGACGCTGCCGTCGTCCTCGATGTTGATGTCGCATCCGGTCTCGGCGACGATCGATTTGATGTTCTTGCCACCAGGTCCGATGATGAGGCCGATCTTGTCGGGGTTGATTTTGATCGTCTCGATACGCGGTGCGTAAGGCGACATTTCCGGCTTCGGCGTGGCGATGACACTTTCCATGACGTCGAGCACACGCATCCGGAGCTCGCGAGCCTGGCGAACCGCCTCAAACATGATTTTATGGCTCAGGCCGGGAAGCTTGAGGTCGAGCTGGAATCCCGTGACACCTTCGCGGGTACCGCAGAGCTTGAAGTCCATGTCGCCAAAGTGATCCTCGCTGCCGATGATGTCGGCGAGCGTGGTGTAGCGCTTGAGATTGTCGCCTTCGAACTCGGTGACGAGTCCGACGCTGATGCCGGCGACCGGTGTCTTGATTGGCACGCCTGCATCGAGGAGCGCGAGCACGCCGCCGCAGACCGAGGCCATCGAGGTTGAGCCGTTGGATTCGCAGACTTCCGAGCTTATGCGGATGGCATACGGGAAGTCTTCCGCCGACGGGATGACTGGAGCGATGGAACGCTCGGCAAGCGCGCCGTGGCCGATTTCGCGGCGGTTCATTCCGCCCATGCGGCCTGTCTCACCGACCGAGAACGGCGGGAAATTGTAGTGCAGGATGAAGCGCTTGCTGGTCTCGCCGCCGGTGTAGCCGTCGAGTTCCTGGGCTTCCTCCGCTGGAGCGAGGGTCGCGAGGCAGAGCGCCTGCGTTTCGCCACGGGCGAAAAGCGCGGAGCCGTGCGAGCGCGGGAGCAATCCGATTTCGCCCGAGAGCGGACGGATGTCGTTGAACCCGCGTCCGTCGCAGCGCGACTGGCGATCGAGAATTGCAACGCGGAACGCCTTCTTTTGCAGGTAGTCAAAAGCCTGGCTGACTTCAAACGGCGTGGCTTCCGGGAACTTCGCCTTCACCGCTGCTGCGACTTCGTCTTTCAGAGCGCCGACCGCTTTGCCGCGGGCGACTTTGCTCTTCTGGTAAAGTGCGGCCTCGATGCGGCTGCCGGCGACTTCGTAGGCGACTTCCATCAACTCGTCTTTCACCGTGAAGAGCGGCATTTCGCGCTTCTCCTTGTTCACGAGAGCGGCGAGTTGTTTCTGCGCTGCGATGATCTTCTTCGCTTCGGCATGGCCGAATTCAAGGGCCTTGATGAAGTCCTCTTCCGGGATTTCCTGACCTTCGCCTTCGATCATGATGATGTCATTTTCCGTGCCGACGTAAACGAGGTTGAGGTCGGAGAATTCGCGGTCAGCCCAAGTTGGGTTGGCGACGAACTGGCCGTTGATGCGGCCCACGCGCACCGCGCCGACTGGTCCGTAGAACGGGATGTCACTGACCATCAGCGCGGCGGAAGCGCCGTTGATGGAAAGCATGTCGGGGTCGTTCTGACCGTCCGCGCTCATCACGGTTCCGACGATCTGCGTATCGTAGAGATAGCCTTTCGGGAACAGCGGGCGGAGCGGGCGGTCCGTCATGCGCGAGGTGAGGATTTCCTTCTCGCTCGGGCGTCCTTCGCGCTTGAAGTAGCCGCCGGGGAACTTGCCCACGGCCGCCGCTTTTTCGCGGTATTCGACGGAAAGCGGGAAAAAGTCCTGCCCTTCCTTGATTTTCGTGGCGGAAACCGCGGTGACGAGAACGATGGTCTCGCCGCAACGAACGGTTACTGCGCCGTCGGCCAGCTTCGCGAGCTTGCCGGTTTCGATGGTGATTGCTTGACCGCCGATTTCGACGGTTACGTTGTGGATACTCATTTTGTGTATGGAGAAATGCCTCCACAGTCCGTCGTCTCCACGCAAGTTCTAGCTCGTAGCCCGAAAGGCACTGCCATCATCCGCTTCCTCTGCCGCTGCTCGGGGTGTGGAGCAGCAGAGGAAGGAGGTGAAAGTTGTGCCCTTGGGGCTAAGACTAGAGACCGCGTCCGGCGAACCGTGAGGGTCTTTGATTTTTTGCTCCGCAACCCCGTCGCCCGGTTTCGGCGAGGTGTGGAGCGATGTGTTTTTACAGTCCGGGATTTAAAGCAGTCGCCCCGGTGGTTGCCCACCGGGGCGATGCCCAAAAGTGTCCTTGTTACTTACGCAGGTTCAGCGTCTCCAGAATCGTCTTGTAACGATCCGGCGCCGTGCGCTTCAGGTAATCGAGAAGGCTGCGGCGGCGCGCGACCATCTTCAAGAGGCCGCGGCGCGAGTGGTGGTCTTTCACGTGAGTCTTAAAGTGCTCCGTGAGTTGGTTGATTCGACCTGTCAGGATCGAAATTTGCACGTCCGCGCTTCCCGTATCCTTATCGTGGAGTCGCAGAGTTTTAGGTGCTTCAGTTGCCATTGGTTTTAGTTAGTTTTTGAATTGAGGGGCGACGGAAATACCCCGTTTCTCTGGAAACGCAAGCAGTTATTCGCATCAGACATGATGATGGAACGACGTCAGCCTGCTGATTGGGGCGTTGCTTGAGGCAATTACTGTTCAATGTAGCGAAAGGCCGGCGGCGCACCGTGGACGTAATGGAGCGGCGACTTCAGTCAAACCCACCGCCGAGGATGCCATCGACTACGACAACCGTAAAGAACGCAGCCAACAGAGTTCCGCCGACAAGCATTACATACCGTAGCGTTGGATTTACCCGCCGCGAAGGGAGAAGCAGCGCCATCACTTCGAATCCGTAAGCAAACGAATAGAGGAAGTTCGCGATGAGAACCGACTCGATGAAGTCGTCGATTCGCTCCCTAAAAAGCACAGAAGATTCCGGCCTTATGACCAAGACCATGACGGCCACGATAAGCGACAGCACGATTCCGTAAAGAATGCGCCCGCGCTCCCAAAAGCCCCACGCGATCGCGGGCTTTTGGGACGCTTGTCGGAAGGCGGTGAAAAATCCCGGTTTATCGATTCCCTCGCCAATCCCATCAGCTCTCGGTGGCTGATACGGATTGTCCATTTCGCTAGCTCAGCCAGTCGTAATGAAACGTCTGTCCGGCTGGCTTGTCGGTGCGCTCGTAGGTGTGGGCGCCGAAGTAGTCGCGTTGGGCTTGGAGCAGGTTGGCGGGGAGGCTGGCGGTGCGGTAGCTGTCGAAGTAGGCGAGCGCGGCGCTGAAGCCGGGGACTGCGATTCCGTTTTCGATGGCGGTGGTGACGGCGATGCGCCAGTTGCTTTGGGTGCGGTTGAGCACGTCGGCGAAGAATGGGTCGAGCATCAGGTTTTTGAGGCCGGGGTTCTTTTTGTAGGCCTCGGTGATGCGGTTGAGGAAGCGGGCGCGGATGATGCAGCCGCCGCGCCAGATGGAGGCGATGTCCTCGAAGTTGAGGTTCCATTTATAGAGCTCGCTGGCTGCGCCGAGCTGCACCATGCCTTGTGCGTAGCTGGTGATCTTGGAGGCGTAGAGGGCGTCGCGCACGGCGGCGATGATGGCGGCGCGGTCGCCGGTGAATGGCTTTGGCGCGGGTCCGCTGAGGACGCTGCTGGCGGCGACGCGCTGGTCTTTCATGGAGGAAAGGATGCGGGCCTCGACTGCGCTGCCGATGACGCTGAGGGGCACGCCCATTTCGACGGCGTGGCCGACGGTCCATTTGCCGGTGCCTTTCTGGCCGGCTTTGTCGAGGATGAGGTCAACGATGGGTTTGCCGGTCTCGGGGTCTTTTTTGGTGAAGATTTTGGAGGTGATTTCGATGAGGAAGCTGTCGAGCTCGCCGCTGTTCCACTCGGTGAAGATTTGGGCGAATTCTTCGGCGGTGGGGTTGATGGCGGCTTTGAGGATGGCGTAGGCCTCGCAGATGA
>SXGQ01556656.1_pt1 | contig 74880 bp, 72 predicted proteins | sample 3178371 | NCBI WGS metagenome assembly SXGQ01 (sample SAMN11356859, study PRJNA531348) | freshwater metagenome | isolation source: freshwater sample F1-20 | place: China: Fuxian Lake, Yuxi | collected 2017-12-25 | reverse complement strand
CCACGGCAATGCTCGGATCTGGACCCGGTAGTTCTGGCTGGGGAATCTTCGACAAATCAACCGCGACAACCTGACCAACCTTCAACCGCACTTTTCCGGTTGGCGCAACAACACCATCAAGTTCAACCGCTCCGGCCGCAATTGTTGTTGTCGCATCGGCTCGACTGATTTCAGCCATCAACGAAACGATTCGGTCAAGCCGTTCTCCAGCGAGGGAATCAGGTATTTCTTCAGTGATGATCTCAGACATTGTCGGCTTTCGGTTGGAAGAACAAATAGCTCAGAACAAGGAGACCGCCACCAACATTGATGCAGATATCAGCAATGTTGAAAATAGGAAACCACTGGAAGTCGATGAAATCAACGACCTTGCCATGCAACCACGCGTCACCACGGAAAAGTCGGTCGACGATGTTGCCCATGGCACCACCCACGATCAACCCAACCGCAATGATGGACATCTTGCCTTCAGATTGACGAAGAGAGAGCACCATGCCAACGACGACGATTGTGGCAATCACACCGATGATTGGCCCTAACCCTTGACCTCGACCAAACGCCATACCGCCATTGAACGCCAAGTTGAATTGCAAAGTCCACAACACATGAACGGTGTGCCCGTCATTGAGTTGCGAAACCGCCCAATGCTTGCTGAGCTGATCGAGGCCGACGATGACTGCCGCGATCAACAACGACAGACTGGGAATTCTGCGCTGGCCTAATCTCACTTATCTCCAGCCGACTCGTTCTTCAACGAGTTCAATTGCCCACGGAATGACCTCAAGGCGCTCGCGAGGAATCGGACGGGTAGACACGGTGCTGTAGCCATAGTCACCAGTTTCGATACGCAACAATGCTGCATCAATTTCTTCGATTGTTTGCCGAGCTTGATCAGACAACACGCGATCGCGTTCGCGTTCGACAGCCATGGTGTCTCCCTCGCCGCCGTCTTCATCAAACTGATCGTCGCCCATACCGGCCTCTTCAATGAGCTTCTCTAGTTCGTTTTCAAGACTGACTGCACGACCCAATAGACGGTCACGTTGCTCAACGAGTAAAGCCCGCTGACTGCGCAAGAAGGTGAGATCAAAATCTTTGTTGGAGATAATCCCGTCTTTAGAAACAGCTTTCTTACCCGGGACAGGAGGCTTCACAAAAATCGGCTTGGCGACTTTCTTCGGTGCCGGAGGTGCCTTCACAACGGCAGGAACTGCGACAGGGGCAACCTTGGCAGGAGCCGCCTTCTTCGCAGGTGCTTCTTTCTTGACGGGGACAACCTTCTTCGCCGGAGCGACCTTCTTAACCGGAGCAGACTTTTTCGCAGGAGCCGCTTTCTTGACGGGGACAACCTTCTTCGCCGGAGCAGACTTCTTCGCCGGAGCGACCTTCTTAACCGGAGCAGACTTTTTCGCAGGAGCCGACTTCTTCGCAGGAGCAGACTTTTTCGCAGGAGCCGACTTCTTCGCCGGTGCAACCTTCTTCGCAGGAGCAGACTTCTTCGCCGGTGCAACCTTCTTCGCAGGAGCAGACTTCTTCGCCGGTGCAACCTTCTTCGCAGGAGCCGACTTCTTCGCCGGTGCAACCTTCTTCGCCGCAGCAGACTTCTTCGCCGGTGCTTTTTGGGTAGTTGACTTTTTGGCAGGAGCAGGCTTCTTTACCGTTTTGCTAGCCATCGCGTATGTCCTTTTCACTCGTGTGGTTGGGCAGGATACCCTCAAAATGGGCTATCTCGGGGGCATATCGACGCGAACGACACCGATATAAACGTCCTCGTCATCCAAAGTCGCATTCGTCGGCCCTGTACCAAAATGCACCGACTGGGCCAGAGTTTCGCGGGCGACTTCATCAATAAACGGCTGAATCTGGCGCCGAACCGATTCGGAAACCCCCAAAGTCAGTTCAATACGATCGCTCACTTCGAGATCGGCTTCACGCCGAGCCTGCTGAACCAAACGAATGAGGTCACGGGCAGTGCCTTCGGCCGCCAGTTCTGGAGTGATCTCAATATCGAGCGTCACCATCCCAAGACCATCTCCAAGAGCACTACTTGCTGTTCCTTCAGCCGCCACCATCTTGAGGTTGTACTCCCCCGCGAAAAGTTCAATATCGCCGGCGAAAACTTGTTCACCATCTTGGCGCCAGTTACCTGCCTTCACCGCTTTGATGACATCTTGCGTGCGTCCGCCAAGACGGGGACCGAGAGCGCCAGGAAGAACTTGCAAGACAGCAGAGGCCGCTCCTGAAATTTCAGTCGCCAAGCTCACCTTTTTCACGTTGACTTCATCAGCGATGATGTCAATGAATGACTCCAGTTCAGACGAATCAGGATGCGAGACTGCCAACTCGGACAACGGTAGACGGACACGACGACTATGAGCTTTACGAATGGACAACGCGACAGAACAAACTTCGCGCACGCGATCCATCGCGCGAACCAGCTCGACGTCGTTGGGTACATCAGCAGCAGTCGGCCAATCGGTGAGATGCACAGAACGATCACCGGTTAGACCGGAATAAACAGTGTCTGACAGAAGCGGCAACATGGGAGCAGATACGCGACACAAAATTTCAAGAACCGTGTGCAACGTATCAATCGCATCTTGATCGCCTTCCCAGAAACGATCGCGCGAACGGCGGATATACCAATTCGTCAAAACATCTAAGAAGTCGCGGACGCCCGAACATGCCGAGAAAAGATCGTAGGCATCAAGGTCGTGAGTAACACGTTCAACCATCTGGGCCGATTTAGCCAAAATGTAGCGGTCAAGAATGTTCGTTGAGTCAGTGCGGAATGTCCCTGATACACCTTCAGCGTTGGCGTACAAACTCAAGAAATACCATGAGTTCCACATCGGCAAAAGAACTTGCCGAACCGTCTCGCGAATGCCCGCTTCGGTTACCGAGAAATCCGACCCACGCAAAATCGCCGATGACAATAAGTACCAACGCATCGCGTCAGCACCATACGTGTCAAAGACGACCATCGGGTCTGGATAGTTGCGCAGACTCTTAGACATTTTCTGTCCGTCGTCACCAAGCACAATTCCGTGGCTCACACAGGTTGAAAAGGCCGGGCGATCAAACAACGCCGTCGCCAGAACATGCAACGTATAGAACCACCCGCGTGTTTGACCGATGTACTCAACAATGAAGTCACCGGGAAAATGCTGTTCAAACCACGTCGTATTCTCAAATGGATAATGCACTTGAGCGAATGGCATTGAACCACTCTCGAACCAGCAGTCAAGAACCTCCGGAACGCGACGCATCATTGATTTGCCAGTTGGGTCGTCCGGATTTGGGCGAACTAAATCATCAACAGCGGGACGATGAAGATCGGTAACAACAACACCAAAGTCGCGTTCAATTTCAGCCAGGCTTCCGTACACATCAAGTCGCGGATACGTCGGGTTGTCGCTCTTCCAGACAGGAATTGGCGATCCCCAAAATCGATTGCGACTAATTGACCAGTCGCGGGCATTGGCTAACCATTTACCGAACGACCCTTCCTTGAGGTGTTCGGGAACCCACGTAATTTGTTGGTTCAATTCGAGCATGCGATCTTTCACCGCTGTGACTTCAACAAACCACGACGAAATCGCCCGATAAACCAATGGCTCGGCACAGCGCCAGCAGTGCGGATACGAGTGGTCGTAACTGTCGTGACGCAAAACAACACCAGATTGCTTCAGTTGCTTGATGACGAGTGGGTTCGCTTCAAAGACATGAATACCTGCCCAATCGGACACTTCCGCCGTGTAACAACCATGGCTGTCCATCGGACAAATTGTTTCAATTCCGGCGGCGAGGCAAGCGATTTGGTCATCTTCACCAAAGCCAGGAGCCATGTGCACGACACCCGTTCCGTCTTCTGTCGTCACAAATTCGGCACCGAGAACCTTGAAGGCTGACGGCGTATCAGAGAAGTAATCAAAGAGAGGTGTGTACGTTCGACCGATTAATTCTGAACCCTTCAAGGTTCCGACTCGTACTGCTTCACCGAGTTCGCGTTCGTAAGAAGCCAGTCGTGCTTCGGCGAGGATGAGCTTCTCACCATTCAACTCGACGACTGCGTAATCGATCTCGGGGTTGACCGCCAACGCCAAGTTTGATGGCAATGTCCATGGCGTTGTCGTCCAAGCCAAAATCTTTTCGCCCGTCGCCAATGAGAACTTCACGGTTAAAGCTGGATCTTGACGATCGCGATAGACATCATCCATTCGGGTTTCGGTATTGCTCAACGGAGTTTCACAACGCCAGCAATACGCCAAGACTCGGAAGCCTTCGTAGATCAAACCCTTGTCATGCAAAGTCTTGAAAGCCCACATGACACTTTCCATGTAGGGCAGGTCGAGTGTCTTGTAATCATTGTCAAAGTCAACCCAACGCGCTTGTCGATTGACATAGCGTTCCCATTCGTTGGTGTAACGCAACACACTCGTGCGGCAATAGTCGTTGAATTTCTCAATACCGAATTCGGTGACTTCGGGGTGACCAGAAATACCTAATTGCTTTTCGGCTTCTACTTCTGCGGGCAGTCCGTGACAGTCCCAACCAAAACGACGATCGACTCTTTGGCCCTTCATTGTGCGGTAACGCGGTATCGCATCTTTCACGAAACCGGTCAACAAGTGTCCGTAGTGCGGCAGACCGTTGGCAAATGGTGGACCGTCATAGAAGACAAATTCATTTGAACCATCTGAACCAGCAGAGCGCTGATTCACCGATTCTTCAAAAGTCTGGTCGGTCTTCCATCGTTCGAGAACCACTGCTTCAATCGCCGGAAATGACGGCTGAGATTCAACGGGTGGGTAGCGGCGCTCGGTCATGTTCGGTCAGTCTCAATCAGCAAATCAACGATTGACCAAGGATATCGGCACTACGCCAATGCTCTACCGAGTATCTGCAACGCAATCAGGAGGAGCATCGGCGACAAATCAAGACCACCCATGGGTGGCAATGTACGACGGATGGGCGCCAACACTGGCTCGGTCATCTTATACAACCACATTTGCACTGAGGCCATGGGACTCCGAGACGAGGACGGCGGAAACCATGACATGACAACGCGCAACAAAAGCACGACGGTGTACAGCGTGATCAAAGAGCCAAGAATGTTCATGCGACTCAGTATTCGGGATTCGCGGATCGAGTATCAGGCTTGAGCAGATACACCCCACGCGCAACTTTTTCAATCTTGCCGTGTAAGGCATAACAGAGACCGCTCGAAAAATCGATCATGCGACGAGCAACTTCATCATCGCAACCTTCAGTATTCAGAATGACGGCATAACCATCACGAAAACGATTGGCTACTTCTTGAATATCATTAAATCGAATGGCTTTGACGGTGTGAGTTTCACCTTGGGTTGATCCGCCTAATGTGCGAACCGACGAACCCTGACGTGCCGAAATCGGACGAGGCTGCACCGATGAATCGTCGAACTGAGGGCGACGTGGTGTCGGTACTGGATCGGTGTCGCGCGGCGTGACCTGTCGTGCGACCGGACGTGAATCATCAAAGCTACCGCGGGGGTCGCCCGTACGCGAAACGCCACCCGAACGATCAACCGCATCATGGTCGTCGTAGTCGTCGTACGCATCGTCCTCGCCGAGGCCGAGGTATTCCATCGCTCGTCTGAAAATTGACATCGGGGAAAGAATAGTCGCTATTTATCGGTCATGGGTGGACGGTCTCCGAAGATCGCCGAACCCACTCGTATCATGGTTGACCCGCACTCAATCGCCAGTTCGAGATCGGCGGTCATGCCCATCGAGACCTCACGCAACCCCAACTCAAGAGCCTGTTGGGCCGTCGCCTGAAAAGCTTGGCGAGCGACCGCGATGTCTCCATCAGTTGGCCCGACCGTCATCAAACCTACGACTGTCAAACCTTGAACTTGGCAGTGTTGAAGTAGCCCCGTGAGGGCGTTCATTTCGCAGCCACCCTTGTCGGGCTCACCTGTGGCGTTGACCTGCAACATGATTCGGGCATTGGGCGACCTGCGAGCAATTTCGTCAATAATCGACATGCGATCGACTGACTGCCATACATCGACAATAGGAGCGAGAGAACGAACCTTGTTCGATTGCAAACGACCAATGAAGTGGACCTCTGGTCGGTGCCCATGATCAACACCTGGCCACTTTTCGAGCAAATCTTGGGCGTAGTTCTCGCCAATCAATGAACAGCCAGCAGCGACGACAGCATTCACTGCGTGTGCCGAAAAAGTCTTGGTGACTGCGACGACCCGAACATCATCGCCGCCACATTCGCGTACTCTCCGCACAATCGCCTCGTAATTTTCGCGAATTTGTCGCGCCTCGCTAGATACCGCATCAGGTGTCGTCATGAAGTTCTCCAGACACCAACGATGTGGCGTTCGCGCTCTCCACGAATCCGATGAGAAAAGTACTTGTCCGACAGGCATCCCGTACATTCTCCGGATTCAAGCCATGGAACTTTGTTTGCATTGAAAAACTGGCGGATACATGCGGCGACATCGAGTGCCGGCCTCCCCTGGCGATCACAACCACGTGCTGTTTTTCCGAATCGTTCAACCATGATTTCTAAGTCTTGCTCACCAAATTCATAACAGCATTGTTGAATATGCGGACCAACAAATCCTTCGATCACTTGGTCGCCATGTTCGGACATGAAAGCCGCCGCCGAATCCAACACTCCATCTCGCAAACCCTTCCACCCCGCATGCGCTGCAACAATAGAATGTTTCCCAATCAGAAGGACGGGAGCACAGTCGCCAACCCAAACTCCGAGTACGGCACCAATTTCCGCAGTGCCGAGGATGTCTCCCGTTTCGCCATCGAATTCTCCGGGTCGGTTCACCCACTGTGAGGTGAGCCCGTGAACTTCGCTGAGTTGCGTCCACGGCAAATCAACCAATTTTCGGCGACGCTGCTGCAAGACAATGTTCAGAACCACGTCACTGTTGAAATCACCATCGGCGCGATGAGAAACCACAACGTTGACCGCTGGATTCTTGGAGAGTTGAAAAGTGGCGGGCATCAGGCCCGCAATCTCACTTCAGGAACGACGGGACATCGAAATCGTCATCGCCGTCGTCACTTGACACGGGGTCTGACGCGAAGATGTCCTTCGCTGGAGCTGGGGTACGAGCGGTGCCACCTGTTTGATTGGATCGAGCCGCAGGACGTCCCGTTGGACGAACTTGCGGGGCGCCTTCCCAACGATCAAAACCTGCAGCGATAACAGTGACGCGCACTTCATCGCCCATGTCGTCGTTGATAACCGTACCGAAGATGATGTTGGCGTCTTGGTGAGCGATGCCATGAATGATTTCGGCAGCTTCGTTCATTTCCATCAAGGTCATCGACGAAGGACCTGTGACATTGAGCAGCACTCCACGTGCACCTTCAATTGACGCTTCGAGCAAATTGCTCGAAAGTGCCTTCAAGGCAGCATCGCGAGCGCGACTGTCGCCGCTGGCTGAACCAATTCCCATCAACGCTGAACCAGCGTTCTGCAATGTCATCTTGACGTCGGCAAAGTCGGTGTTGATCAATCCGGGGTTGGTAATCAATTCGGAAATTCCTGAGACACCGCTGTACAAAACCTCATCGGCGCGAGCAAACGCTTCCATCACTGTGTCGCGAGCGTCAACCACTGACAAGAGACGATCGTTCGGAACAACAATCAAGGTGTCCACTTTTTCTTTGAGCTTGGCGATACCAGCGTCAGCTTGCACAGCACGACGACGTCCTTCAAATGAGAACGGTCGAGTCACAATGCCGATGGTGAGCGCGCCTGCTGCTTTAGCGATTTCGGCAACAACAGGAGCCGCACCAGTGCCAGTTCCTCCGCCTTCGCCAGCAGCAATGAAAACCATGTCTGCTCCCTTAAGCGCATCTTCGATTTCATCGCGATGGGCTTCTGCAGCTTGACGACCTACTTCTGGATCGCTACCCGCTCCAAGACCACGCGTTAGTTCACGACCGACGTCGAGTTTTAATTCGGCGTCGCTCGTCATTAAAGCCTGGATATCGGTGTTGATCGCAATGAATTCGACCCCACGCAGATTTCGCTCGATCATTCGGTTAATTGCGTTGACGCCACCGCCACCGACGCCAACAACCTTGATCTGGCAGATGTAATTGTTTTGTCCACCAACCATGTCGGGAGACTCCTCCGCTTTCGGGTGTCGGCAAGCCGACGTTGAGTTGAAAATTACTGGGAATTCGTGCTTTAGTCTCGCACTTCCGAATCTCTAATGGGGGGATACCCAGCCCATGAGGTCATCAGAAGCCCTGCTCACAGTCAACGAACACTCGGTTGGCCGCTGGAAACATCAATAATGGCGTAACGGCGGGACCCCTGGCGCTTGATCTCATTCACGACCCCAACCAATTTCGCCTGAAAATCATCGGGGCGCCCAAAGAGAACTTCCACATCATTGGTCAGCGCTAAAGAAACTTCGCCTTCGGGACTGACCGTCACCGTCAGCAAACGTGATCGCAATTCAGAGGGAAGTGCATTGATCAACTCGGCGGCACCTAAAAACGGCTGTTCAGTGTTCTGCCCAGCCGAAAGGTTCGGCCCCGTTCCGATAATCGGAGTGAAATCAACGGGGTCCCCCTCAATCACATCGAGCACCCGACCATCTCGGTCAATCACTCGATTGAACCCATCGACTGAACGGAAAAAAGCAATTGGGGTACGTTCGACAACTTCAATTGTTACGCGACTTGGCAAGTGCATCAACACGCGAGCCTGCCGTACCCAAGGAATCATCAAGAGTTTGTCTTCAGCGGCATCGAGGTCGACAGTAAGAATTGGCTCACCATCGATGCTGTCCACGATTGATGCAACGAGTTCAGGATTAGCGTACACAACACCTTCAACCTCTACTTTTCGCACTGACAACAGCGGACTCGTCAACAACAGCAAAACAAGAATGATCCCAGCGACGCCCAGCCCAAGAACCGTAAACCAACGAAGACGGCGTCGACCTTCTTCGCGGCGTACGGCAATACGGCGTAACCGAAAACGAGACGCCCCATTGTCTGAAGGATTCCGCGATGATTTTCTATCAATAACTTCAGAATCGTCAGAAATCACGACTCGCTTTTTACCCGAGCTATCAACTTTTGTTTGCGGGACCTTTTTTGCAGTCACCAATGCTTCTGAGTCGTCAAACTTGTTTGGACGAAGCTTTTCAAGAAGGTCTTTGAAAAGTGAAAATCTGTCGCTCATGCGGTCTCCTTCTTCGACTCAATTAAACGAACCTCGGAACGAAGGTCATATCCGCACTCCTGCTGCACGACTTTCTTCACATGATCCATCACAGCGATGACATCACTGGCACGACCACCAGGATCTGCTTGAATAAAATTGGCATGCTTCATTGAGACCTCTGCGGTACCGATGCGGAAACCTCTGAGCCCACATCGATCAATGAGTTCACCAGCCGCAATCTCTCCAGGAACCGGATTGACAAAAACTGATCCTGCATTTTGGCCGCCAGGCTGGTTCTCGCGCCGCCATTTGACGATCTCATCAATAACTTCTAGCGCGTCCCTACTATCGCCCCACGCCAATTCAAAAACAGCATCAATGACAACGGCCTCATCGGGAAGCGATGATCCCCGAAAGCGCAAGCCGAGTTCAGACTTTTCGATCTCGTGTAATTCGCCAGTGCGAGAAGAAAAAAGGCGCGCACTCACCAAAGAACCGGCGATATCTGACCCGTGCCCTCCTGCATTCATTTTGATTGCGCCACCAATTGTTCCGGGGACTCCGACCGCCCATTCAAAACCACGTAATCCAACTGCGGCGGTACGTCGTGCCAAGACCGGCAAGGCCACCCCAGAACCAGCGATCACTCGGCTGTTCTCTGATGACGTCGGCACATCAACATGCTGCGCGAACTCCCCCAACTGAACCACGACACCTTCAAATTCAGCATCACAAAAAAGACTGTTGCTACCTCGACCGATCACGACCATTTCCACGGACAATTCTTGAGATACAGCTGAAACTTTTCGCAACGTCGACAACTCATCGACCCGACAGAACAACGCAGCGGTTCCCCCAACTTTGTACGTCGTGAGAGATGCGACCGGGAAGTGCCGTTGTGCGAGATCGCCAAGCGCCTCTGCTGCTATCTCTAATTTTGTCTTCATGGACGCATGACACCAGAACGAACATCAATCAACTCTCGCGGTAGCGATTCAATATCGCCACAACCCATCGAAATACAAACGTCCCCGGGACGCAGTAGTTGATTAACGAACTCAGCCAAAGACGAGCGCTCCGCGTGCCAATGAACTTGACTGTTCGCTTGAGCACGGGTGATCGCATCAACGACTAGTTGACCGGTCACACCTTCAATGATTTGCGTGCCAGATGCATAGATATCCGTGATTACTACGACATCCGCATCAACAAATGCCATCGAATACTCATCCGACATCACAGCCATGCGGTTGTACCGATTGGGTTGAAACACAGCCACAACTCGACTCCAACTGTCATCGCTGGTTTTCGCGGCTGCCATCACGGCTGAAATTTCGCGCGGCAAGTGGGCGTAATCATCCACGAAAGTAACGCCATCTGCCGAACCGACCATTTCAAATCGACGCCCAACACCACCGAACGTGGCAACTGCATTAATCGCTGCCCGAGGTTCGACCCCGCACTTCATGGCCATTGCGATAGCTGCCGTAACGTTCAAGACATTGTGATGGCCGCGCAGCGACATACGAACGCTCAACTCTTCATTCGCTACGTTCGCAGTGTTTGCAGTTATTGAAAACGTCGTGACGCCATTCTTTGATTCAACCGAGTGACATCGAAAGTCAGCATCACTTGCGAATCCGTAGGTGACGGTAGAACTAGTTTTTTCAAAGCCAGCAATAATCGGGTCGTCGACACAAACAACTACTGGACCTTTGATTCCCTGTAAGTACGTCTGAAATCCATCCGCGATTCCCTGAAGGTCGCCGTACTGATCGAGATGATCCGAGTCAACATTTGTGAGTATTGAACCAGCCAAAGGTAGTTCTAAATGCGTTCCATCGCTCTCGTCGGCTTCGACGATCGTCCACGGAGAGCTGGTCCAGCGAGCTCCCACTCCCTCATCGAGAACATCGCCGCCCACAATAAAGTTGGGATTGAGACCAGCTTCAGCAAAGATCCGCACGAGCAAAGAAGTCGTTGTCGTTTTCCCGTGTGTTCCTGCGACAGCAATCGCCGGACGCATCGCACAAATTGAAGCGAGCATTTCAGCTCGATTCAGAACGAGCAGTCCGCACTTCTCCGCTTCAACAAGTTCAATATTGGATCGCGGAATCGCCGTCGATGATGTCACCGCGTCGCATCCATGTACAACCAAGCGATCATGACCGATATTGACTCGGACACCTAACTCAATTAGTCGGTCGATCACCTTCGATTCCTTAATATCACTTCCAGATACGTCGTGACCCATTTGTGCCAAACACGTCGCGATAGCACTCATACCTGGCCCGCCAACTCCGACGACGTGGAGTCGCATTCGAGCCGTCAAGTCAATTACCCCACTCATCGCTGTCGCCCCCATGCAACATCTTGGATGACTTCGGCAATTCTTCCTTGACGATTCATTGCTCCCAATTCGAATGCCCGAATCGAAATCTCATGCAATAGGAATGGGTTGGCTCGAAGTTCAGTGATGGTATCTATCAATTTTTCAGCGACCTGATCTTCTGTGAGCAATACAGCCGCTCCACTCTCCGAAAGATATTTCACATTTGATGTCTGATGGTCGTCAGATGCATCTTTCCAGGGAATAAGGATCGCAGGAACCCCGGTTGCAGCGATATCGGCAATTGTGCCGGCCCCTCCCCGACCAATGAGAAGATCAACACTGGCATAAACGTCGGACATGTTTTCTTCGTATGCAACAACCTGATAGTTCATAGCGGCATTTACATTGGCGATTGGATTGGCATACGTCTTCATAAAACGCGGTCCCACCACATGACGAAGTGCCAAATGTCCATCATCTTTAGATTCTTCCACGAACTGACTGATTGCATTGTTCAGCACCAGAGAGCCCAATGATCCACCAATCACTCCAATAAAGAAACTGTCATCCCGGACCCCAAGACGTTGACGCGCCGCAACACGATCAGTTTCGCGATTCACTTTTCGAATGACTCGCCTGACAGGAGCACCGGTCATGACAGCCCGAGGAAGCTCGCTTGTCGGAAAGGCAACTGCTATGACTTGCGCAAACCGCGCCGTCAACTTGCTTGAACGCCCCGGGATCCGGTCATAGCTGACGACAACGATGGGTATATGCAATTTCCGTGCGGCCAACACTGCGGGCAGACTCGCATAGCCTCCAACGCTGACGACTACTTGTGGATTTTCTTGCTTGAATAATGCAATCGCACTGCGTCTTGCCCGTAACAGTTTCGGGAAGAACCCGCAGTTAGCACGCAACGACTTCAGTGACATGCCGCGCTGCAAACCTACGACGTCAAAAAACGTATGGCGAATGCTCGTGGGAGGAATGAGGTCTGTCTCAATCCCGCGTTTGGCGCCGGTGTAGTAAATCTCCGATAAATCAATCCCCGAGTCAACGAGAGCTTCGGCAATCGCAATTGCTGGAAGAACATGCCCAGAGGTTCCTCCGCCAGCGATGACCGCACAAGTCTTCATCGTGGGCGGCGAGCTACGTTCATCAATAATCCGCACGACACCATTGAGATGATAAGTGATGAACCGCCGTAGGAAATGAATGGCAAAGTCAAACCAGTCACGGGGATCAGTCCGATAACCCCTCCGATGTTGATCACGATTTGAATCAAGAACCAAGCCGAAATTCCTCCAGCCAAGAGCATCCCAAATCGATGACGGCATGACAATGCCACTTGCAAACCGAAGTAAATCAAGAAAGCGAACAAAGTCAGGAGGCCGAACACACCAAGAAGACCCATCTCCTCGGCCAGAATTGAAAAGATGAAGTCGCTGTGAGCCAACGGAACATAGCCCCACTTGCCACTACCCGCACCAATACCTGTTCCGGTAACTCCGCCGTTCGACAAGCTGATCATTGCTTGGTATACCTGGTAGCTATCGCTCTCACGTAACTCTTCAAGGTGCAAGAACGAGGTAAACCGCACCATTTTCTCGGGACTTGAACGAATAAAGAGAAAGCCGACAACTCCGGCGAGGAGTCCGAGCCCCGCCATGGGACGCAACGGGGCTCCAGCGATGAAAAGTACCGCAGTTGCGATTCCCATCATGACGATGCACGAACCAATATCGCTTTGTGCCGCCGAAACAGCCACCGCGATACCGACGACAAGAAGGAAAGGTTTCATTGTTTGTTTCAGGGAACCCATTTCTTTTTCGCGATTCGCCAACAAATCAGCGCCAAAAATAATGAGAAACAGTTTGGTGAACTCAGACGGCTGGAACCGTTGCCCAAAGATTTCGATCCATGCCCGAGCACCATTGACGCTCACACCGAATTTCGGAATAAATGCCATCATCATTAAAACAATGCCAAACCAAGGAAGGATTTTGGCTAAGTGTCGCAAGTAATCCAAACGAAACACATAGGCCACAAACATTCCTGCGCCGCCGATGCCGGCCATCATGGCTTGCTCGAAGAACATCTTCCATGGCGAGCCGCCTTTATTGAATGAAGTGATCGATGATGCAGACAAGACCATCACTAAACCAAACAGTACTAAAGTCAAAGAAACCGCCAGAATCATGTAAAAACCAAGCGGCTTCGGGTCTCGGCCGACATCTTCACGGAATCGTGAACGGATTTTCCCTTGACCAGCTCGAGCCAATTGAGCGCGTTCATATGCAACACGGCGACGATCCGAAATTTCTTTTGGTCGACGACTTTGCCGTTGAATAGCTGCGGTCATGAGATGACTCCTTGTGAACGATCTGACGAAACATATTGACGAACTAAACCTGCAAAGTGATCTCCACGCTCGGCGTAGCCCCCATACCAATCAAAACTGGTGCAGCCAGGCGACAGCAGAACAACATCGTCGGCCGAAGCCAATCGCGCCGCGTTTTCTACTGCACTCAGCATTGAATCAGCCATCACAACAGGCTTGAGACCAGAAAAAATTTCGGCAACCAGTTCAGCCGATTCACCAATTGCAACGACTGATTTAATTCGCGCTGATTCTTCAGCGATCTGCGCAAGATCTAGTCCTTTGTTACGACCGCCAGCAATCAAAACAACCGAATCAAATCCACGCAGTGCTGTCACTACTGCATGAGGGCTTGTTGCTTTTGAATCATCAAACCAGCGAACGCCGCGACTTTCGGCGATGAATTCAATCCGATGGTGAGGTGCTGTAAAACTACTCAATGCTGCGGCCGAGTGACTTGATGTTGCCAAACCCGATTCGATGCACAGAGCACTGGCAACAAGCGCATTCAAAACATCATGAGGCAACGAACGGCTCAAATCTGATTCGGCGATGATAACGCCTTGAGGTCCAGACAAAATGCCATCGATAGTGCGATAGTCGCCCGAACCGCCGACGACACGACGTCGACATGCCACGTTCTGCAGATGACGCATCACCGCATTTTCACCCGATACACCAATCGCCGTATCGTCCGCCACTACGTTGCGCCAGAGTCGAGCCTTGGCTTCTTCGTAACTCTTCATTGATTTGTGCCAATCAAGGTGGTCGGCGTCAAAATTCAACCAGGCTGAAGCTTCAGCACGAAAGCTTTCAATAAAAGCCAGCCGGAACGATGAAGCTTCAACAACAAATGAATCCACTTCCATGTCGAGCGCTTCAACCAGTGGGACCTCAGTGTTTCCACACGCGATTGATGAATGACCCGCTGCTTGCAAAATCGCTTCAGCCATCATCACCGTCGTCGTCTTACCGTCCGTACCAGTGACTGCCAGCATTGGTCGCGCGCCACCGATGCGTTGCGACTCCCACTCATAAGCGATGTCAAGTTCGGTCTTCACACTCTTCTTTTGCGTGAGGGCTTCGAGGATGACTGGGTGAGTCTCTGGAATACCAGGAGCCGGAGCAACGTACGCCGAATTTGCCACTAGGTCACGTAGCGCATTCGCCGAGGGTGCGGTAACAACTTCAACTCCGAGTTTGCTTAACTCCAATTGCTTCGCTTCATTCAGGTGATCATCTGCAGCAATGACATCAATATTTTGGCGCAAGAGAAAATTGATTGTCGCAGCACCTGCGACTCCAACACCGTAAACAAGTACTGGTTTGCTCATGGAAGAAGTGCGTCGCTCATCCGGGTGAAGTCACCAATGAATAGAGCCAACGATGCAGCGACGCAGATTCCGCCGATAATCCAAAAACGAATGATCACTGTGGTCTCGGGCCAGCCGATCAATTCAAAATGGTGATGAATCGGGGTCATGCGGAAGAAACGACGGGTACGACCAGAGGCCTTGAAAATCACCATCTGAATTGCAACCGAGCCAGCTTCCATAACATTGACACCGCAGATCAATGGCAACAAGAAATGAGTATTTGTAGCAACGGCAAGAAGTCCGAGAGCAGCACCAATGCCGAGTGCCCCGACATCTCCCATAAAGATTCTTGCGGGAGCAGCGTTCCACCACAAGAACCCGCCACAAGCGCCGGCAAATGCCGCTGACAGAACGGCCAAGTCGAGTGGGTTCACTGTTCCGCCCGCTAGCACGCCGTACATTTCCGGATTTCGGAAAGACCAGTATCCGATGATTGTGAATGCGAGAAAACCGAAGAGGGCCGACCCTCCGGCCAAACCATCAAGTCCATCGGTGACGTTCACCGCATTCGTGGTTGCCCACATCATGCCCGCAGTCCATACGACCCATAGCCACCACGGAATTTCCCAACCAGGAAAATCAAAACGAGTGAACGACAATGTTTCTGAGACATCCGTTGCGACTGCCAACCACCAAGTGATTCCACACGCCATCGCAAATGTGATGTAACCCTTCTTCTTCCAAAAGATTCCGCGATTATGACCCTTGTTGACTTTGATGACGTCGTCCAACAGGCCCATGCCAGCCATGGCCAAAATACCAACCCAAATAATGAGCGCTTGATTAGAGAATGCAAGACCATCGCGAAGGTGAGCCACGGTCCAGCCGATCATTGCCGAACCAACGATTGCGAGCCCGCCCATTGTCGGTGTTCCCGACTTCTTTTGATGATGCTCGGGACCATGATCTTCTTTGCCCAAGATTGGCTGACCTTTTCCACGATTACGGAAGAAGGAGATCAAGAATCGGGTTCCCAATAATGAAAAGACCATGGCTGTCGCCCCAGCAATCATGACGGCGATCATGCGACACTCCTCAACATTTCCAAAGCAACTGTTCGATCGTCAAAGGGATAACTCTCGCTGCCAATGGTCTGGGTCACCTCATGACCCTTACCAGCAATCAGAACTACGTCCCCAGTGCGCGCAATATTGATTGCCCGCTGAATAGCTCGGCGGCGATCAACATCGGTCGACAACAAACGATGTCGCATGTGATCTGGAATTCCCGCAATGATCGAAGACATGATCGCTTCCGGGTCTTCAGATCGAGGATTATCTGAAGTCACGATAACCACATCAGCCAAAGAAACTGAAATCTCACCCATCAGTGGTCGCTTCATTTTGTCACGATCACCGCCGCAACCGAATACTACGATCACTCGCCCATCAGGCGACGATGCCCGTACCGAACGCAACACTTCAGCAAGACCATCGGGTGTGTGCGCGAAATCAACAAGAACGACGAAGTCTTGTCCGGCCTCGACTTTTTCAAATCTCCCAGGGACAGCTGGCGCTGATTCAAGTCCAGTCACTATGTCATCAAGATCTATGCCAATTTCGCGGGCCGTTGTTGCAGCCGCAATTGAATTCATGACGTTGACAGTTCCACCAATTCCAATCTGGATGACCCGACCACACCACGAATACTGATGAGACGTTGCAGTCACTTGCAGTTCGCTGACATCATTGATTGAAAAGGGAGTGATACTGATCAAAGATTGTTTGATCAGTCGTTGCCCATACGAATCATCGGCGTTCACGACACCCACTGAGGTGAAGTCGCTGGCAAACAAACGCGCTTTGGCTTGGAAATAGCTTTCTTCAGATCCGTGGAAATCTAAATGGTCGCGTCCAAGATTGGTAAAAACGCATGCAGCAAACGAAGTTCCGTTTACTCGACCATGAGAAAGAGCGTGGGACGAGACTTCCATCGCTACAGATCGAGTTCCGTTAGCCAACATTTCCGAGAAATGGCTTTGCAAATCAGATGCTTCGGGAGTGGTGAATGATCCGCTCAAAGTACCAATCACTTCGGTTTGCGATCCCGTCGCCCGCATAATTGCAGCGAGCAGATGTGCAGTCGTAGTTTTTCCATTGGTACCAGTAATGCCCACGAGCGAAAGATGGTGCGAGGGGTTCTCGTAGAGTTCTGTCGCCACAAAACCAACACAGCCTCGCGAGTCATCAACCACGATTTGAGGAATGTCCAGCGGGATATCTGCTAATTCTCGTTGAACGAGCAGTGCCGCAGCACCGCGCTCTACCGCTGCAGCCGCAAATTCGTGACCGTCAAACTTTTCACCCTTGATGCAACAAAAGAGTGTGCCCACTCGAACTTGTCGTGAATCATGAGTGATTGAACTCACGACAACATCGGGAGTGCCGTTCACCAATCGTGGAGCAGATGCTCCACAGGCACCCATCAATTCCCCTACCCGACGTTGCGCCACGATCAACCGCCAACTGGACAGCCAGTGTCCCCTGGCGTTGGCTGAATCGCAAGCTCGTGAATAGCCATCTGGGTCAAACTCGCAAATACTGGAGCCGCCGCTGTACCACCAAAGCGATCGCGACTTGAGCGATCGGGTTCGTCAATAGAAACGAGGATTGTGACTTGCGGATCCTTTGAAGGAAAGAATCCCACGAACGTAGCAAAGTATGAACGGAGTCCATCATCACTCTTATACGTACCGTTCGCTTGAATCTTGTACCCCGTGCCCGTCTTTCCAGCGACAGAAATACCATTCACCTGAGCGCGCGTACCTGTTCCTTCGCACACCACGCCCGTGAGCAAATCGGCCATTGTTGCAGCCGATTCCTCTGAAATCACTCGGTGAGTCAATCCAGCCGGCGTTTCCCACTTCGAACCTTTTTCATCAATCGTTGCCCGAACAAATTTGGGAGCGACATACACGCCCTTGTTTGCTACCGCATTGACTGCCGAAACCAATTGCAACGACGTTGATGAGAATCCGTATCCGTAGGCAATGGTTCCATTTTGCGAACCCTTCCAGTCCACAGCAGCTTTCAAGATGCCGGCACTCTCACCTGGAAAATCAAGTTCGGACAACTTACCGAAACCAAAACTCGACAAATAATCATGGAGCTTGGGCGAACCTAGTTCGCCAGCTGCCATCATGGTTCCGATATTGGACGAGTTGACAAGGATGTTCCGCAATGTCATCGGTTCAAGTTCATGTGGATACGCGTCTTTGATCGTGTACTCGTAATCAGTACCAAGATCAAAGGTGTACGAGCCTGGCACTTCGTACACTCGATCTGGCGTAGTGATACCCGAATCAATTGCGGCCGACACACTGAACACTTTTGCGACTGATCCTGGTTCGTATGCCTCTACCGCAGCCAAGTTGCCAGCGGTAATTGCAGCCACTCCATCATCGCCCCGTCGCACACTGGCAATTGACAACACTTCACCTGTCTTTGTATCGAGGATGATTGCATTGCCGCCTTTTGCGGACAACTCATTCACTCGCGCAAGAAGTGCCTGCTCGGTTTGAAACTGCATTGAACGATCAACTGTGAGCACCAAGTCGGTGCCGGGACGGGCCTGCGAAAGGATATGACTTGTTCCAGGAAGACTGCGGCCCCGTGCTGCCTGCTTCACCATCTCGCCGTCAACGCCAGCAAGCACCTTGTCATATTGAAGTTCAAGACCCGTCGCACCAGTGCCGAATGGATCAGTCCGACCAATGATATTGGTGGCTAAACCTCCAGCGACTTGGACTCGCTTTGGTTCACTGACTCCATTCACGCCTGAAAGGTTCAGCGAAAGAACCGCATCTGCAACATCTTGATTCACAAAACGCTGGATATAAACGAACGATTGTTTCTGATTCGCCAACTTTGTTGCTAATTCGGTTTCGGCCGCTGCATCAAAGCCAAGCATCTGGCCAAGAACATGAGCGGTTGCTGCTGGATCGAGAACAGCGCGAGGATCGGCATACAGCGACAACGCCGGAACGGTGATCGCCATTTCGTTTCCGTCACGATCGAAGATAGTCCCGCGTGCGGCTGGGATCGTAATATTTGACTCTCGTTGAGCCACCCCATACGCGCGCAGTTTTCCACCGTTCATGACTTGAACAAAAACACTCCACCCAATTAAAAGAGCAAATGAGCACGTCGCAATTCCTACAAACCAACGGAATCGACCACGCGCAGAACCGCTCCGCCAAACACGTGCCTCTTGAGCAGCTCGCGGCTCAAGGCGCGATGACCACACCGACGAACGCTTCTTTGTGCGAGAAGTCGTACTACGTGAACTAGCACTGCGTGAATTAGCACTGCGTGAACTAGCACTACGTGAACTAGCACTACGTGAACTAGCACTACGTGAACTAGCACTACGCAAGCTCGTTCGCGACGCAGTCGCCGATCGCTTCGATGCAGCCGTCCGCTTCGTACGACTCGGTACTGGCTTACGCGGCGTCACGGGCGATCTCCTATGGTCGATTTGACTGCTCCATAATTCGCCAATGGATCATGTGAAACTGACAACAATGCCGGATCAACTCCACCGGTTGAAACCAAAACTTGAGCAACTGTGAGCGGATCAACCGAGACGAAGTCAGTCCCGTTTCCAGGAATCATGCCCATAGCCGTTGCCGCGGCCACTAAGCGGGCTGGCTCACGCAGGCTCGATCGCTCCAATCGCAAAGCATCGTAACGATCTCGCTCAGCGGCAATTTGTGATTCAATCTTGTCAATTTTGAGTTGTGTTTCGGCGATTCGTGTTTGAAAAACGACAACGAGCATCATCATTGCGATTGCAAGAAATGCAACGAACAATCCGGCAAAGACCAACCGGCGAGTGCGCCTACTGACTGCGGCTTGCGGGACTGCACGAGGAGATGTTCCCGTTCGGCGTTCGTGCGCGGTGCGAGTTGTCACCTTCTTGCGTTGGGGTGCGGCCTTAGTTTTTGGCGCTATTCGAGCGACCGAGATTGAGCGAGCCATCAGATCACTTCCGCGACGCGAAGACGTGCTGACGTACTGCGCGGATTCTTTTCTTGTTCAACGGCCGATGGCTTCGATGCCACCCTGACCAATCGAACGGTCCGCTGTGCGCCACAACCACACGGAAGTTGACTTGGACATTCACAACCGCCCGTGGCATGTTGTTTAAATCGAGCTTTAATGATGCGGTCCTCACCAGAGTGGTACGACAGCACAGCGACGCGACCACCGCTGCCGGTGCGACGAACCGCCGAATCAATAGCGTTGGGAAGAATTTCAAGTTCCTTGTTCAACGAAATACGCAAGGCTTGAAATGTGCGCTTGGCCGGATGTCCACCACGTCGACGAGCGGGCGCCGGAATTGCTGAAGCCACGATGTCAGCTAATTCGGACGTTGTATGAATCGGTCGTGCTGAAACGATGGCTCGCGCAATACGCCCGGCGAACTTCTCATCGGAATACTCACGAAGAATCTGCGCGATTTCAATTTCGGAAGCCTGATTGACAACATCTGCTGCAGTCGTTGCTTCGGTCGTATCCATCCGCATATCAAGCGGTGCATCATGGCGGTACGAAAAACCTCGTTCGCCACTGTCAAATTGGTGCGAGGAAACTCCGAGATCGAACAGCGCTCCCGATAACTCGGCGATACCTGCCTCAAGCATCGCCGCATCTAGGTCATCAAATCGCCGATGTTGCAACATGACTCGATCGCCGTAAGACGCTAGGCGTTCGCGCGATGCCGCAAGAGCTGCTGGATCTCGATCAAGACCAAGGACGCTCAGTCCAGGATGTGCGTCAAGAATTGCGGTGGTGTGGCCAGCCCCACCCAGGGTCGCATCAAGGACAAAGCCATGCGGGACACCGACAAAAAGTTCGGTGATCTCGCGAACCATCACGGGGTCATGCGAGAAAGTTGCTGGTTGAGCCGACATCATCGGTCCTCACCGGCGATAACACCCTCGCCCGCGGCCAACATTCGTGCGAATCGGCTTGGTTCCCAGATTTCAACTGAGTCAAAGGCGCCCGACACGATGACCCTTGAGCCAACACTCAAACCAGCGAACTGACGCAAATTGTCATCCAAGGTGACCCGCCCTTGGCTGTCAACGGGGACCTCCACCATATTTGCGGCCATCGCTCGCAGTTCAGCGCGGGTCTTTTCGCCACGCTTGACCGCCTCGGTCATTTCACCGGCCCACGAAAGCGACACGGCAACCGTCACGACGCTGATGCATTTGTCCTGGCCCAGCACCAAATAACAACGCGGTTCAAGGCGGTTCCGGAAGGTCGCCGGAAGCGCGACTCGACCTTTGGGGTCGAGCTGACGCTCATACCTTCCAACGAAACCTTCCACTGATCTGCCTCTCGTGCCGTGATGAAACTGCAAGAAAATATGGTTTCTGCCTCCACATTTCCCCTATGTCCTCCACTTTGCACCCCACGACCCCCCTTTGTCAACCACTTCTCCCCTTTTCGCGCCACTTTTTTCAAATTTTTTAGTCCTTTGCCGCCCGTGGCGCAGCAATCGGCCCAAATTGGCGGAAAAGTTCACAAACTCCTCAAGTTCGCCCAAGGTTCGCGCCGATACCCATACGTGTTCATCGTCAAACCAACCACCCAGACCGGAGCGAACCAGCCATCGCTCTTGCGGACACGTATGTCTGTGGGCGCAGTGGTGATTTCGATGATTTCGTTTTTCACATTCTCGACAACGAGCGGAGCATCAATCGCTCATGCCGCTTCACTTTCACCGGCCGCACCCGCTCACACTTCAACAGCGAAAAATGCAAAACCCTTTGCTCGCCTCGGTGACAAGGGTCAAGTTGTTCGTTCACTCCAACAAGCTCTCGTCGCACAAGGAATCTCGGTGAGTGGAGGCGTCGACGGGATTTTCGGTCAAGGCACTCTCAACGCGGTCAAGACATTCCAGACGAACAAAGGCCTCATTGCTTCGGGAGAAGTGAACTCAACCACAGCATTCCTTTTAGGGCTTGCCCCGTCTCCGGCATTACCCACACGTGGTCAGCGCGGAGCCCTGGTGACCTCGTTACAACAATCTTTGGTCAGCGCTTCAATTTCGGTACGCGGAGGTGTTGACGGAATATTTGGTGCAGGTACCACAGCGGCAGTCTCGGCGTATCAAACGAGCCGCGGACTCGCAGTTACTGGCAAGGTTGATATCGCCACCGCAATTTCACTCGGAATTGTCGAGGGAACTACGAAGCCGGCAACAACACCGCCATCAACAACACCGGTGACTCCCGCTCCAGCCAGCACCATTCCGGCAACAACAATTCCGGCAACAACGACACCGAGTCAGTTTCCAATAATCGGAAACAAAAACGAGGCAGTGAAGTCACTTCAAAAAGCGTTGATTGCCGCCAAAGTTCCGGTCAGGGGCGGCGCCGATGGCCACTTCGGTCCAGCCACCACGACTGCAGTGACTACCTTCCAACAAAATATGCGTATCGCTGCCACTGGCGTCGTCGATCAACTCACGTCTCAATTACTCGGCTTAACCCCCGCTCCAGTTCTTCCTAAAATGGGCGACACCAGTGAGTCTGTGAAGTCATTACAGAATCTTTTGATCACCGCTGGCATCGCAGTCAAAGGTGGAGCCGACGGAAAATTTGGAGTAGCAACCAAGAGTGCAATTTCTGCTTTTCAAAAAGCACAAGGGCTTACCAACACAGGATCACTGAATTTACAAACAGCTTTGTATGTCGGATTCATTCCGGGTTTGACCACTAACCCTGCGAACAACTCAACACCAACGACGACACCAACGACGACACCAACGACGACACCGGCACCAAGTGGTCCTGCGATTCTCCCAACCGTGTTCCCCGTGCTTGGACCGTGTTGGTTCGCTGATACTTGGAAAGCCCCACGGGCAGGCGGTCGTCAACATGAAGGCGTTGACATCATCGCCAAATCAGGAACACCGATCTACGCAGTTTCGAATGGCACCATCACTCGCGTCTTCCTTGATCGTCCTGGTTCACTCGGCGGTAACGCCATACGTCTCACGGCCTCCGACGGCACATATTTCCACTACGCCCACATGTCGGCTTTCGCCGAGGGTGCCGGACTTGGAGCAACCGTCGTTGCCGGTCAAGTCATTGGTTATATCGGAAGCACCGGAAGTAGTTCAACTCCGCATTTGCATTTCGAGTACCACCCAGGTGGTGGCGCAGCGAGCAATCCGTACCCACTTATCAAACCAATTGACGGGTGCAAAAGCACGACTCCACCAACGACAACTCCGGCGTGAACACCCGCCGCCTCACTCATTCTTATCTGCTCAATGTGATCTGAATCGCCTCGATCAATTTCGTGGCCATCATTTCTGAATCACACTCGATGTCAGACCCACAGTCGCGTAATTCTTCAATTTCAGGCTGCGGTGGACGTAACAACTTTCGCAGCAAATACGGATCCCATTTCAGTGAAACTGCGCATTGAAACCGTGCCCATTCGCGCGTCCGTCGTTGACTTATACCGACGACTTTGCGCCCATCGTGAGTAAAGACCTCTCCTGGCCCCCTTCCGGCGAAGCAGACGAGCGATGACAAGTTACTTTTCGTCAGCGCACCCCGATGAATCTCAAGATTTTCCTGACCGAGGATCGTGAGTTCTTGCAAAAAGACTTCGCCAAGCCACAGCGATGATTCACCCACGTCGTCCAACCACAAGTCGTGTTGGCGAGGAATTTCAACATCGATCCACAAGGTTGATTCTTTTGACAGCAAAACGATGCCACCACCGCTTCGACGTTTGACGATTTCTACGTTGTTCTCAAAACAAGCGCTCTCATTAACCAAAGTTAGCTTTTGAGTTGAACCAAGGACGATCGCGGGTCGAGCCGGTATGAACTGCGAAACAACCGGAATCATTGAATGCGGAAATGGACGATGGTGAAAATCTTCGCACGATCCAGTCACCCTAAAAACATAAGACGACAAGTTAATTCACGAAGCTTTCAACAAGTATGGTTTCCAAGCCTCTGGCACTGTCCCCGCTTCAACTGTCACCCATGCTAATTCACGAGGAGTTATCGGCTGGATTGCCAAACGCATACCAGCTTCATCAGGCGTGCGGTCACGCTTACCGAGATTGCATTTACGACATGCCGCAACGACATTGTCCCAAGCGTGCAGACCACCGCGAGATCGTGGCATCACATGATCAATAGATTCGGCCACACCGCCGCAGTATTGACAGCGATGGTTATCCCGAGCGAAGACAGCGCGGCGCGACAATGAGGTCTTGCGGTGAAACGGGACCTTAACGACATAACGCAAACGGATGACTAATGGCGATGGCATGGACAGTCGTTCGCTGCGAACAAATTCACCATCGTGCTCAACCATTTCTGCCTTGTCACTCAAAACTAAACAAATGGCTCGGCGTGATGGCACAACACTGAGTGGCTCATACGTTGCATTCAGTACCAGCGCGCTCCTCATGATGAATTATCTGTCCCTATTGAAAAAATGAGCAATGTTCACGAAGCTGCATCCCATTGACGAACCCATTGCAGATATTTCAACACATCAGGCAAGGTTGGTTGAGGTGAAATTCCGCCGTACTGGGTTTCAAGACGAAATTTCACATATTCACGCGTCGGCAATGGTAAGTAAGGTCGCCGAGTCCACCACTGAGTTGGCACCATACGACGAACCACTCGGACCGCGACCACCCAGTAGCGCGGTCGCACCATCACACCGAACCCGATGCTGAGCATCGCTCGTACTCGGTGAATTCGATTCATGCCTCAGCGAGGTTCCTTCGGCAAGCCAAGCACCATCTCGCCAATGATATTTGACTGAATCTGTGAGGATCCGGCGTAAATAGTTCCGGCTCGCGCGTTGAGGAATGCCCCAGTCCAACTACCACTTGAATTTGGAGCACTGCGGTCGTCTGGTTGAAAGGAATTCAATGGTGGGCGACCTTCTGGGCACATCGCTGACGCCCCCAGAATTTCCATGGATAGTTCAGTGACTGCCTGATGGTATTCACTCCAATAGCGCTTGAAGATTCCGCCGTCAGGTCCAGGGTGTCCCCCAGCAAGAAACTTCGTCAAGGTCCGCAGTCCGAGATAACGCATGATCTGAACCTTCGAATACGCCCACGCCAATTTCTGGCGAATCCGCGGATCTTGATCGACCCCACATTCTTTGGCGAGAAGTAGCAGACGATCAAGTTCGGCTTGGAATCGGACCGGCACAGTGGCAGCACCTTCACCACGTTCGTAACCGAGAAGTGTCATTGCCACCGCCCATCCATTATTGAGGCCGCCAATGACATTGTCTTTCGGGCACACCGCATCGGTGTAAAAGACTTCGTTGAATTCGCTTTCGCCGTTAATCATTTTGATTGGCCGAACTTCAATTCCAGGTTGACGCATATCAACAAGTAAGAACGAAATTCCTTTATGTTTGGGACTATCGGGGTCGGTTCGTGCCAAGGTGAAAATATGATCAGCTAAGTGTCCGGCTGAGGTCCAAATTTTTTGGCCATTCAATACCCATTGATCGCCATCGAGAGTTGCTCGCAGGCCCAAACTTCCTAAGTCGCTACCAGCATTTGGTTCACTGTAGCCCTGACACCACACATCTTCGTTCGACAAGATACGCGGCAAGTAATACTTCTTTTGCTCGTCAGATCCCCAAGTCAACAAGGTGTTGCCCAACATCGTGATACCAAAACCATCATTTGGTCCGCCCGTTGGAACTCCGGCTTTAGCGAACTCTTCTGCCAAGATCACTTGTTCAAGCGCTGACATTCCGCCACCGCCGTATTCGGCTGGCCAACCTGCCGCTAGATAACGCTCTCGATACAAAATCTTGCGCCAGTCCATCACCCACGCATGGGCTTCATCGGCCGGCAATACACCGATTCCACGCCAATCGGATGGAAGGTTTAACGCCAAGAAAGCCTGTACTTGACGACGAAAGACATCTACTTCGGAGTCATACATCGGACGCATACTTGCGAACCTACTCGCATTGGCAACCACCTGTGAATTTTTAGCTAGCGATCCGTGTCAGAGCGACCGCGGCCGCGCCGATCAATGCCGATGATTCACCAAGACCTAATGGCACGATGGAAATACCCGTCGTAAACGGCAACTTCGATCGAGAAGCAAGCTCGTCATTGGCTGCCTGAAAAAAGGGTTCACCCCACCCCAACGCAACACTTCCTCCAACAACAATCCGAGAGATATCGGCGACAGCAGCAACAGTGGCCACCGCCCGCCCGAACAAAATCCCGTTACGCACTTTCAAGTTCATCGGCGCATACATCGGATCGCGACCGGTCTCTCGTTCGACCGCTGGACCTGACACATATGCCTCAAGGCAGCCTCGTCCGCCACATCGACACGAACGATTATCAAGACCACTCATGCCGCTTCCGACCACGATGTGTCCAAAGTGGCCAGCGTTACCGCTTCGACCGACCGCCAATCGATTGTTTTCGACCAAACCGCCGCCAACACCTGTTCCAATGACGACGGCCATAAAATTCGCACAATCGCGTGCCGCACCCTTCCAACCTTCAGCAAGCGCCAGAGCCTTCGCATCGTTGTCGATGTACGTCTTCAACCCAGTTAACTCCGAAATCGACTGCAAGAGTGGAAAATCAATCCACGTCGGAATATGCAATGGGGACACTTCGGTGCCACCGATTTTCATCGGTCCACCACAAGCGACTCCACACGCGACTAGTTCAATGTCTGATGCTGTGGCTTGAATGCGCTTAATCAGTGCCGAAAGTGTGACCCAGGGGGCCCGAGATGGAGTCGCCACACGATCCCGACGGATGATTTCCCCTTGAGCCGTGACGACCGCTGCCGCCAATTTTGTCCCCCCAATATCAACCGCGAGGATTCCTGAGGTCGTTGACATAAGACTCACGGTATCTAGGGTCTAGCGTGTCAACGTGTCATTAACTTCCTCTCGTTCATTCGCCAGCATGTTTGGATCCATCGTGGACAACGTCGGACTCGTTCTCAAAGGCAAACGGAACCCCGTTGAACTTGCGGTTGTTTGCCTCCTCGCTGATGGTCACCTCCTCATTGAAGATGTGCCAGGTGTCGGGAAAACGAGTTTGGCCAAAGCACTGTCGGCCTCTATCGAGTGTTCATGGAAGCGCATTCAGTTCACCCCCGACCTGTTGCCATCGGATCTCATCGGAGTTTCAATTTGGAGCAAACAGCGAGAAGTCTTTGATTTTCAGGAAGGTCCATTGTTCGCCAACATTGTGCTTGCTGATGAAATTAATCGCGCTTCACCCAAAACCCAGTCGGCACTGCTCGAAGCCATGGAAGAACGTCAAGTGTCGATCGACGGCGTCACTCGCCCTCTACCGAATCCGTTTATCGTTATTGCGACACAAAATCCTGTTGAACACGACGGAACGTACAAGTTGCCCGAAAGTCAACTTGATCGCTTTTTAATTCGCATGGAAATCGGCTACCCGAGCCGACAAGCCGAACTCGACATTCTTGAACCCAAAACCGGTGCCGAACTCGTGGATCAACTATCGCCAGTCGTCACAACACGCGACATACAAGACATGATCGCTGCCGCCACTCAAGTTTCAATGGTTGAACCCCTCAAGAATTACCTCGTCGATATCGCCCACACCAGCCGCAAGCACCCACAGGTCGCACTCGGATTATCGCCTCGCGCCATGATTCAGTTAGCGCGAGCAGTCCGGGCTCTCGCCGCAGCCCGAGGTCGCAATTACTCAACTCCTGACGATGTCAAAGAACTTGCGGTACCAGTTTTGGCTCATCGCCTGGTATTGCGAAACAACAACTCAGGTCTACGCCTGACCAACAGCGATGTCATTCAAGAAATCTTGGCGTCGGTTCCCGTTCCCTCTGGCCGTTAAGTATGTTCTCACGGCAATCGATGGTCTTTGTCGTTGGTGGTCTCTTTACCTTCGCGGTCGGTCGCCTATTTGGGTTACCCGAACTCTTCATCATGGGTGCCGCTCTCATCACGTGCGCGATCGTCGCGATTCTTTTGGTCAGCGTTCAACGCCCCAATATTGAAATCAGAAGGCTGGTTCAACCCACCGAACCAGAATCTGGACAAACTCTCCACGTTGGCCTGACTCTTCACACCAATTCTCGAGTTCCGGCGTGTGATGTCTACGAGTTCGTCGATGACGGCGGCAAAATTCACATCGCGTTAGCTCCCCTTCCTTCTGGACAAGTCGCCCGAGCCAACTACCAAATCGCGACGCGTCACCGCGGTAATCTCATTCTCGGACCGTCAATCGTTGATATCTCTGACCCTCTTGGACTTTCGCGCCGCTCGAAACCATTAGGACAGACAACCGAGGTCACAGTTTTCCCCCAATCAGTCACTATTGACCTTCCTCATCCCGTCACGAGCAACGGGGACCTCGTTGATTTCATCCGTCGCGCAATTCGCCACCAACCAACGAGTTCAGAATTCAAGTCAATACGTGAATATTCGATCGGTGATGACCCACGCCGCATCAATTGGAAAGTCAGTGCCAAACGCGAAGATTTAGTCGTCAATGAATATGAAAACGAACTTGAACTAGACCTACAAATCGTCCTCGATACGCGGAGTCGTTCATACTCGCCAGAAGGCTTCGAACGCGCCGTCTCGGTCGCGGCTTCATTTGCTCGTTCGGTTTCTCGCCAAGACGACGACAACTTTATGAAAGTCGGGTTCACCTGTGGGTCGCACCACTTCCCTATCACGACAGCTGCTCAGTCAGCAGAAGTCCTGAAACATCTCGCTGAAGTTGACACAAGTATTGACGAGGCATTCAGATCGACACAACGTGAAGCAGCACAACTCAAAGTTGACATCATCATTTCGGGAAAAGAAGATTCTCAAAGAATTGAAACAATCTGGGCGCAGAATGGATCGGCCCGAATTGTTGCGATCATTTTTTGCGAAGAGTCAACTTCATCGGCGAACCTTCCACCACATTGGTTTGTTCTCTCGTGCCAACATCTCGAGCAATTTGCCGAGAATTGGAGATCCCTTTCCTCACAATCGTCTGAGCACTTCGGCCAAAACTCATGACCGTGACTGACAACAGCTCACTACCCACGCAGCAAGAGCTTGCATACGATCGCGCCGTCCGCGACTTCCTTGGCGTTGCGAGCTTGTGGATACTGACGATTATGACGGCGATTTCATTTTGCCGAATCTTTAGTGGCTGGGGTTTCCTCACCTCGTATCTCACAATCGCCACATTCGCTCACGGGTTATCTTTTTTCCTTCGCCGTTGGAGAATGCCTTTTCTCGCATCGCTCCTGTTGGTGTCCATATCTTCGTACGTCCTTGTCGCCTACTTCTACGCTCGCCAATCGCTTACCAACGGACTCCCCCTCGGACGCACATGGTCGTACATGTGGCAAGAACTATCCGACTCGTGGCAACTCTTCGGCGAAGCCGTCCCTCCTATTGCGCTCCGCTCAGGTTTTGGATTTGTCGGCATTATCAGCATCGCCTTCATTGCTTTCTTATCTGACTCATTCGCTTTTCGTTTCGCCGGTCGAGTTGAATCGCTCATTCCTTCAACCATTGTTTTCGTCGTCATCTCAAGCGTTGGCATTGATCGGAATCGAACAATCATCACAGCGCTGTGGGTAGCGACGGCAATTGTTTCTGTTGCGGTTTTACGTCTTCGACATCAACTCACACGAAGTAGCAAACTTTTCGGATATCGACCAGGTCGAACAACGATTCTGTCGGCCTCTTCGATCATTGTTTTGGCATTTGTCGCCAGTTTGATCGCATCAATTGTTGGCCCCCGTATTCCCGGAGCTGCTGATGAATCGTGGCTCAAGACACGCTCTGGTCAATCAGGGTCTCAACTCGATCCACTCGTTGACATACGCGGTCGCCTCAGTAATCCAACCGACGAAGTTCTCTTCAGCGTTGCGTCAGAATTTCCCTCTTACTGGCGAATGACATCGCTACCCACGTTTGATGGCAACACGTGGACAGTCTCAGAGGATTTACTCAACTCAGCAGCGGGAGAACTTGCAAATCTGTCATCGCTCTCCGAGGTTGGAGTTGCAACGACTGATGTCATGCAACTCTTCACAATTCAAAGCCTCACCGGAACATTCGCTCCAGTCGCCGATCGCCCGACACAACTTCGTTCTGCTACTCGCAGCCTCTTTTTTGAACCCGAAAGTGGAACTTTGCTCGTAAGCAAAGAAGGACTCAAGTACAACGACAACTACCAAATTGTTTCCACTGTCATCGTTCCGTCTGCTGACGCTCTCAGAATTTCGTCATCATCGTCACCCCCCGACGCGCAGTATCTGGAGTTACCTCAGATCCAAGAACTTTTCCAAATTCAACAAGTTGTCGATCAAATCATTCAAGGGTCAACTGGCAATTACGAGAAGTTGTTGGCGATGCAAAGTTATTTCCGCAACAATTTCGTGTATTCGCTTGACGTACCAGCAAGCACTTCTGGCGACGCGACAATCGATTTTCTCACGCGCAAGTCTGGCTATTGTGAGCAATTTTCTTCAACGTTTGCCCTCTTTGCCCGATTGATCGGAATCCCCTCGCGTGTCGCGATTGGCTTCACACCCGGAGAAGCATCCCCGATAGGGACATCTAACGTCCAACTGTTTAATGTTCGCGGTCAACATGCTCACGCATGGCCCGAGGTTTGGTTCGACGGCATCGGCTGGGTGCTCTTTGAACCAACACCCGGCCGAGGTGCACCATCAGCCGACTACACAAACGTTGCGCCAGCCCAAGATGATTCGGCGCCATCCACCTTTGTGACGACAACTTCACCGAACATTCCTGTGACAACCGTTGTTGCAACTCCAACGACGACTGCAACTAATGTGCCCGCAACAATTCCCACCACCACAACTTCGGCTTCAAACCAGTTATCACCACTATTTGTTTACCTCACCATTGCATTGTCTTTGATTGCCCTCTGGGCAATTTTCATGCCGCTAACGGTTCGGGCGTTAGTTCTGCGTCGCGAGAAAAGCGTTGACCTTGTCAACTGGAGGTGCGCTGTTGCTCAGTATGAATCGGTCTACGGTCGACTTCCCCAACAACTCACGGTGAGCGAAATCGGCGACCGCTTCATCGAACACGACTGGGACCATCCAGAAGAGATACAGCACTTGGTGGAACAAGTCTCTCTATTACTGTTTTCGCCGCAATCGCATCCGCACGATCCGAACAATGAACTCGTTGAATTTGTTGCCGCCCATGCCGCAAAACTTCCGTTGAAGATCAGGACCCTACGTCGGCTGTCTCCCAGTTTGGCGTGGAGACTCGCTGGTGGCGGGCGGTCGTCTTAACTACTGAAGTCGACGACCCGCTGAGGATCGCGCCTTGCGAATAGCTCCAGCCATATCTTGAATTCCGGCTTTGCCCATGGCTCGTGCGTTGCGCTCAATGACGGCGAGTAACGCAAGCATTCCAACGAACGCTGCGAATGCTGCAATGTAGTGGACTTGCAACAAGACGACTAAAAGCACGAGACCCAGGACCAGACCAATGGCGGCCAATCGCACAGTTTTGGCCGAGTGGGTATACAAACCCGACGGCGAGACCGCTTGCGCGAACTTTGAATCATTCTGAAGCTCTTGTTCAATTTGGCGCAAAATGCGCTGTTCGTCTTCGGACAATGCCATGGTTTCACCCCCTGCTTTCACAGATCTGTTTTGTTGATAGTCGTCATAGTCTCACAGACTGCACGACCTAAGGCAAAGCATCCCCAGGTTTTTCTTCACTCGGGCCCCACGGGGATTGTCCCAACTCGCGTCGACCGGTCGCAGCCAACGAACTTGCGGGGTTGATCGAATTCTTTCCAAACTTTTCACGAATCTCGTCGACCGCCTGACTTGCGGGGCTCCATTCACGTTCGAGATCGGCACTCGTCCGAGCAGTCCCGGCTGACTGTTCGCTACCGTCCCCGCCAAAATCAAGTAACGACAACTGCTCAACAGGCTCGACAAATCCCGACACGCTGACTCCAATCAACCGGATACCGATCGTTGGGTCAATCTTCTCGATCACTGGATCAAGAGCCTTCACCATCGCTGGAGCACTCGCCAATGGACTGCCCGGCGTAATTGAGCGAGCGATAGTTTCAAAATTTGAATACCGAATCTTGAGAGTCAAAGTTCGGGCAGCACAGTCGTGCGCTCGCAATCGTGACGACACTGCATCGGTTAATCGAACAATTTCACGACGCATTGCAACTCGGTCGGTGATGTCGTGCGAAAAGGTCTCTTCATGTCCAATCGACTTCAAGTCACGTTCAGTCTGAACTGATCGGTCGTCAATCCCGTTGGCAAGGGCAAAAAGGTGACGCCCGTGTGCCTTGCCGACTGCACGTACCAAAGTTTCCTCACCTAGTTCAACAAGGTCGCCGACCAAGCGAACTCCGAGCCGCTCGAGTTTCGCCAAAGTCGCAGGGCCGACTCCCCACAACGCCTGAACTGGCAATGGATGCAGGAAAATCAGTTCTTCACCCGGCATGATGCGCAAAACACCATGACCTTGGTTGATCCCGCTACTCGTTGGGATCGGTTTAGCTTTTTTGGAGGCCAACTTGGCGATGAACTTTGATGTAGCGACGCCTACCGAACAAGGGAGATCAAGTTCGCTCTGTATTTGTTCTTTAATCTTCCAACCGATCGCGGTGCCGTCACCGAAAAGGTGTACCGAACCTGTCACGTCCAGGAAAGCTTCATCGAGGGCAATTGGTTCAATGAGCGGCGTGAATTGATGAAAAATCGTATGTACTTGAGTGCTGACTTTTGAATACTCGGCATAGTCGCCTGACAAGAAAACTGCTTGCGGACACAGGCGCCGAGCTTTTGATGATGCCATCGCTGAGAAAACTCCATAACGGCGCGCCTCATAATTTGCTGCCGCCACAACTCCTCGTGCGCCTGCGCCACCAACGACAACTGGCTGCCCGACTAATTCGGGGTGCCGTCGCATCTCTACTGAAACAAAAAAGGCATCCATGTCCACATGCAGAATCGTGCGGTGCTCGCTCATCACGTATCCGTCACACAGCCCACACGCATTGATCATGCACGTCGAAAACGCCGCAGAACACGATCTTTGAACCATAACTTCACAACAAGACCGAATGCCTCGCCAATGATGTGATGGGTCAACTTTGATTCACCTACGACACGATCAGTAAACAAAATCGGAACTTCCACAATGCGTCCGCCGCATCGCACGGCTCGGTGCGACATCTCAACTTGAAAGCCATAACCTTCGGCTTCAATACTTGCAAAATCCATGCGCTCAAGAATTGACCGTGAATAGGCCCGATACCCGCTCGTTGCATCGTTGATTGCCAGGCCCAACATGCCAGCAGCAAAACGGTTGCCCCAGCGTGACAAGAAACGTCGCAAAGGTGGCCAGTTCTCAATCTGACCGCCCGGAATGTATCGACTCCCGAGTGATGCGTCGGCTCCCATATCGACGGCAGAAACGATGGCCGGTAAATACATTGGGTGATGCGAAAGGTCGGCGTCCATCTGCACGCAAATCGTCGCACCTAATTCAAAGGCGACCGCAAAACCGTCGCGATAGGCCGCGCCAAGTCCAGATTTACGGAGACGGCGATGAGCCTTAACGAACCCCGGAAAACCTTCAGGGAGACCGGCAGCAATCTCGTCAACACAATCGGCAGTTCCATCTGGACTGTTGTCGTCAACGACCAAAATGGATGCATCGGGCAAAGCACTCATGACTCCAGCGATCACAGTTGCGATATTGCCCACTTCGTTATAAGTCGGAATCACCACGACAACACGTCGAACTGAGAGAACTTCGCCGTTAACCGAACCTTGGATCACGCCAAGAGCCTACGATGTAGATGTGTCCAATGAACGTCCACTCTCGGCCCTTCCGTCGCCCCTAGCACGAATCCTCGCCTTTTCATCCATCCTCGTTGGGGGCCTCGCCGGAGCGCTCCTTGGCTACAAGTTGGTTGACATTCAGTACGACGGCACTAGTACAACGCCACTTGGGCTCGGACTCCTCATCGGAGCAATCACTACCGCAGGTGGAACTGCAGTGATTGCGGTTCTCGTTCTGCGAGCGAGTGGTGAATGGCGCGATTTCGGAGATCGTCGCTCACTCAACGATCAGTGATGAGCACCGAATACATCGCTCTCATGAATGTCGCAGCCCGTATTGCCCGTCAGGCCGGCGACTTGGTTTATGTCGGCCGTCGCAATGGCGCAGGATCGGTACAAACAAAATCGTCAGCAACCGACATGGTGACCGAGTGGGACGCCGCGAGCGAACAACTCATCTTGCAACAACTGGATTTTTTGCGAACCGATGATTCGATTATCGGCGAAGAAGGAAGCCACATCGTCGGCACATCGTCTTACACATGGTTCGTTGACCCAATTGATGGCACCACCAACTTTCTCTACAACTTAAGTGGATATGCAATTTCGATCGCCGCCTGCATCGGCGCCGAACCCATCGCCGCCGCAGTCTTTCTTCCCGCAACACGTGAACTCTTTGTCGCGGCCCAAGGACATGGTGCTTGGCTCGGATCAACTCCGCTACGAGTATCTTCATGCGAATCTTTAGACACGGCGTTAATTGGGACAGGCTTCTCATACAGTTCGGCTCGCCGCGAGGCCCAAGGCCAACGCATTTCCAGATTGTTGCCTCAAGTTCGCGATATTCGCCGTTGCGGGGCCGCGGCGGCCGATCTGTGTTTCGTGGCATGCGGTCGACTTGATGCTTACTTTGAAGAAGGACTCCAACCCTGGGACCTCGCCGCGGGCCAACTGATTGCTTCAGAGGCTGGCGCACAGATTTCTAACTTTTCGGGCGAACCAATCACTCCATCAGAAGTCTTGGTGTCAACTCCCAGAATTCATTCATCGCTCATCGCGTCTTTGTGAGCCGAAATCAAAGAATCAAGATAGTTGTCCCCGCCGCAGCCTTTCCATAAGGCAAGATGTAGGTGTGGGAACAAGAATCCTTGCTGTTGAAGATGATGAACGAATTCGCGCTGCGGTCAAGTTGGCGCTTGAAGACGAAGGCTGGACCGTCGACGAAGCTGCAAGTGGCGAAGAAGCGGCGATTTTGTTCCTTCGTCAGCCCGCCGATGTCGTCCTGATTGACATCATGCTTCCCGGCATTGACGGCTTTGAGTTGTGTCGCACCATTCGTCGCTCGAGCGATGTTCCGATCGTCATGGTGACAGCACGCGCCGATACCCACGACGTCGTCGCCGGTCTTGAAGCAGGAGCTGACGACTATCTCACCAAACCTTTCGCACCTAAAGAACTCTCAGCGCGCATTCGCGCGTTGTTACGACGCGCCCGTCCGGCTCATCCAGCACATCCGAAACTCATTTTCGGCGACCTCGAGATCATCCCCGACGAGGGCAAAGTCTTAAGGTCCGGTACCGAACTTCATTTAACGAAGACCGAATTCAGATTGTTATGTGAACTCGCACAAAACCCCGGACGTGTTTTCAGCCGCGAACATCTTCTCGATCATGTCTGGGGCTATGGCTACTTTGGCGACGGACGTCTTGTTGATGTTCATATTCGTCGACTTCGTACCAAAGTCGAAAGTGATTCTGCCAACCCGCGTCACGTGGTGACCGTACGTGGCCTTGGTTATCGATTACAGGCTTGATACTTGGTGACAATCGAGCCAGACATGATCGAGGCATCCACGGCAAACACTCGCGCCGTGAGATCGAGCTTGACACAGCGGAGATGGCGCATACGGCCCATGGGGTTGCGAAGCCGAATCCTTCTCACCTTTGGACTGGGGAGTTTGGCACTGTCGCTCTTCTTGGCGCTTGCAACATTCAATTTCACCCGCTCAAACTTGGTCGATGAGCGTACGGGGAACGCTATTGATCAAACTTACGCCGATGCATCCCGTGTCGCCATAGATCTCCGATCAAACCCCACCAATGTCCAAACAGTTCTTGAGCGCATCGGAGCCGATCGTCCTTTGGTCTATTTTCGCGGAACCTGGACTGGAAATGACGCCCGTTTTTCTTCGTCCATCATCCCAACTTCATTACTGACTGCGGTAGTGGAAAATCGACAACCAACGACAATGCGAATTGAAGTAGATAATGAGCTAGTGCTGGCGGTTGGCATACCGCTTGATTCAATTGATGCTGCCTACTTCGAATTTCCATCAATTGATGATGTGCGTTCCACTTTAAACAGCATCAATCTCGCGCTCATTCTGGCAGCAGGAATCACTACCCTTCTCGGAATTGTCGTAGGAACCATTGCTGCCTCACGAGCAGTACGTCCACTCACTGCTGCTAGCCAGGCAGCTCAAGCCATCGCGGGTGGACGGCTTGACACCCGTCTTGCAGAAACCGAAGATCCTGATCTTGCAGTCTTGACGTCCTCCTTTAATGACATGGCGAGTGCATTACAGTTGCGCGTTGAACGTGACACCCGTTTCACGTCAGACGTCAGTCACGAGTTGCGTTCACCACTGATGACACTTGCTGCTTCGGTTGAAGTGATGCAGGCTCGCCGAGATGAAATGCCCGAGCGAGCACAAGTTGCACTCGATTTGCTCGTCGCCGACGTCGCCCGTTTTCAAGGTCTCGTCGAGGACTTACTGGAGATTTCACGTTTTGATGCCGGCGGAATTCGTCTCAACGTTGACGAACTGCTCGTTGGCGAATTCGTCCGTCAGGCTGTGGCCATCAGCAGCGCTCCCGAAACTCGAATTCTCGTTGCTGAGATCGCCGAGGAAATGCTGATTAAGGGCGATCGTCGTCGCCTTGCACGAGTGATTGCCAACCTCATTGATAATGGTCGCGCTTACGGTGGCGGCGAACTAGAGATTTCAGTGTTCGTTCCCGACGATGAAGATCCGCCGTCTCAAATTTGGATCACTGTTGAAGATCACGGACCTGGAGTTCCGCTCGACGAAAGAGACCTGATATTTGAACGATTTGCCCGTGGCTCGATCGCCGGGCGCCGTAGCGGCTCCGAAGGTGCCGGCCTCGGTCTGGCCCTTGTCGATGAACACATCAAATTGCATCGTGGTCGTGTGTGGGTTGAAGATCGACTCGACGGACTCGATGGTGCCTGTTTCATCATTGAACTGTCAGCGGAACGGGTATAGCGATGATTGCACGAAAAATCAATGCCGGCAAAGCCATCGTTGCCCTCAGTTTTTTCGCTCTCGTCGCATCAGGTTGTTCATTCGGACCCGAAAGCACTTCGCAAATCATTCCAGAGTCCCAGCAACAGCAACTTGATGATTCCACTTCTTCTGACGAGGCAGAGATCGGCTTTGGTCGGGTCTACCTCCAGCGCACCGAGAGCACTGGTGCATCAATTCTCACGGGTGTGCAACGCGATATCTCGAGCGATCCCTTTGACGTTGTCCAGGTTCTTCTCAATGGTCCAACCAAAACCGAACAAGAAGCAGGTCTTCGAAGTGCTATTCCAGCATCAACCGAAGTACTTTCAGCCCGTTACGTTGCCAGCGATCTTGTCAAGGTTGACTTGACTGCAGAGATCTTCAAAGCTACTGGCGACGATCTCGTCTCTTCAGTTGCCCAGATCGTGCTGACTTTGTGTGACATCGCTGGCATTGAGCGCGTCCTGATTGTCGTGAATGGGCAAGTCAACGAGTGGCCCAAAGGAGACGGCTCGTTAACCTCGCAAGCGTTGACTGCATACGATTTTCCCGGTCGTGCCATCAGTAGCCAACCGTTTTATCCGGCCATTGTCGACCCACTTACTAACAAGTAAGTCCTCGCGCTCGCTTAACCGAAAAAGACCGAGCCAATTTCATGAAATAAACTCATGTCAATGGGGCGCTCTTTATTCACGATTTCGCTCAAAGCAACTGTTGTCACTTGCGAAGAACGCAATGCGACCATATGTCCCACTGCACCGTTGTGCAAAGCGTCAACCGCCGCCAAACCAAAGCGAGTCGACAAGATTCGGTCATAAGCGGTGGGGGTCCCGCCACGTTGCACATGTCCGATTTGTACAACTCGTGATTCGTAACCAGTTCTCTTTTCGATTTCTTCAGCGATAGCGACACAGATACCGCCGTATCGAGGTCGACCGATTTGATCGTGCTCGTACTCTGGCAACTTCATCGAACCAGCCACCGGTTGTGCACCTTCGGCAACGACCACGATTGAGGCATAACGGCCTCCACGATGACGGTCTGCAACTTGTTCACACACTTTGGCAATGTCAAAGGGTTCTTCGGGCACCAAAATCACCGTTGCCCCACCAGCTATTCCGGCGTACAACGCAATCCAACCCGTATCGCGCCCCATGAGCTCGACCACCATGACTCGGTCGTGGCTCTCAGCCGTCGTATGCAATCGATCAATCGCATCTGTCGCGATTTGAACGGCAGTGTGAAATCCGAATGTGAGATCGGTACCAAAAACATCATTGTCGATGGTTTTAGGAACACCCACGATCGGCAAACCAGTTTCGCCAAAGATCAGCGATGCAACCGTCAGGGATCCGTTCCCGCCGATGACGATGAGACCATCAAGTCGCTGATCGACAAAACATTTCTTCACACGATCAACGCCGTCACTTGAGTCAAAGGGACTTCCCCGACGAGTACCCAAAATCGTTCCACCACGCGGCAACAGCCCACGGACGTCACTTTCCTGGAGAGATATGTAGCGCTGTTCCATCACTCCGTCCCATGAATCAAAAAAACCTAGGAATTCATCGTTGTAAGCCGAGGCGCCTTTACGGACAACCGCTCGAATCACCGCGTTCAAGCCTGGACAATCTCCCCCGCCTGTCATGATTCCGATGCGCATGATCCCAGCCTAGGCATGAAACAATGGTGACATGGCTTGGGATTCCACAAGAACCGTCAACTGGGCACGACTGATCCGTGAATGGATTGTGTACGCAGTCGTCATGGCTGGTGTTTTCCTGATCTTTTTACGGGACAATGTCTCTGCTGGTTCAGTCGCGGGACTCGCGGCGTCATTCCCGATGTATCTGATCTTTGGCGCAGTGCTCGCCAAGATGGGTTACCAGCGTAAGACGCTCAGCGATCTACGCCGCGAGACACCTGCTCGCACTCCCCGATCAAGTCGCCAATCATCAAGCGGTAGCAATGCATCGACTTCACAACCAACTCGAAACCGTCCCGCTCCAACAAGTCGAACAACGACTGGCCCCTCACAGTTTCGTTCAAACAAGCGCAAAAAAAGATAGTAATGCCCAACTCCCGATACATCATGGCCATTGATGCTGGAACTACTGGTGTTCGGTGTCGTGCCGTTTTTGTTGATGACCAAGAGGTCGTCGCGGCGTATCGCGAATTCACGCAACACTTCCCCGAACCTGGCTGGGTCGAACATGACGCTGAAGAGATTTGGCGCGCAGTCGTTGAAACATTTAATGAAGTCGTCGCCCAAATTGGTACGCCGCTCGCCATTGGCATCACCAATCAACGAGAGACTGTGGTCGCCTGGAATCGTGCAACAGGCGAGGTGTATGGACGGGCCATCGTCTGGCAAGACCGTCGCTCTGCTCCGATGTGCGAAAAACTCTCGTCGGATGGCCACCTTGAAACTGTTCGATCAATTACCGGGCTAGTTCTTGACCCATATTTCTCTGGAACAAAGATGGCATGGATGCTCGAGCACGGAGTTCCCGTTTCAAGCGATCTCGCTCTCGCAACAATCGACAGTTGGATTCTTTGGAAACTGACACACGGAGAAGTTTTCGCAACTGACCCATCTAACGCCAGTCGCACCATGTTGTTTGACATTCGCTCATTGACGTGGAGTCCAACAATGAGCGAACTCCTTGGCGTTCCTTTGCAGTGCCTCCCCGAAGTTCGTCCATCCAGCGGTCGTTTCGGAATCACTGCATCACCTCAGCTACCTACTGGTATTCCCATTTCCGGAATCGCTGGCGATCAACAATCGGCGTTATTTGGACAAACGTGCTTCCAACCTGGAATGACCAAGAATACATACGGCACGGGAAGCTTTATCTTGATGAACGTCGGCACAATTTGCCCTGAGCCAACGCCAGGAATGCTCACGACTGTTGCCTGGAGTCTCACGAATCCCGATGGCTCAATCACATCGACATATGCCCTCGAAGGTGCCATCTTCGTAACCGGTGCCGCGGTTCAATGGCTACGCGACGGACTCGGAATCATTTCAACATCGGCTGAAATCGGACAACTAGCAGAATCTGTCACCGACAACGGCGGCGTCTATTTGGTTCCTGCCTTCACCGGCCTCGGTAGCCCGTGGTGGGATCCATACGCCAGAGGCACTCTTATCGGCATTACGCGCGGAACCAACCGCGCCCACATCGCTCGAGCAGCTGTTGAGGCGATGGCCCTACAAACTCGAGACGCGGTCGAAGCAATGCAACAGGCAAGTGGAACACAGATCGCCGAACTTCGCGTTGACGGTGGGGCCTCGGTCATGAATCTCCTCCTCACTCTTCAGGCAGATCAACTCGGAATCACGGTACGCCGACCCATCGATCAAGAAACCACCGCTCTCGGAGCTGCGTTTCTCGCGGGACTTGCCGAAAATATCTGGCCGTCACTTGATGCGCTCAGTCAACGTTGGGTGTGCGATCTTGAGGTTGCACCGCACGATCCTGAATCAATTGAAAGAATTCTCAGTGATGCCCTGCATCAAACTTGGCTGAGCGCAGTGACTCGTTCGCTCGAGTGGGCCGAACAAGAGATTGATTAAGGACGTGCCAGAGCCGAACTCACAATGCGCGCAATCAACGTGAGATGTTGGCGTTCACGTAGGCGAAATGCTCCGCGTTGACGACCAACAACGATTGCGGCATCCAATAGGTCAAGCGGGGCCCACGCAACATCGGCTGGCGTATGTTCATGTTGAGCATCACTTGCAAGATGACTGATGCCGCCCAAGAACGCCATCACCCAAGGCAGGTCAGGAACATCTCCTGAAACGGCAAGTGGTGATTGCGCACCGTTGGGCACAACTGTGCACCAATCTGCTTCAAGCATGTCACGCACCAATTCACATACTGCTTCAGTCCGCTCATCGTGAGGTGTCTCCATGATGCGTGCTGCGGTATCGAGAGCTAACACGCTTTGGTCGGGTCGATCTTCGGCGACTCGATGCACATCTTCGATCGCCACGCCTTCGACGAGACTCACATGGGCAATCAATTCGTCAAGACGAAGGGCACTATCTTTTGCTGAATCATCGATCGGCAACGTCACGATCAATTCGTCAATGGCCATACCAGCACCACGTTCGAGAATCTCTATTCCGATCACGTCACCATTTGCCTGGCCAATAGCCGCAGCCACACGACCGAGCGTTCCAGGAATATCGGGGAGCCACAGACGTAAAACGTAAGTTTGCACGCCTTGACACTAACCAATTAAGTAGCACCGTGACGTGAACATTAGATGTCTGAAATGTGAGCAAATTCGGGCAACAGGGCCGCACCGATCGCGCCGGCTTGTTCAGCAAATTTCGCAAGTACGAGTTTCGGGTGAGGTCGCAACTCTGGTGAATACAGCAATTCACCAAACCAACGTTGAATCGGTTGAAGAAAGAGATCTCCCGATCCTGCCAATCCTCCGCCGATCACGAGCATTGACGGATCAAGCAGATTAGTGAGGTTTGACAATCCGAGAGCCACCCACCGCGCGAACTCATCAACAATCGCCAAGGCTTCGTCATCACCAAGAAGTGCCGCTTCACGAATATGTTCACCACGAATACTCGTGTTTGAACCGGCCAATGTTTGCACCATGTGGGCGTGTCCGCGTTCGGCCGCCAACGCGCCCAGGTAAGCCAAACCATTTCCTGATGCATAGCGTTCCCAACATCCACGCTGTCCGCACACACATTTTGGGCCAGAGGGATCAACAACCATGTGTCCGATCTCGCCGGCGAAACCATTAGTGCCGCGCACTAACCGTCCACCCGACACAAGACCTCCACCAATGCCCGTACCAAGTGTCACGACAACAACGTCGTCAACACCTTGTGCCGCACCCACAGACCATTCGGCAACTGCTGCACACGTTGCATCATTCTCGACCGCAACCTTGCAATGCAAAATGTCTCGCAAAATCGGACCCACCGCAAAATCGGCAATGTTTACCAAATTGGGGGCCGCCCGCAATACACCTTGTCGGGTGACGAGCCCAGGGACTCCGATACCTACTGAATCAACCTCGCCCAATTCGCGAACAATAGAAACGAGAGTTTCAATAATGTCAACTGCACCCTCGGGCGTGTCTCGACGCACCTCATGCAGCACTTGTCCGTCCTGCCACATCACGCCAAGGCATTTTGTTCCCCCGACATCAATTCCAGCACGTCGCCCAGTTGTTACAGGCATATCGCTGACTTCACTGTGCAGATTCGGCTTGAACCTTCAACTCTTTAACAGTGTTGAGAATTCGAACTTCTGCTCGACGCTTGACAAAACCAGGAAGTGGAACAACGAGCTCAATCGACAAGTTGTACGTCAGAACAACGCCACCCGAATTATCGGGAGAAAACATATATGCACCATCAACCGCACGCATGATGTCACCAGAAACCATGTGCCACGACAAACGTGCGGGCGCCGCGCTGTAGTCATAGGACAACGTGTAGTGCGTGCTACGACCAAGAGCGGATGTACGGAATTCAACTTGCGTTGCCCGTCCCTCTTCGTCGCGAGCGAGCACAACTGCCGATTTCACGTCCTTGGCCCAATCGGGGTACCGCTCAAAGTCGGTGGCAATAGCCCAGCATTTTTCGTGTGGAGCTTGAATGGTGATCGTCAGTGACGCGGTGTCAGCCATGACTATGTTCTAGCCGATCTCACGGTCATCAGGGTGGCTCTCGGCTGGGAAGGAGTCACCTTTCAGCCGGCGAGCCCCGAAAGATCCGTAGGTTGCCGCCCATAAACCATTCAGTCCCAGCCCCAAAATGGGAACAAGGACACCAAAAGCCAACGTCGAACCACGGCTTGAGTTTTGAGCTCCATCTTGAAAAGTGTTCGGTCGGGCGATCGCCGTTGCGATGGCGATGACACTTTGCGCTGCCAAGCACGAATGCATCACAACTTTGACTTTCTTTGGAATGGCGCTCCCCATCAAGAAATACATCTCTGCGACAGAAATTTCTAGTTCGCGACTTTTTTGTACTGCAGTCCAATATCCCCAAAGAAACGTGGCGATACCAATCGTAAACAGTGAAAGAGCAACAACCACTCCCTGCGTTTTGGCTACTCCGTCGAACACGACGGCGGCAACAATGGCCGACACGCCAAAAAATGCTGTTGCGAAAACATTGAATCGCAAAATATTTACACCGCTCATGACCACACTCCAAAAACGTTACCGAGTCGCTCGGCGAGCATCTCGTAGGAAAAATCTGTCATGGCTCGTTCGCGCGAGGCCACACCCATACGACGCCGCAAATCTGGGTCGTTCAACAACGTCTCCATATAACCTGCAACCGCCTCAACATCTTCAGATTCAGCAACGACAAATCCAGTTTCGCCATGAGCAACTGCCTCGGCCGCCCCTCCGCTTGATCCAGCGATTTGCGGGATACCACAAGCTGCGGCTTCCACAAAGACAATGCCAAAACCTTCTTGTTCAAGACCCGCCCAACGATTACGACAGAGCATGGTGTAGACATCGGCACATCCGTACAACCGTGGCAGGTCATCATGGGCGACGCGCCCCAAAAATTTGACTGGTGCATTGAGTTCGCGTGCGAGCTTTTCTAGTCGCTCACGATCACGGCCCGAACCAGCTATTGCAAGAACCAAATTTGGTCGCGAAGACTTCAACTTGGCGACAGCGCGAATCGCAGTATCGAATCCTTTACGAGGAACAAGTCGACTGATACCAACTATCAACTCGGTCTCGTCAGTGAAACCAAAATCGCGTCGAGCCTGTGAACGATCTTGCGCATTCAACGGAACAAAACGTTCTCCATCAACACCTGGCGGAACGATCGTCATCGGTAGTTCACGACCAGCAGCGTGCGCTGCTTCAGCCGCGGGATATCCACCGGCAGCAACAACATGACGCGCATGTCGCAGCACCCGTCCCAAAACTTGCTTCGAGCCAGGAATACGACCGGGGACAGTCACTTCGGCTCCGTGCAATACAACGTCGTAAGGGAGTTCAAGATACGGGCCAATAATTCCGAGCGGAACTGCTGGATCAAGAACAATGAGGTCAGCACCTACTCGTTTGGCCATTTCATTGACACGCTTGACCATCCACGGATGTGGCAAAAGTACCGATTCTTTGGTGCGCTCAATATGAAAAGGTTGGGCTGCATCAAACTCGGCTGTGCCTTCGTAGGGACTTGTTAGCACCGCGAAAGAATCGGGCGGAAGTCGCCGCCACCATTCCCACAGCAACGATTGAATTCCACCAATCTTTGGGGGGAAATCGTTTGTGACGAGAAGATGTTTCACGAGGCAACCGTACGAACCGGAATTGAGTCAATCTGTGAATACTCATCGCGTACCGATTCGTCAGCATCAACGGCTAGCGACTCAACAAGATCGCGGCGATCTAAACGGACCGCGGCCCACAGGGCATGGAGACGAAGCATCGGATCAATGTCTCTAAGGTAGCGGCGCAACACTTGCTCAACAGGACTCATGACTGAATTATCAAGGGCAGAATTGTTGACCGGCGCAATGTTTCCCAAAATGATGAGTCCATTACGACGCAACCAACGGGGGTCGCGTTCAGCCAAATACCAACTGCCGTATTTTTCCAACAAACTTTCATTGGACTCATTCAAAAGTTCAATCACATCGACAAATGCGCCTGGGCCCGCAATAGGTGCGATACGCGCATGATGACGAGAGTGCAATCTGACCGTTGGTGGGCAACTGGTTTGACAGTCATCACATCCGTACAAACGATCGCCGAGCGCCACACGAAACTCGCGCGGAAAGATGCCAGGTTTTTGTACTAACCACGCTAAACATCGGCGAGCGTCAATGACTCCGTCGGCAACAATTGCCTGCGTCGGACATTCGTCATAACACGCGCGACAAGTTCCGCATCCGTCGGGCGCTGGTTGCAACGCAGGAGCCAACACTGCAGTCGTCACGATTGAACCAAGACTGAAAAAACTGCCAGCACCGGGGAGCAGAATATTGGCGTTCTTTCCAAACCAACCAAGGCCCGCTCGATACGCCACTTCACGATCGACCAAGTTGTTTTCATCGGCAAAGACCACGGCTCGATATCCATCAGCGCGCAACCGCAAAGCGACTTTCTGTAGCGCTTGACGCAGTGGCGTGTAGTGATCATCTTGCGCGTAGCGAGCGACGCGAGCAGAAATACCGCCCGGATGATCAGGTTGATCAGAGTGGTAACTGCGTGCGGCCACAATGATTGAACGCGCTCCCTCAACAGCGGTAGTGGGATCGGTCGAGCGAGATGGATTGCGATAGGTGAAACCCATGGTGTCGCTCAGCCCTCGGGCCTTGCGATCGTCAATGGCAACTCGGGCTCGGCTCAGAGGCGAGGCGTCGGTGACTCCGACTCGGTCAAGTCCGAGCTCACGAGCAAATTGCAGGAGGGATTCAAGATATGCGGGGTCAGTCGTATCGACTGGAGGACTATTTCGCTTAACCCGATGCACGATGACGAAGCGTAGGCACTAAACCAGCCTCTGCGAGGGCACGCATCGCCCGAATTTCTGAGATATCGAACACAACTGCCATGGACTCGGCCCCAACCTGGCACGATTCGACATTTTCCATCTCTTCCGAGGGCTCTTGAAACAAGAAAGTAACGACACAATCGGCGCAAGCGTCGGTTTCACGCATCACACAAGTGCCGCAATCAATCAGCGTTGAAGAGCTGTCCGGCGTGGCCGGGGAAAGCTGAGCGAGGTGGATTTTGGTGCGTCGTGACTGGTTCGGGAAGTTCATAACTGAACCCTGCCCAAGGGGTATGGCACAGTACACCGGCGATGGTGTTAAAGCCGCCGACGCACTATGAATAGATAACTATTTAAAAAACCCGCACAGGACGGACGTAGTACGTGGTGCCCTTGCTGCGGTTGTCCTGAACGCCGTCATCAAATCTCTGGGCAAACGCGCTGGCATCGTCGTCCTCAGAAGAACTCAAATAGAAGTCATCAGTTAAAAAACCACCAAGCGGTGTAAATGAACTATGGAGCATGGTAAACATCTCATTCAGTTCATCTTTCGATGGTAAAAACCAGTCGGTTTGGCCCCCCCAAAACTAAATCGTTGGCGAGATGTGCAGCGACACCAGGGGTCGGACAGCCAGTCACAATGTCCGCCGTATTCTGTTCACCAGTTCCAATCGCATCACTACCAGCGCCAGAAATCAGAGTCCCAATACAGCCCCACTCAGCTAGCGGGTCCGCGGTCGTACCATCACAATCGTTTTGCCAGCCAACACACGCCGCCTCGAAATATCGAGAACCCGCAGGACGATTCAAATCCACATAAAACACGATGCCACCACCAGGACCAGTGTCACCCACAACACAGATAAAAAGATCAGCACACCTACCAACTTTGCCAGCGAGCGCATTTTCAATCACAGAAAAAGCAGCATCAACATCAACCGAGTCCGCCTTGTCAGCGAGCTCACTTCCAATAGAAAATATCAAGCCCTCAATATCAACCGAGTCAACCTTGCCAGCGAGCGCACTTTCAAACCCAGATAGAGCGGCATCAACATCAGCTTCAATCACAGATAAAGCGGCATCAACATCAGCTTTCAAGTAATACCGATCATCATGATTGTGATCCACGTAGTAACCAGCCACATCCACCAATAAATCTGCCGTGCCAAACACGTACAAACAAATCGACCCATTCGCCGACGTCGTCACATTCAACGCATTCGCGATATCGATACCGTTCTCAAAGTTCAGAGACGACGTGTTTGGTGCTGAATCACTATTAGCCGTACACGGAAACACGTTCACGTATCCGTAGTCACCGTTCTTACGCGTTGATGTTGCCGTGATATTGATCGCCACAGCCGACGCATCAGTTGGCACCACTTGCTGACTCGTTCCATCAGCTGTCGTGATGATGCCTTCGATCACCAAACGGACCGTTTCATTCACAACCTTTTCACCCAATCGCGTATCCAACACGCGTACCTGTGTCACTGGCACATAAATTGCCCGATCACCACTCGATGTCGTCGCGCTCACCACACCTAAACCACCCGCACCCAACACCACCGCACATGCCGCACCAATGGCAGCCCACCTCGTCCGCAACCCCGCCATTGAACCCACCACAAACCATCCCCGAACATGTTCAAGACATAATTTGAGTCCAAATGACTGATGCCAAATACCACCATACACAGTCCGGGGATTCTGCTCGCTCCCTAGGAAGGAATCCAATATGCAACCTACGGTTTAGGAAACCGCCATTGTCACCAGCGTTCGGCGATGAGTTCGGCCGCCATCATCACTGGGAGATGAGTATTGGCACGGGGCAACATCGGGAAGATTGAGGCATCACACACTCGCAAATTCTTGATGCCGTGAACCCGCCCTGCCGTGTCGACCACTGCCTTCTCATTTACTGATTCACCCATAGCGCAGGTACCGGCCGCGTGCACGTAATCACCAGTACGAGATTTCAACCAAGTAGCAATCTCTTCAGCGCTGTCGCCAAGTGCTGACAACGGGGTGCCGATGTCATCAATAAACACTTCCGATGCGACTCGCTTCAGGCTTGGCGAATCAAGCAAGTGACGAGCCACTTCTACACCGACAGACAGCGCTTCAATATCGCGCTCATCGGCCAGCAGATTGAAACTGACGACTGGATCGACGAGTGGGTCAGATGATGCCAAAGCAATGTGCCCGCGTGAACGCGAGAACATCAAAGCCACGCTCAACAATCCGTAACCCTCTGAACTTTGACCCAGATGATCAATCGGAAGTAGTTGCAAATCGGCTGGCTCAAAACCTGAAGTGAATCGCGCCAACGTTGTCACGGCTAATTCACTCGGAGAACAAGATTCAGCAAGCGCAATTGTTAACGGTGCTGATGGATGATCTTGCAAACCTTGACCGATCCCAGGTCGATCAATTCCGCTGCGCAATAAAATCGCGGGTGAATGAATTGCACCAGCTGCAACAACAACTTCGGCTGCCGCAATAAACGTGCCGTCGGCAAGTACGACCCCAACTGCTTGGTCGTTCTCAATCGCAACGCGATCAACAAGCACATCACAGACAACCTGCACGTGCGGGCGTTGCCGAGCTCGATTCAAGTAGATATCTGCTGCCGAAACTCGATGACCATCAGATGTGCGAGTCAACTTCGCCGGACCGACATCGCTACCTACTGCTCCCAGTGGATACGGACCTCGATGCCACAGCCAGCCTTCATTGCGACACGCTTCAAACAAGCCCGCACCAATACGCGACGAGGCACCAACATCGGCTTGAGTCAACGGAATTTCTATTCGCCGAAAATACGGCTCAACATCACGCCATGACCAACCCGCACATCCGAAGTCGCGTTCCCACGAGTCGTAATCTTCGACTTCGCCCCACAATCCCAACATTGCGTTGACTGCAGAAGATCCGCCGACTCCCCGACCGCGCGCGTATTCACGCTGTTCTTGTCCGACAACGCGTTGGGCCATGAGATCGAGCCAACGACGACCAGGTTCTTCAAGCGCGGCGAAAAAAGATTTCCCGTCAATACCTACCGGAGTCTCACCGATGGCGATATCGGGTCCTGCTTCAAGGACAAGTACCGACAGACCACGACTTGAAAGTCGATCGGCCAACACGCAACCTGCCGATCCAGCACCAACCACAATGACATCGGGACGCTGCGAATCACTCATGGGTGATCTTTGTATCAGAAATCTTCGGGACGATTGGTCGATACAGGTAAATCAGCAGTGTGCGCAGCATCGTTGTAACGCACGAGACGCGAACGGCCCGGACGCACAATCACAAATTCGGTAATTGATGTGTTCTTCGTATGAATTTCAAAGATTCCTGTACCCGACGTACGTAAAGCTTGACGCAGCACAGTGTCAACAACACCACCATGACAGAAAACAACTGCTGTCCCGGCGCCCACTCGTTCAATCAACGCGCGAGTCGCTGCTCCGATACGAATTTGGAATTCAGCAATCGTCTCGCCACCTGGGAAAGTGACCCCATACGGATCGTTCTCCCAATCGGGATCACCAAATCGTTCAGTGAATTCGGTGTACTTCAATCCGTCGCACTGTGGGCCTGGGTCATGCTCACCAAATTCGGGGATGACTTCAATTGACCCACCAGCAAACGCCGGCAACACGATCTCGGCAGTCTCTTTTGCCCGTGGGTAGGCGCTCGAGATCACAAGATCAGGAGTGAACTCTGCTGTCTGCGTCCAACGATCACGCAAGTTCTCAGCTTGACGACGACCCAGATCGGACAGACCAATACACGAACGTGGTCCGCCGACTACGCGATTGACGGTGACTTGAGATTCGCCGTGGCGAACAAAAATGAGACGCGTCATAGAGAACTAAACCAGCTTCTCCACGAATGCTTCAAGCTGACGCAAATTTCGACATTCATAAGCACCGTCAGTATGAGCGGCGTACTCACCGACGATTGAGTCGCCAGTGTTCCAGTACGACTTCGGTTCTGGATTCAGCCAATACACCTGACGTGCTTTTGAACGGATCTCTTTAATGACCCAAGCTTGCGATGCGTGATAGTTGTTACGCGCATCACCCAGGAACAACACCGTCGTCTTTGGGCCAACGTCCTTGCCATATTTGTCCCAGAAAACTTCGAAGGCATGGCCGTAGTCACTGTGGCCGTCGACCCACACAACATCTGCTTCAGTATTCACCCGATGGATGGCTTCACTGATGTCATCAGTGCCTTTAAAGAACTCGGTTACTTCGTCAATTCCGTCAATGAAAACGAATGAACGCACTTTCGAGAATTGGCCCTGAATGGCATAGACCAACATCAATGTGAAGCGAGCGAATGCGGCAACGCTTCCAGAAATGTCGGCGACAACCATGAGTTCGGGCTTCGAAGGTCGCGGTTGTTTGAACTTTGGTTCCGCAGGAGTACCGCCATACGAAAGTGAATGGCGAACGGTGTTGCGGAAATCAAGTGGTCCCTTGCGACCATGACGACGCTTGCGGGCCAATCGAGCAGCCAACTTACGCGTGAGGGGGTACAGCGACTTCTTTAATGCCTGCATTTCATCACGACTGGCGTGCATGAACTCAACATCTTCTGGCAGCGGCTTGCGAAGAGTCTTCGCCATTGCTTCAGCGCCACGATCGGCTACCAGACGTCGGCGAATTTCGGCTTCAATCTCTTTTTTGAATTGATCAATGCGGCTTTCGTATTCATCTTTTTCAAGGCGCTCTTCAAGTGGAGTCAGTTCACCACCGACTTCTTGTTTGCTGGCCTCCATGAGCTTTTGCAACATGTTGTCGAGATCAAGATTGCGCAGGGTGCGGTACAAGTAATAGGTACCTCCAACTGGACGACCTGGCTCCATGCCGGCGAACCGTTGCACCGACTGCTTCGCCAATGCCCGCATGAGACCTTGATCGCCATTCATCAGGGCTTTCATCAACATCTGGGCGATTTCTTCTGGAGTCAGGCTGTCCATGCCTCCAGATGAGCCCTTGCCTTCGCCTTGTTGCTGCTGCAACTGCTCTTGCATCTCGCGCCACATTTGCTCGAGTTCATCTTCGGTACCTTCACCGATTTTGTACTCGGGCCCGCGCATCGAGAAATAGACTTCAAATACTGTCTCAAACGAACGCCAGTGGGCGCTGTTCTTCACCATGGTCGCGCCGAGTGCGTACTTGAATGCATCTCGATCTTCCAGCGGGATATGCCGAACCGCTTCCATGGCATCAAGGTTCTCCGTCAACGAAACCGGCAGGCCGGCGTTGCGAAGTTCCTGAACAAATCCAGAAAGTAGATCAAGCATGAGCGACAGACAACAGTTCTGATCAGGTCAAGTCGACAGAAAGTTCTTTGGCGGCCTTAGCGATATCTGACTGATACTTCAGCAAAACGTGCAAAGTTTCCTTGGCAGTCTGAGCATCAATGGAATCGATATTGAGCAACATCATGGTGCGAGCCCAATCGAGGGTTTCGCTGACGCTTGGTGCCTTCTTCAAATCGAGCTGACGAATGCTACGCACGATGCGTGCCACTTGATCTGCCAAGTTCTCGGTAATGTCGGGAACTTTGGCTAGAACGATTTCCTTTTCGCGCTCCATTGACGGATAGTCAACGTGCAAGTACAAACAACGACGCTTGAGGGCTTCTGATAATTCACGCGTATTGTTTGACGTCAAAAACACCATCGGGATTTGCGTTGCTGTAATCGTTCCGAGTTCAGGAATCGAGACTTGATACTCCGACAAGATTTCCAGCAGCAAAGCTTCAGTCTCGACTTCGACACGGTCGACTTCGTCGATCAGCAGCACGACGGGGTCTGGCGCACTAATGGCTTCAAGAAGGGGACGGGTCAAAAGGAATTCACGACTGAAGATGTCGTCGTGGACTTCACTCCATGAATCGCTGTTCTTGTCGGCCTGAATGCGCAACAACTGCTTCTTGTAGTTCCATTCGTACAAGGCCTTTGATTCATCAAGACCTTCGTAACACTGCAAACGGATGAGACGAGCGCCGAGCATTTCTGCAACGCTCTTGGCCAACTGGGTCTTACCCGTTCCGGCCGGACCTTCGACCAAAATTGGCTTCGCAAGGCGATCAGCCAAGAAAGCGACGCCTGCAATGCCATCATCGGCGAGATAGTTGACGTCCTTCAGGCTGTCACGAACCTGCTGGACGGAAGAAAAACGGTGTTCCATGAAGTTCACCCTACAAGTTGGCACCCAAACTCAAGAATTCAGACGCTCGAATCAGTCAAAGTCACCCATTTCAGGACCTACCCTGTACAACGATGAATAGCGAGGGGACGCAATCAGGGCACGATGCCGCCATTGGTGAGCCCACGCCTTCATCTGGTCTCTTAACTCCATCAGAGGGCAACAGCTTGCTACGCAGTAACGCGATCGTTGCGCTCGGCACTGGACTCTCGCGACTGACCGGAATGTTGCGCGTCATCGTCTTCGGTGTCGTCATTGGTCAAACGGCGCTAGCCGACGCGTACGACGGTGCGAACAACTCCCCTAACGCTGTGTACGAACTTCTTCTTGGGGGCGTGTTATCGGCAGCCCTTGTTCCGATGTTCACTCGCATGCTTGAAAATGACGACCGCGACTCCGCTGAAGCAGTCGTTGGCACAGCCATTGTTGCCTTGACATTCATCACTGCCATCGCTGTTTTCTTTGCACCGTGGGTCTTCCGTGTTTTTTCACTCAACCCTGCCGACGGCATCGACGCCAATCAATTCCGTACCGTCGGCACTGCTTTGACGCGAATCTTTTTGTTGCAAATCTTCTTTTACGGTGTCTCGGCAGTTCTTGGTTCGTTGCTCAATGCACAGCGACGTTTCTTCGCAGCCGCATGGTCACCTCTATTAGCCAACATCGTCATTATCTGTACGCTTTTGTACGTCCCGATTTTGTTACATCACCCCGATGACGGGATTCCCCTTGCAGAAGTGTTGAACAGCCCATCATTTCGCTGGCTCCTCGGTCTCGGCGCAACGGGAGGCATTGCTTTGCAAGCCCTCATACTTTTGCCAGCGATTCATCAAGCTGGTTTGAACTTCCGTTTTCGTTTCCGTCCTCGACATCCTGCGGTGCGTCATCTCATGCGCTTGTCCGGTTGGACATTTGGGTATGTCATGGCCAATCAAGTCACTGTGATCGTCGTGAAGAATCTGGCCGAACCCGGCAGTGGCGGACAAGACGCTTTTACTAAGGCGACCACTTTCTTTTACTTTCCTCACGGTCTGTTAGCGATGAGCATCGCCACCACTTTTATTCCCGAAATGGCCCGAGCCGTCGCTCGCCGAGATCGCGATGCATTTGTCGAACGGACTGCATTCGGTTTACGCCTCGTCGGCCTCTTGACATTCCCCGCAGCATTCGCTTTCTTGGTGATGTCTCGGCCAATCATTGGTGCACTTCTTCAACACGGAGAGTTCACGGCAAGTGCAGCAACGACGACATCACGAGCATTGGCCGGCTTGTCACTTGGCTTAGTTGGATACTCAATTTATCTGTTTGCACTTCGAGGGTTTTACGCCCACCAAGACACCCGCACGCCATTTCTCATCAATCTCGTACAAAACGTTTTGAATGTCATTTTGGCTTTCGCACTCGTAGGCGCTTACGGCGTACTTGGACTCGGCCTCGCCTTCGCCATTTCATACGTCGTCGGAGCCGTTGTCGCGCTCTATGTCTTGCGGATCAAAGTCCGCACCTTCCCAGTCGGTGATGTACTTGTCAGTTTGGCGCGCATGCTGACAGCTGCTGCGGTGATGGGTGCAGTCTTGTGGCTCGCCCTCAAACCAGTTGGCGACAACGATGGCTTCGGTGCCGTTCTGAAAATTGCCGTTGGCACAACCATCGGCATCTTGGTTTATCTTGGCGCACTTACCCTCATGCGAGTCCCCGAAGTCAACGGTATTCGATCAGCCAGTCAGCGTTTGATTGCTCACCGAAACTCAAACTCGTCTGAATCAACGGGGCAATAGAACGAGCGCATCGCGGTGCACGACAACTTGCGGGAAACCATCTTCAAGTTCGCTTGATCGCCGACCAATTGACTGCGTCACTTGAGCACTCGACATCAACGCACTACCACGAGCAATAGCAATGCCATCATTTGAGATGATTTCGATGGTGTCGCCAGCGTCAAATTCACTGTCGACCTGAGTGACTCCTGCGGGTAGCAGTGACACCGTTCCACGAACTAACACTTGTGAAGCACCAGCATCAATATGAACACGACCACTCACTTCGCTCGCGAATGCCACCCATAACTGTCGGGCCGAAAGGTTGCGGTCCGAACCATGAAAGGTGGTGCCAATCGAAGATGTTTGCGCGAGGGCTCCATTGACAATGTCACAAAGAACACCGGCGATATCAGCGCGGGCAATGACCGCCCGCACACCTGACCAAGACGCAATTCGGGCTGCCGAAAGCTTTGATGCCATTCCACCGCTACCGCGATTTGACCCAGAAGCTCCAGCATCGACGCTCATCAACGGGTCGCCTTCATACACATCGGTGATGAGAGTTGCCGAAGTGTCCGTACGTGGGTTAGACGTATACAAGCCTTCAATATCGGTCAACAAAATCAGAACATCGGCCTTTAGCAGATGCGATAGCAGTGCCGAGATATGGTCGTTATCCCCGAAACGAATTTCATCGTTAGCGATCGCATCATTTTCATTGACAACTGGAACACAGCCAAGCTCAAGAAGTCGTTCAAGAGTGTCACGAGCGTGCAAGTACTGCGTGCGATCAACAAAGTCGTGTGGCACGAGTAGAACCTGTGCTGCAACTAAACCATGGCTCGCGAACTCGGCGTTGTAAACCTCCATGAGTCGACTTTGACCAGCAGCAGCCAATGCCTGCAGTGTTCGAATGTCGCTTGGGCGCTCTTTCATGCCGAGTGCCGACACCCCTGCCGATACTGCTCCTGATGTCACCAGTACAACTTCGTGACCATCGGCTCGTAAACGAGCAATCTGCTGACAGATATTGGCAATCATGGCGCGATCGATCACGCCGACATCGTCAGTGAGTGATGATGTCCCAATTTTCGCTACGACGCGCATCGGACGATCCTTCACATTTCCGGTGCGTAGTCAAAAGAGAAATCACCGATCCACACAACATCGCCAGTCACTGCTCCAGCGCGGGCTAACAAACGCGGCACGCCCAACTTTTTCAGACGCTCTTCGATATACGACATCGCCTCAGGCGTTGTCACATCATTGAGGTGGACGGTTCGTTCTGCTTTGCGGCCATGCACGCGGAATCCGCCATTGCCCAATTTCTCGACCCACGAACCTTCAGATTCTGGTTTCAAGATGACGCGACCTTCAAGAACTGGTAATTCTTGTCGCGCCGAGTGCACAAGTGAAGCAAGTCGACCGACAAGTTCACGCAGACCTTGGTTTGTTATGGCCGAAATCAGCATGCCATCCCACTCATCAACCATTTCCACCGTGGCAGAGTCGGTTTTGGTACCAACAATGACGCGTGGACGCTCAAGTAATTGCGGGTCATACGACTCGAGCTCGCGCAACAAGATATCGAGTTGTGATTGTGGTGAGGTGTCATCGAGCGGCGCGAGGTCAATCAAAATGCACAGCACACGAGCGCGCTCGACGTGACGCAAGAATTGATGACCGAGACCCTTGCCTTCAGCAGCGCCTTCAATCAACCCAGGAATGTCAGCGACAACAAATTCGGTGACGTTGTCGATACGTACGACACCCAAGTTGGGTTCAAGAGTTGTGAATGGATATGCCGCGATCTTTGGCTTGGCTGCAGAAATCACACTAATGAGCGTGCTCTTGCCGGCATTAGGAAATCCGACGAGCGCGACATCGGCGATGAGCTTCAGTTCAAGTTTGAGCCAACGTTCTTCACCCTTCTCGCCCTGTTCAGCAAAGTTTGGCGCTTTTCGTCGGTTCGCCATAAAGCGCGCGTTACCTCGTCCACCACGACCACCACCAGCAGCCAACCAACGATCGCCGTGATTCGTGAGATCGGCAAGAACTTCATCGGTGTACATGTCGCGAATCAACGTTCCTTCAGGAACGCGGACTTCCATCACTTCGCCGCGCTTGCCGTGCAGGTCTTTACCCTTACCATGTACGCCGTTACCAGCAATACGGTGCGGGTGATCACGAAATGCCAAGAGAGAGGCCACGTTACGGTCAGCAATCAACCAGACGTCTCCTCCTTGGCCGCCATCGCCACCGTTTGGTCCACCCATGGCTTCGGGGCCCTCACGTCGGAAGGACACACATCCAGCTCCACCGTCTCCGGCGCGCACATTCAATTGGCATTCGTCAACGAAATGACTCATCAGGACCTCTCACTACTACCCGACCACGATACCCCCGTTGGTTGCCTCACCCCCGACGTATTGTTGTGTCGTGAGCAATGAACACCAGCCACCGGCACCACCTTCGGCACACACCGACCCTGATATGCAAGAACGCGCTGAACGTTGGGCAAGCACAATGGGTGGCTCTCAGTCGCCCGTCGGCATCACCTTGGCTCACACCGACTCGTGGGCTGGCACAGGATCGACGGGGAGTCGCTCGCGGGCCGAACGCGAAGAGTTTCTTGAGTTATCGCTGAGTCGTCTCGCAACCCGCTCGAACGAATCGGGCAATCGGGCCATTCCCGAAGAAGCCGACCCGCTGCGAACCTGTTTTGAACGAGATCGAGATCGAATTTTGCATGCGCCAGCCTTTCGCCGACTTGCCGGCAAAACCCAGGTCTTTGTCTTCCCCGACGACCATCAGCGCACTCGACTCACCCACGCCATTGAAGTCGCTCAAGTCGCAGCCTCAGTCGCTCGACCACTTGGCCTCAATGTCACACTCACCGAAGCCATCGCGCTCGGTCACGACTGTGGTCATGGTCCAGGTGGACATGCCAGTGAAGATGCGCTGGCTCCGTTTGTCGAAGGCGGCTTTGATCATGCCGTATGGGGCGCCGACATCACGCTCGTTCCATTAAATCTGTGCCGCGAAACCCTCGACGGTATTCGCAACCATTCATGGAGCCGACCCGCACCTGGCACACCTGAAGCCGAAGTTGTGAGTTGGGCCGATCGTATTGCCTATGTCTGCCACGACTTCGAAGACGCCGTTGATGCCGGAATTGTGACGCCCGAAGAACTGCCAGCGATGGTGAAGTCACGTTGCGGTACAACACGTTCACAACAACTTGGAACTTTCATCACATCAATGGTGCGGGCCGCCATGAATAGCGGGCGAATCGGCATGGAACCCGATGTTGCTGAAGCCCTTGCTGCCTTTCGCAAATTCAATTATGAACAGGTCTACTTACGACCCGAGAGTCGCCATCAAGCCGATCAAGTCATCGCGCTCTTGCGAGCACTCGTCGAGTTTTACACTTCCCAACCCATTCATTTGCCAGAAGCACTCCGCGCCACCAGCGGATCAAAAGAAGCCCAGCGCTTCGCGGTTGAGTACGTCGCCGGAATGACCGATCGCTTCGCCTGTCGCCAAGGGGCAGTATTACTCGGATGGAGCACCGATCAACTTCCGCGTGGCATCGACGTCTAAAAAGAAGGGGTCATGCAAAACGACCGCCCAAAGGCGGTCGTTTGACAACTCGTTCTTGTTGGAATTATTCGGCAGGAACAACGTCGATGACTCGACGACCCTTGCGGGTTCCGAACTGAACAGTTCCATCAACCAAGGCGAACAAAGTGTCGTCGCCACCACGGCCAACATTTTTGCCGGCGTGGAAAGTGGTGCCACGCTGACGAATGAGAATGGTTCCGGCGGTGATTGATGTACCACCGAAGGACTTCACGCCGAGGCGCTGTGCGTTTGAGTCGCGGCCGTTGCGTGTAGATCCGCCGCCCTTAGTCTTTGACATGGTGTCAGCCTTTCGCGATTGAGGTGATCTCGACCACCTGGTAGTGCTGGCGATGCCCGTATCGACGGCGCTGGTTAGTGCGTCGCTTATAGGTAAAGCCGTTGATCTTGGGACCTGACGCCGAGCCGACAATGCGACCCGAGACCTTTGATCCGGCGAGTTGAGTAGGTGTGGCAAGCACGGTGTCGCCATCGACGACCAGCACGGGCGTGAAGTCCACCGAGGCACCCTGTTCGAGGCCTAGAAGTTCAACATGCACTTGCTGGCCCTCGGCCACACGGACCTGTTTGCCACCGGTTGCGATCACTGCATACATAGCGAATAGCGACTCTACCTGCCTCAACGACGCTAAACCAACGCCTTGGTCAGGACTTATCCCTAGCTCATTCATCGGGACACTCATTAGTTGAGCAGATCGTGGTTCACGAGCATGCCGCGACCTTGGCATTCAGGGCACTGACCTGCGAAGTTCGTCAAAAGTCCCTCACCAATTCGCTTACGAGTCATCTCCACAAGACCCAGTTCAGAGATGTCAAATACCTGAGTTCGGGTCTTATCTCGCGACAAAGCGGTCTTAAAGGCCTCGACAACTTTGCGACGATTGTCCTTGATTTCCATGTCGATGAAGTCAATGACGATAATTCCGCCGATATCGCGCAATCGCAGTTGGTGGGCTACTTCGTCAGCGGCCTCAAGGTTGTTCTGGAAGACCGTTGCTTCAAGATTTGAGGTACCCACGTTGCGACCCGTGTTGACGTCGATCACGGTGAGTGCTTCGGTGTGCTCGATAATTAACGAGCCCCCAGAAGGCAACCAGACTTTGCGGTCAAGGGCTTTGTGGATCTGCTCGTGCACGTGGAACTTCTCAAAGATCGGGAGACCCTCATTAGCGGGATCGAAGTATTCGACGCGATCAGCAAGTTCGGGGTTGAAAGCCTGGACATACGAATGAACATCTTCAAACAACTGATGATCGTCAATGATGACGCCGCGATAGTCAGAGTTGAACTCTTCACGAATCACCCGAACCGCAAGCGGTGGTTCGCGATAGAGCAATGTCGGTCCGTTCGCCTTGGCGGCCTTTGCTTCAATGGCATTCCACTGATCAAGCAGACGCGTCATATCGGCATGGAGTTCGTGCTCGGTTGCTGATTCCGCAGCTGTTCGAACAATGAGTCCATGTTCGGCTGGCTTGACACGATCAAGAATGCCGCGCAAACGTTTGCGCACATCATCAGGTAAACGTTTTGAAATGCCGTAAGTTTTCGAGTTTGGAATCAACACAACAAAACGTCCAGGCAACGACACTTCTTGAGTCAGACGAGCGCCCTTGAGTGCGATCGGATTCTTTGTGACCTGACAGACGATGAGTTGCTTACCCTTCAGGATCTGCTCAATTCGGGGTTCGCTGTCAACGATGTCTTCAGCGTCGTACTGCACGTCACCGCGATACAAAACTGCATTCTTCGGAGTTCCGATATCTACGAAAGCCGCTTCCATACCCGGCAAGACATTTTGAACTTTGCCGACGTAAATGTTGCCGTGAATCTGCGCCACGTCATCGGCTGGACGGCTGACGTAGTGCTCAATCAGACTGCGGCCTTCCATCACCGCTACTTGGGTGAGGTCGTTACGAACCTGAACAGCCATGAAGTAACGACCGATCGGACGACCATTACGTTCACGACCTTTGCGGCGTTCAACAACGGCTGCATCTGAGCGATCGTTGTTACGAATATCAGAACCACCGCGGGGTTTGTTATTGCGACGACGCTTCTTCTTGGCGTTAGCTGACTCACCGGTCGGTGCAGCAGTCTCACCAGAGGTCGAAGCACCGTCATCAACCGCATTCTGATCTGAAGTTGAACCATCTTCAGTGGCAGCATCTTTGGGCGCACTCTTTTTGGCGTTTTGCTGACCTTTACCCTTGCGCTGGTTGTTGGGACGAGGTCCACTAGCACGAGTGCCGCCAGGCATCGTGACACCAGACGGTGTCGAACTTAAAGGCGGAGTTGCGGGCACCGAACTCGGACGAGTGTCGCCAATCTTTGGGCGTGGAACCAGAGCTTCGGTCGCTGCGTCAACATCGGCGCGACCTTCGTTCATTCGCTCAGGCAACTCAAAGTCGTCTTGCACGCCAGCAATCGGCGCCGATGCATGAGGTGCATCGTCGTATGAGGCGTCGTCATCAAAATCACTGTCGTCATCAAAATCACTGTCGTCGTCAAAATCGCCGTCGTCGATGTCATCATCGTCGTCAAAATCGCCGTCGCCTTCTCCATCAGAATCAGCTGATGCGCCCTGCGAGCGTGAACGATTGCGGCCGCCGCGCGAACCTCGACGACGCTTCTTATGGGCGTTGTTGGTCTCAGATTCTTCGCTAGGTTCGCCGTTGTCGTTTTGCTCGCCAGTATCAGCTGAATCGATGATCTCGCTGTTCACTTCTGGCTCGTCGGCGGGATCCGTAAATACGGGTTCGTTCATGATGATGTTCCTTTCTCATGCGCTCACCGAAGTGTGCGCAGCGCGGCCAGTGAGCACGTCAACGCGCTCACCGTCTCGCTCAATCCATTGGTTGATACGAAGTACCCGATTGAGGTGATCCCAGGGATTAATCGGTGGATCACTTTCAGGTACCAAAACTTCGACTAACTCGGTGGGTCGAATCCCACGACCCGAGGTGGTGAGAACTGCAACGATTGCGTGGCCGACGGATTCACCAATCCAGTCGGCCGGTAACGAAGACATCAATTCGGCATCAGCCGAACGGAGTTCTAAAATTCCTGGACGAATATTGTCCAAGTGTTTTTCTCCTTTGCGTTCGCGCGTTAACAGCACCTCAGCGCTGTTATTCACACGTTCGATGGCAGATGCAATATCTGGTCCACCATCTGGCTCTGCGACCAACATGATCCACGTTGTCGCAACGACACCTTCTTGCAAAGAAACCTCAGTGCCAGCACACTCACGGATGCCGGTCACACTCATACCTACGGGAAGACTCGCCGACAGCTGATTGGCAATTGAGTCAAGATCATCAACCGTCACTCCCGAATTTGGGTCGAGAGTGATGTCGATGAGTTCAATTAATGATTCGGCGCCCGTAGGAAGAGCCAAACCAAAAGACATTTTTGGTCGAGGCGTAAACCCAACTGACATCGCCACAGCAATACCAGCCTTACGCATCGTGCGTTCCCACATGTGCGCAACATCGCGGTGACCCGTAAAGCGAATCTTTCCTAATTTTGAATAGCTCACGCGAATCTTCATGGTGCACCCACACTTGATTTGCTGCGCAAGGTGACAGGAGTAATTCCGCCGCGCGACAAGTCTTGACCAGTCCCCTGACTTCCTCCCGCGGGCGGAATCGGTGACGCCACGATGTGTTCAAGACCATCACCAGTACACACACCGCAGTCATAACACGGAGTCCAACGGCAATCTTCAAGCCCGAATTCGTTTAACGAAGCGCGCCAGTCTTGCCACAAGAAATCTTGATGCAAACCAGCCGACAGGTGGTGCCACGGCAAAATTTCATTCTCGTCGCGATGACGGGTGATGTAATAGTCAGGCGACAAACCTTCGGCGGCCATCGCATCAAGCCAACGATCAAGCTTGAAATACTCTGACCACTCTTGGAACACTCCGCCATCGCGCCAGACGCGTTCAATCACTGCACCGATACGTCGATCGCCGCGGCTGGCCAAACCTTCGGCCAAAGACGCCGAGGGATCGTGCCACTTCACATTGACGGCTTTAGTTTTTGTCGCGGCATCGCGAACTAAACCAATCTTCCGGCGCAACTCGGGAACGCTGTTTTGACCAAACCACTGAAATGGCGTATGCGATTTGGGCACGAATCCGCCAATACTGACTGTCACATTGGCGCGTCCAGTATGGCGCTTCCCCACTGCAACACATCCAGCCGCTAAATCAATAATGCCTTGCGTATCAATGTCGGTCTCTGTGGGTAATCCCGTCAAGAAATACAACTTGGCTCGCGACCATCCCGAAGCAAAAGCCGATTCGACAGCACCATAGAGGTCTTCTTCGGTGATGAGTTTGTTGATCACTGTGCGTAGTCGCCAGGTTCCGGCTTCAGGCGCAAAGGTCAATCCACTACGGCGCCCACCCGCAACTTTGGCCGCAAGACCAACCGTGAACGCGTCAACACGCAGCGACGGAAGACTCACTGTCGGAGCACCACATGCGGTTGGATCGGGACCGATTGATGTAATGACTGATTCAATTCCGCTGAAGTCGGCAGTTGACAGCGAGGTGAGGCTCACTTCGTTATATCCAGTGCGCTTCAAGCCATCGACGATCATTGAACGGACTTGCTCGGCGGAACGTTCGCGAACTGGTCGCGTAATCATGCCTGCTTGGCAAAAACGACATCCACGAGTGCAGCCTCGAAAAACTTCGACTGCAAGTCGATCATGGACAACTTCGGTTAATGGAGCGAGTGGATTGCGCGGGTAATCCCAATCGCCGAGATCGGAAACGGTGCGCTTCATCACTCGTTCTGGGACACCGGCATACAGAGGATTGATTTCGCGAATACGGTCACCGTCGTATTCGACGCCGTAGAGCGACGGGACGTACACCCCAGGGATCTGGGCAAGTGCTTTCAAAACCGCCAAACGAGAACCTTCAGTGCGCCCCGACGCTTTCCATTCGCGCACTACTTCGGTGATTTCACCAATGACCTCTTCGCCCTCGCCGAGAACGGCAACGTCAATAAAGTCGGCCATCGGTTCGGGGTTGAACGCGGCGTGGCCACCGATCATCACAATCGGGTCAGTGGGTGAACGCAACTCGGCACGCACTGGCACCCCAGCCAGGTCAACCATATTCAGCAGGTTTGTGAACACCAGTTCAGACGACAAGTTGAACGCCAAGATGTCAAATTCGTCAGCAGCACGATGAGAGTCCACCGAAAAAAGGGGAATCCCTCGCTCTCGCATCAGGGCTTCAAGATCGACCCAGGGCGCGTACGTACGCTCGGCTACGGCGTCGGGGCGCTCATTCAGAATCTCGTACAGGATCTGCAGCCCTTGATTGGGCAGGCCGACCTCGTACACATCGGGGTAAGCGAGGAGCCAAGCCACTTTTCCGTGGCCGTGCTGAGGAACTATCGCTCCATCTTCGCACCCGATATAGCGGGCTGGTTTGCGCACCCGAGGAAGAAGCGGCTCTAACCGCGACCACAGGGATGTCATGACTTGCTCATGGTACCGTCAGACCGCCAAGTCGGGTCGCTTATCGCTACAGCCAGCCTGTGGATAAGCCCGCCACGCCTTCCTTTTCAGGCTTATCGCATTCGGCGCATGTGGATACTCTCCACAAGGCCGATCATGATTGAGAACGAGAGGAGCGATGAGCCGCCGTAGCTCACAAAGGGCAACGGCACCCCAGTCACGGGCATGATGCCCATGGTCATGCCGATGTTTTGGAAAACGTGCCACAAAATGACCCCAAAGATGCCAGCACAGATGTACGACCCGAATAGGTCTTTGCTCAGGTGGCCCACTCGCCAGATTCGGAACAACAGCAGGCCGAATAGTCCAAGAACGGCTCCCCCGCCGATCATGCCAAATTGCTCGGCGATTGCCGAAAAGATGAAGTCACTTTGCTGAACCGGAATAAATTTGCCGTTGGTCAACGGTGCATTGAGATACCCCTTACCGAACCAGCCACCCGTCGAAACCGCACGCTTGGCATACCGAACTTGGAACACGTAGCGCTCGAGATCTTTGTCGGTCGAGTTTTGATTTACGAATGCAGTGATTCGTTTCAACTGGTACCGATCGACGATGCCGGCAACGACGGCCGCCGCGACCGTCACAATCGTCAAAAAACTAATCAAGGCTAAGTAACGCAGTCGCGCTCCCGCCATCACCAAGACACACAGTGCCCCGACAATCAACACGAAAGCCGAACCCAAGTCGGGTTGCACGATGATCAATGCAGTCGGAATTCCAACAATCACCAATCCGCCAATGAACTTTGAATAGCTCATGTCTTCATCACGCGATTCGCTGAAGTACGCCGCAAGCGCAACGAGCACTGCGGGCTTGGCAAATTCGGCCGGCTGGAAAGAAACAGGACCAAAGTCAAAAGAAAGTCGGGCACCGCCCTTGAGTGCACCAACCGACAACACCATCATCAATCCGATAATGGAACAGCCGTACAAAAAAAATGCTCGTTCGCGTAAGACTTGATAGTCAAAGGCCATCACAATGACCAGCACGACTGCTGATGCAATCAAAAACGTCACTTGGCGAACCGTGAACCAATACGGGTCTGCATCGACTTTCCAGTATGTTGCGCTGTAAATCGCAAATGCACCAATAACACCAAGCAGCACTACCGGGGCCAGCATCGTCCAATCAATGTTGCGCCGTGGATCACCAGGACCCGAACGGATATTTCCGAGACGTCGTTGTGGTCGCCAATTAAGAATTGGATACGCCATTAGTCGCGACCACCGTACGCTGCGCCACCTAGGCATCGATTACTTGGTAACGAACGCTCAGGGGCGGCCACTGTTGCGGTCAAATCAAGCGGATTTGATGGAAGCACGTCGGCAACTGTCGCCGCGCCAATCGTCGCCATGAACATACATTTCACGACCGGCGCTGCCGCCTTAGATCCGTATCCACTCTTTTCAAGATACGCGGAGACAACCCATGGCTGATTGGCATCAAGACTAAAAGCGGCAAATGCTGATGAGTCGTTCCACGGCAAACTCGCAGCACCTTGCGCGGTCCCAGTTTTACCGGCAATCGGCAAATCTTCATATGGGTAGCTCGCGAAAAGTCTTTCACCCGTCGTGCTGTGATAGAAGTCGTATTCAACGCCAGGACCAGTGATCACGCGAGTTAATCCACGCACAATTGGGTCAAGCACTGCTGGGTCAATACTTAAATTACGAATCGTGTCTTTAGTTCCGAGGTTTAACGCAACGACTGCTTTCGTCAGGTCAGCCACCCCCACTTGATCAGAATTAGGTGTTCCTGGTTCGAGTAAAGCCAAGGCGATCAATGGTCGGTTGACGTCTCCGCCATTAGCGAGAGCCCCATACGCTTGCGCTAACTGCAACGGTGAAGCTGCCAAAAGTCCTTGGCCCACCGACAACTGAACGTTGTCACCGACCAGATAGTTCGTGCTTTCGCCTTCCATCAAGACGCCACTCTCAACGAGTTTCTTTTTACTTTCTTTATCTGGCACGCGACCTGCCGATTCAAACGGTAGGTCGATACCCGTCGAACTGCCAAAACCAAACTTGCGAACCTCTTCTTGCAAAATTGGCTGACCACCACGTTCGGAGAAGATTTCTTCGCCGATCTTGTAAAAGAACGTGTCAGAAGAAACAGCCAACGCATCTTCAACATTCACTCTGCCGTAACGACAGGCGTAGTTGCCGCCGCCACACAACGCATTTCGGTAAATGCACTTGATCATCTGACATGTTTCTTTATCGATACTGACCAATGTGTATTCACCTTGATCGAGATAGTAATAATCTTCGCCACCCGGCAATTGCCCCGTATCGAGAGCAGCAAAAGCCACGAACGGTTTAAAACTTGAGCCCAAGTTATATTGACCCTGAATCGCCCGATTCACCAAGAGTGATTTGTCAGGATCGTCGGTCTTCGGAAAAATCTCCGAGAACTTGTCACCCGAAATTCCCGAGTTAAACCAACGATTGTCAAAGGTGGGGTAACTCGCCAAAGCCATCACTTCACCAGTCGAGTAGTTCATCATGACCACTGAACCTGCGGGAGCTTTCAAGTTTTGACAATCAGGAAACTGTGGCTTGACCGACTTGCGCTTTGCATCCTTTGCTTGACATGTTTCGACAAAACGACGCAGACGAAGTTGCGTCTCTAGCGCCTGCTCAGCGAATTGCTGCAAGTTGAGGTCAACTGAAAGTTGAAGATCGTTTCCGGGGATTGGTTCGACACGCTCAACTACTTTCAGAATCACTCCACGCGAGTCGACCTCGTATTTCACGTATCCGGGTGTTCCCCGCAGATAACGCTCGTACACCTTTTCAACACCAAATTGACCAACTCGTTCATTGAGGTTGTACCCAAGGTCAAGATATTGAGCACTGTCGTTCTGGGTGATGGCCCCGAGATAGCCAACAATGTGTGAGGCAACTGGGGCAAAGGGATAAGCCCGCTTCCATTCGTTCGTGACATCAATACCCGGAAAGTCTTCGCTGCGTTCAAGCAAATACATTGCGGTATCTTCGCCAACGTCTTCTTTGATCGGCAATGGAAGTAATGGGCTGTACTTCGAACCCTTTGGTTTGCCGTCAGCACCGAGAGGTCCGGCGTATCGCGTTTCTAAATCGGTCACAGTTGTTTGCAGAATTGGTGCCAGTCGGCCAAAGATTTCGAGGCGGTCGGCTCGATCGCGCAATGCCTCCCATGCCACCGTCACCGTCAGCATCTTTTCGTTGTCGGCCATGATCCGTCCGTAACGATCGAAGATTCGGCCGCGTTCGGGCAACAACTTCTGGGTGCGCGTTTTATTCGACTGAACCTTTTGTTCAAGAGCGGGAGCGTCAACAACTTGCAAAAACCACATGCGCATACCCATCGCGCCAAAAAGCAGCATCGCGACAATACCGATCGCTGCCAAACGACTTGAGCGCCGGTCAGAAGCCATCGCAATAGCCTGTCACAGGTTGAGCAACGAGTGTCATCGCCATCAGAGAAAGACCTCGGCCGGCGGCGCTAATCGCTGATTGCGTCGTATCGCGAGTGACCAACGAGCAATGGGAACGACGAAAAAACTGAAGAGTGCGTTCGACAATGCGACCACGACAATTACTTTGGTGAGCCGCGACGACAGCCACCCCTCGACACCAATCCAATTCGCCACAATCGGCAATACAAAAGTCGCCAATCCACTCATCAGACCAACCACTAATGCATTTAACCATTTCGGATTTTCAAGAGCGCGTGAATGCAGATATCCCGCTCCCCATCCAGCGGCTCCGTACACCAAAGCCGAAAGCCCTAGAGGGCTCGTTAAGACAAGATCAAACATCAATCCGAAGACAAAGCCAGCAAGCGCTCCATTTTCAGAACCGCCCGCCAGGCCAGCCGCTATTGAAAGTGCCAACATGATCTGCAGAACGACACCGAAGATCTTTACTTCGGCGAAAAAGGTTGTTTGCAAGGCCAATGCGGGCAAACCTACAAGGAGCAGTCGCGTGACGGGCTTGTTGACGAAATCAATCACGGGGCACCGGTCGCGACTGGCTGGTACAACAAAACACGCACAAAGTTCAATGCTGTCAACTTGGCAGTTAAACGCACTTCAAGTACCGCACCAGAGGTACCAGTACGTTCAACAATCTTGATGACACGTCCGACCACAATTCCTCGTGGCGCCAAACTCTGCGAACCACCCGATGTAAACACCAGCGCACCAACTTGGACTTCTCCAAACCGAGAGTTTTGGTCGATGAACTCAACAACTGGTGAATTGTCAATTCCACGACCACGAAAGATCCCGGTTTCGGCAATAGGGAGATCGTCGAGATTGAGGGTCGTCGTGGGACCTCCCGCAGTAGTCCCGGGAGCAATCGTGACGATGGCCCCAGTAGTTGTCGGCGCCAACGCACCAAAATCAATATCTGACAAATCAATAGTTGTCGTCGTCGTTGAGGTTGTTGAGATGCCATCTGGATTGACAACGGAGCTGACGGGTGGCGCTACCGGAAGGGTTGTTGTTGTTGTGCTCGAGGTCGTTGTCGTCGTACTTGTCGTCGTCGTTGTGGTGGTTGTCGTTGCGGGCACGAGATTGGGTTGATTGACCACCTGAACCGGAATCGCATACAGCGAATCATTCGCGAGCAAGACCAACGATCGGTCATTGTCAACCCACGTAATCCGTCCAACCAAGCCCGCAGCATTGACCACAGGCATGCCAACTCTCAAGCCTCGATCGCTCCCCTGATTGATTTCGATCGTCTGCGAGTAATTCGAAGGAGTTCCACCAATCACCTGCGCAGTGACCGAAGAAATATCCGCCAAGTTGTCGATCCCGTTCAATGCCAATAGCTCTTGAGCGTCCCGCGCCGTAGCAAGGGCCGCGATAAACGCCCCCTCTTGTTGGTCAAGCAGATCCTGAAGTCTTTGGTTCTCGGCTTCGAGTTCACCGTAATGAGTGATTCCACGCCACGAATTTTCGAGTGGCCGCGTAATCACTCGCGCCGAACTCTGAACCGGTTCAAAAATTGTGCTGAAGACACCCCTCAACCCACGGACAACTGAGTTGCCTTGCATGTCAAGAGTGATTAGCAAAATTGACGTCAGAGCCAGAAGGGCAATTGCCCGACGACGACTCACCGAATAGACCGGCATGGATCCGATCCCGACCTAGTCGTCACTCTGCGATAAGAGACCGCGCATCATCTCAATGTTTTCTAAAGCTCGACCCGAACCAATAACGACCGAATACAAGGGTTCATTAGCAATGTTGATTGGCATCCCCGTCTCGTGCGCCAAGCGACGATCGATACCAGCGAGCAGTGCTCCTCCGCCAGTGATCGTGATTCCTTGGTGCATGATGTCAGCGGCAAGTTCGGGCGGAGTTTTGTCAAGAGTTGTACGTACAGCGTCGACAATGGCTGCAACTGGTTCGGCGATCGCTTCACGTACTTGATCAGTTGACAACGAAATCGTTCGTGGCAATCCACTAATGAGATCACGACCACGAATATCGGCGGTCATTTCTTCTTCGAATGGCCATGCGGAGCCCATTTGAATTTTGATCTCTTCAGCGGTGCGCTCACCAACTGCCAACGAAAACTCTTTTTTCAGATAGGCCAATAAAGCCTCATCAAGTTCGTCGCCCGCGATTCGCAATGACTGAGCAGTCACGATGCCACCAAGTGAAATAACGGCGACTTCAGTGGTGCCGCCACCAATATCGACAATCATGTTGCCACTAGGTTCATGCACCGCCAGATCGGCACCAATAGCTGCAGCCATTGGCTCTTCAATAATGTGCACAGGCTTACGCGCTCCGGCATATTCAGCCGCATCTTGAACCGCTCGTTGTTCAACACCAGTGATTCCCGAGGGTACGCAAATCAACATGCGCGGCTTGCTCCAACGACTGCTATGTACCTTTTGGATGAAGTAGCGCAACATTTTCTCGCACACATCAAAGTCGGCAATGACGCCATCTTTGAGTGGTCGAACAGCCCGGATGTGTCCTGGGGTACGCCCCATCATGCGTTTTGCCTCGTGACCTACTGCAACCGGCTTGCCATCAGCTACGTCAAGAGCCACCACCGATGGCTCATTGAGGACAACGCCTTGACCTCGTACATAGATCAGCGTGTTGGCTGTTCCAAGGTCGATTGCTATATCTCGCCCGAGGGCCAGCGGATTACTGCGGGCCATGGCCAGAGCCTCCTACGACATGCGGCACCTGCCAAAAAGCAGGGGACCCCGAAATGTTACAGATTGGGGAAGAAAATACTGATCTCGCGCTCGGCCGAGGCCAAGGAATCGCTGCCATGCACCAAGTTCTCGGTGAACAAGATGCCGAGGTCACCACGGATGGTGCCAGGGGCGGCGTTACGAGGATTGGTGGCACCCATCATGTTGCGGACAACTTCCCAGGTGTTTTCGGGGCTTTCGAGCACCAAGGCCACGACTGGTCCACGAGACATAAAGGTCACCAATTCGCCATAAAAGCCCTTGCCCACGTGCTCTTCGTAGTGGCGAGCAAGCGTGTTGGCATCGAGCTGACGCAATTCCAGGGCCACAACAGTGAGGCCTTTGGCTTCAAATCGGGACAAAACAGACCCGATCAGTCCGCGTTCGACGGTATCGGGCTTCAAAAGGACAAGGGTACGGTCAGACATGGTCGCTAACCCTACCGCCGAGTTCCCCTCCTCGCTGTTCGGGCTAGGGCAACAGTCGGCGCAAATATGGTCGGGCTGACCCAACCACGTAGAGCGATCCGGTAATGAGCAGGGCGTCATCAGGACCAATTTCTTGCATGGCTCGGTCAATGGCCGCCTCAACGGTGTTCACGGCTACTACCTCGTCACACCCCAATCGGCGCGCCGCTTCGGCGACCTCTTGGGCGGGCAGTCCGCGTGGAGATGGAGCGGTGCAGCACACCACGACATCAAATTCATCAGCCCGCAAGGCCGACAACATGTCGAAAGGATCGCGCCCCTTCAAACAACCAATCACCAGAAGTCGGCGTCCAGCAGGATCGAAGTCTTCGAGAAAAACCGCGGCGCATACATCGGCACCGGCCGGGTTATGAGCGCCATCGATAATGACCAAAGGTTGATGACCCATCACCTCAAACCGGCCGGGCATTGAGACGTGCGAAAAAGCTTCGTCAATAATGTCCGAAGCCAGCGGACGAGCAAAAAATGCTTCAACTGCTGTAATCGCCACGACCGCATTATCGGCCTGATGACGACCGTGCAGTGGAACTAATACATCTGGATAAATCGTGGTCGGAGTTCGGACATCAATCATGCGACCACCGAGAGCTAACTGATTGGAGTCAACTTCAAAATCTCGTTGACGAACCAACAATGATGCCCCGCCGGCCTGAGCGAAAATTTCGACAATCTCTTCGTCGGTATCACCACAGATCACTGCACTTTGGGACTTAATGATTCCAGCCTTTTCGCGAGCAATATCGGAGCGAGTGGGACCAGCGAACTCCATATGATCGAGACCAATATTCGTGATCACTGCAACTTGTGCATCAACAACATTGGTCGCGTCCCAACGACCAAGTAAACCAACCTCAATAACCATCACATCAACTGCTTCGTCGGCGAACCATCTAAACGCGGCGGCAGTACAGATATCGAAATAGCCAGGACGCGTACCAGTCAGCATTTCTAAATCAGCGATTGCCGCAATCTGCTCGGCAAAGGCCTCATCAGGGATTGGCTCGCAATCAATCGTGAAACGCTCGTTCACTCGTTCGAGGTGTGGACTCGTGTATGTGCCAACGCGCAAACCACTCGCCATCAACAGCCGAGTGATCATTTGTGCAGTTGAACCTTTGCCATTGGTTCCCGTGATGTGTACGACCGGAGCACAATGCTGGGGTTCTCCCATCAATTCGCACAGCCGCGAGATCATGTCGAGCGAAGGAGAATCAATACGCCCAGTTTTCTGATAACCGGCGTGATCATCGAGATACGCCAAGGCCTGCTGGTACGTCATGCCTTCAACTTTACGACTGAAATCAACTAGCGGCGCGACGTGGGCGAGCCACTCGTGTCGCTGAACGCATCACCAATGTTGGCGGCGACTTCAACTTGACCGTATCTACGTCGATGATGACCTTGGCCACATCGGCACGGCCTGGCAAGTCGTACATGACGTTCAAGAGTGTCTCTTCAAGAATTGCGCGAAGGCCACGAGCACCAGTACCGCGCCCCAATGCCTGTTCGGCAATCGCGTTAAGAGCTTCGTCGGTGAGTTCGAGTTCGACATCTTCAAATTCAAAGAACTTCTGGAATTGCTTGAGCAAAGCATTCTTTGGTTCGGTGAGGATCTTGATCAATGCCGGCTTGTCAAGGTTGTGCACTGCCCCAACCATGGGTAGACGACCAACGAATTCGGGGATCAAGCCATAGGACAGCAAGTCTTCAGGCAGAACCTGAGCGAACAAGTCTCCTGCTTCTTTTTCGGCCTTATTCTTCACCGTGGCGTGAAAGCCAACGCCTTTGTGACCAATGCGCTGCTCAATGATTTTGTCAAGGCCGGCGAATGCCCCACCACAAATGAACAACACATTGGTCGTATCAATTTGAATGAACTCTTGATGTGGGTGCTTGCGTCCGCCTTGAGGCGGGACCGAGGCAACTGTTCCTTCAAGGATCTTCAACAGGGCCTGTTGCACACCTTCACCCGACACATCGCGAGTAATTGAAGGGTTCTCACTCTTGCGCGCCACCTTGTCAATTTCGTCAATGTAGATAATGCCGGTTTCGGCTTTCTTCACGTCAAAGTCGGCGGCTTGAATCAATTTGAGCAGAATATTTTCAACGTCTTCGCCGACGTATCCAGCTTCGGTTAAGGCCGTTGCATCAGCAATTGCGAACGGGACATTGAGCATGCGCGCCAATGTTTGTGCAAGGTGAGTCTTTCCACAGCCGGTTGGGCCAAGTAACAAAATGTTGCTCTTGGCCAACTCAACTTCGTCGCGACGCGCGATGCCAGTTTCTTTTTGATACTGCAATCGGCGATAGTGGTTGTAGACCGCAACGGCCAAGACTTTCTTTGCCTGATCTTGTCCGACGACATAGTCGTCAAGGAACGAAGAAATTTCGCGCGGCTTGGGAAGTTCTTCTAGGCGAAGGTCGGCAGCTTCGCCGACTTCTTCTTCGATGATTTCGTTGCAGAGGTCAATGCATTCATCGCAAATGTAGACACCGGGTCCGGCAATAACTTTCTTGACTTGTTTTTGCGACTTACCGCAAAACGAGCACTTAACGATCTCGCCTGTGTCACCAAACTTTGCCACGACTCCCCAACCTTTCGCCTCACAGCCTTACACATTTGGGTGCTTCAGTGCTTGGATGCCCACTGGCTATCGGGCACAACCGCCACTAATCAGCGAATGGGACCCGTGCGGTCAACGGCAGATCGCGATGAGATGACATCGTCGATGATTCCGTAGGCCAAAGCTTCATTTGCTTCCATCACAAAGTCACGATCGGTGTCAGCGTGAATGCGTTCACGAGGCTGACCAGTGTGCTCTGACAAGATTTCTTCGAGGATGTCGCGCATCCGGAAGATTTCTTTGGCGGCGATTTCAAGGTCGGTCACTTGGCCATAGCCCACTTGACCATATGGCTGGTGTAACAACACGCGGCTGTGTGGAAGAGCAAGACGCTTGCCCTTGGTCCCGGCGGCCAACAAGACCGCAGCTGCACTTGCTGCTTGACCAAGACAAATCGTGGCAATGTCGTTCTTGATGAACTGCATCGTGTCGTAAATTGCGAACAATGCCGTGATGTCGCCTCCAGGACTATTGATGTAGATGTTGATGTCCTTATCGGGGTTTTCACTCTCAAGGTGAATCAACTGTGCACAGACCAAGTTGGCGATGGTGTCGTCAATAGGTGTGCCAATGAAAAGAATGTTTTCCTTGAGCAAACGGCTGTACAAGTCGTACGCGCGCTCGCCACGGCTGGTCTGTTCCACAACAGTCGGAACGTAATAGTTGATTGCCTCGAGGTCCATGGTGTTCCTATCAGTCGTTTTCGGCGTGATCGTGGTCTGAATGATCATGGTCTGAATGATCGTGCTCTGCGTGATCGTGATCGTGATCGTGATTGTGATCGGCCTCAGAGTGACCAATGACGACATCACTATCAAGAGTCTTGCCACTGGGGTCGACGTATTCAACGCGGTGGATCAACCAGTCGAGAGCCTTTGACTTGCTGATTTCGGCAGCCAAATCAACGACGGCGTCATTGGCTTGGTACGCCGCGCGAACTTGATCGACACTGATGAAGCGGATCTTCTTATTCTTGGGCGAGCCAGCCATCTGGTGCTCACGAACAGCTTGTTCATTTGTGCGATCGGCCATTGATTCGAATTCGCGTTCGATTTCGTCTTCGGTGGCGTCAAGGCTTTCGGCCTTCACGACTGCTCGCAATGCCAGGTCGACCTTGACAGCCTTTTGGCTTTGCGGACGGAGACCCTCAACGAATGACTGTGCATCTTGACCGGTGGCTTGCATCCACTGATCGATGTTGATTCCTTGAGACTGGAACTGACGAATGGTGTTTTCAACGCGGCGCTGCAAATCGGCGGCAACCATTGCTTCTGGTGTTTCGATCTCAGCGAGTGCGACCAATGCATCAGTCACTTTTTCAACAACAACGTTGCGAACCTGATTGAGACGATTGGTCGTCAGGCGCTCAACAACTGATTCACGCCACTCAGCAACGGTCGTAAAACCGTCGATGTTTTCGTCAACCCAAGCGTCATTCAGGTCGGCAACGACCAACTCTTGGACCGAGTTCAAAGTCACTGCGAAGTCAGCTGATTCTTGGGTGCCCGAGGGAGTGTCGGTGAAAGTGAACGATGCGCCTGCTGATTTACCGATGAGTTCATCATCGAATGACGGGGCAACCCACTTCTTACCGATTTCGTATGACCAGTCGTCAACGGCGAGGCCGACAACAGGCTCGCCATCGCGCGAACCAACGAGATCAACGACGACAAAGTCGCCTTCTTTGGCGGCACGCTCAATCGTGGTCAACTTGCCAAGGCGGCGGCGCTCGGTGTCGAGCACTTCGTCTACTTCTTGATCGGCGACATCAATTGCCGGCACTTCGACCCGCAATCCGCCGTAGCCAGGCAGAGTGATGACCGGACGAACTTCACAAGTTGCGTCAAACGACACGGGACCAGACTCTTGGCCTCCGACAATGTCGATTTCGGGAGTCGCGATGATGTCGACGTTGTGTTCACGCACAGCACGACCCAAATACTGGGGAACCGCGTCACGCAAAGCTTGTTCGCGAGCAGCAGCAATTCCGATGCGGGCCTCCAAAACTTTGCGAGGGGCTTTACCGGCACGGAAGCCCGGCAAGCGGACCTCCTGAGCAATCTTGGCAAAAGCGGCGTCTATGTCAGTGGCAAAGTCGGCCTCATCCACAAGGATCGAGAGCTTGACTTTGTTGCCTTCGAGGGGTTCACATGTCGTCTTCACAGAGTGCCGAGTGTATCGGCGAGGTGGCTCAGAGGACCCACGAAGAGACAGGATTGATGTATGTTGGAGAACACACCTCAGTGAAGTCAGGATGAAGTCATGAAGTCGCCGTTTAAGCCCATCTGGAAGCCCCACGCTTTGGCCACGCCCCATGCTGAGCAGATTTCGCTAAGTATCAAGGACAAAGTCGTCGCCACCACCGATTTGGCCGACGTCCCCGCTGGT
>SXGQ01076431.1_pt1 | contig 74905 bp, 50 predicted proteins | sample 3178371 | NCBI WGS metagenome assembly SXGQ01 (sample SAMN11356859, study PRJNA531348) | freshwater metagenome | isolation source: freshwater sample F1-20 | place: China: Fuxian Lake, Yuxi | collected 2017-12-25 | reverse complement strand
TGCCGAAGAAGCTCGACGAGGAAGTTGCACGTTTGCACCTCGAGAAAATCGGCGTGAAGCTCACGAAGCTCACGCGCGACCAGGCGGAATACCTCGGAGTAAATCCTGAGGGCCCCTACAAGTCCGAGCATTACCGCTACTAAACGCGGAAGCGCAGTATTTATGCGCCCCGGAGCCGGAAACGGTTCCGGGGCGTTTTGCTTTCCGAGCGCGATGTGCGTCTAACAGCGTTGTACTTTTTCGGGCCTAATGTCGCCGTCGCGTGGGACGTGTTGGCAATTGAAACCACACACTTCCCATGAACTACGAAAAGCTACGCACCAACTTCCAAGAGCGTGTCGCGCACACCAAATTCTTCACGCTGTCTCTCGTCATCCATATCGCCGTCGTCGTTGTATTCGGCGGAATGGTGATTATCCACTCGCACCAGTCGGAGCCTGAGTTCGCGTCGAATGGTGCGTATCAGTTTGAGGAACTGGATCTCACGACGCATTCGCGGGAACCGGAGCCGCAGCCCACGATGCCGGAAGTTAAGACCGCGGCAGTGGCAGTTCCTGAACTGAAGAGCGCCAAGGTTCCGGATGTAATCAAATCCAGCCGTGGGGAATCACACGCACTTCCTGGTTTGCGAATGAATTTGACCAATTTGGATATCGCGAAGGTGGACACGTTTGTGAGTGTAAGTAGTCCGAAGATTGGTGGTGAAATGGGTCTGCGATTCATGCGCGACGGGAGCGGACACATCATGATGGGCGGAGCGCGTGGAAGCGGTCCCACGCCGACAAAAGCCACCGAAGAGGCCGTCATGCGCGGTCTCGCGTGGCTTCAGAAAGTGCAAAATGCCGATGGTTCCTGGGGAGAGCGAAATCGCGGTGCGATGACCGGGTTGGCCTTGCTCTGTTTCCTCGGGCATGGCGAGTACGGGCAGTCGCCGCAGTTCGGGTTTACGGTAAACCACGCGCTCGAGTGGATCGTCGCAAACGGCACCGCTTCGCAAAGCCGCCTTTCGATGTCGCGAGACGGTTGGGGTAGCGGGAATGCGGGTGTTTACGAGCACGGCATCGCGACTTACGCGCTCGGAGAATACTACACGATGACGATGCTCGCCGGGAGTCCCGATGAACGGGTGGTCGAGTTGTTTCGAGGTGCTGTTCGGCACATCATAGACGGGCAGGGGCCGGACGGCGGATGGATGTACGATTTCAATAAAACCCAGAGTGATACTTCGGTGAGCGGATGGCAGGTGCAGGCACTGAAAACAGCCCATCTCTCGGGGCTGAAGATTCCGGGTGTGGACACCGCACTTGATCGGGCGATGTTGAATTTCCAGCGAGTGCAGACGGAGCGCGGCGGATATGGATATCGCAAGGCCGAGGACCGCTGGTCGTTGACCGGTGTCGGTGTGCTTTGTGAGTTATTTTGGCGCAGTTCCCGGGATGCCGGAAGCCGGAGGAGCGTCGAGTTTATCATGGCCGGTTTGGATGCGAATCCGCTCCGGTATGATCACGAACGCGCCGACCTTTACGCTTGGTATTATCACACGCAGGCCTTGCTGATGTTTGGAAATCAGGCGTGGAAAAAGTGGGAGGCGTTGATGTCCCGCGAACTGGTCAAATCGCAAGCGCCCGACGGGAGTTGGCCCGTCATGGCAAATCCTGCGCACGGTGGGTTGCAGAAAGAATCCAGCACGACCGGTGCGGTCTATCGCACCGCATTATCGGTGCTGATGCTCGAATCCTACTACCGCTACCTGCCCGCGAACAGGAGTTGAGACTACTTCAGCTCTTTGATGCGAATATTCCGCCAGCGGATTTCCTCGCCAGGGTTCTTGCCCTTGCCGATTCCGTGGACTTGAAGCGCAACGACGCCTTTGCGAGTAAGGCCGTCCTTCAACTCGGCAGCGGCAACTCCGTTAATCCACGTCTTGATGCTGTCGCCCTTGCACTCGATGCGCGCTGAGTTCCAGTCGTCCTGCTTGAAGGCCTTCTGCGCAGCCGCGTTGTCCTTCAGATCCTTCAGCCAGCCGCGTCGGGCTTCGTCGTAGATGCCGCCCGTGTAGGCGCGCGGTGAAGGATCGATTTCGTATTGGTAACCGTGGACTCGGTCGGCTGGGAACTTCTTCTTTTTACCATCGATTTCGATCTCGGTGTCGGTCTTGTAAAACTGGCTCCGAAACTGAACTCCGGAATTCATATCCTTCGCCACTTTGAACTCAAACTCGAGTACGAAGTCTCGATATTCCTTCGTGGTGCACATGAAGGAATTGCCTGTTCCTGCGACCGTTTTGCCGACAACCGCGCCGTCCTCGACGCGATATTCGGCTTTACCGCTGTGCTGCTCCCATCCGGTGAAGTCTTTTCCGTTGAAGAGCGGAGTGAATCCTTCTTCTGCGGAAGCGAAAATTGAGAGTGAGGAAAGAGCGACGATAAGAGTTTTCATGCGTCGTCAGCGTGACGGAGAGATGGGGACGAGTCGACATCGATTTGGCGGAAAGCGAACAGGGGCCGGAGTTATCCGGCCCCTGTCGTGCAATCTCATTTAGCTGTTACTACTCCTCATCATTCCGTCCGCCGAGGAGCGGCAGTAGATAGTAGAGCAGGTAGAGCAGCGATGAAATGAACGCCGCTACATACGTCCATGCCGCGGCATTCAGTGTGCGGTTCACTCCGTCTGCCTCGGGACCGGGCTGAATCATACCGGTTCCCGCGAGAATCGCCTTGGCCCTGCGGGATGCGTCGAACTCGACGGGCAGTGTCACGAGATTGAAGAGCATGATGATTCCCCAGCCGATGGCCATAATCATGAGCGCTGTCTTTCCCGAGAAGAATCCGCCGGCCAATCCGAGCCATGGCAGGAAGGTTACGACCGAACTCGCGAAGTTAGTAACGCCCACCGCGGCCATGCGCCAGTGGAGCGGCGCATAAGCGATTTTGTGCTGAATGGCGTGACCACATTCGTGCGCAGACACTCCCAACGCCGCCACGGATGTGCCGTGGAAGTTGTCCGTCGAGAGTACGAGCCGCTTGTTCGTGGGATCGTAATGGTCACCGAGCATCTCGTTGTGCTCGACGATTTCGACGTCACGGATTCCCGCCTGCCTGAGAATCTCGGCTGCCGCCTGGGCACCCGTGACTCCCGAACTCGCCGGGACCTGCACGTATTTCATGTAGGTTCGTTTCACCCGGGCGGTGGCCCAGAGTGAGATTACCAATGTGATGACGAATATGATGAGCATGACTGATATTTATGTGATTTTTTCGTGGATTATCCGGAGGTCGCTAGCTGGCAACGGGCTGGTGCCTTGCGTCCGAGGCGTGCGATTCTTTCGAGAACGCTGCGGCGCCTCTCCTGATGCTCGCGCGTCGATTTCTTGCCCGCCACCTCAAAGGCGCGGCGGATCTTCACGAGCGCGAGTTCGGATAAACGCCGCACCCATTCGTGACTTAAGCCGAAGCGGCGACCGATTTCGCGGAATGAAACCGAGTCATCCGAGCGAAGACCGTATTTGGCGCTGATAACCTCAAGTTCGCGGTCGTCGAGGTCGTGGAGAGCGCTGATGAGTTCTTCGCGAAGTTCGCGATCATTCACCTGCGAATACGCGTCCGGTGTAGACTCGTCCGGCATGCTCGCGATGGCGGAATCGGTCGATTCGTCATTCGGCGAGAGCGGGGCATCAAGCGAGGAAACCTGAAGGCGATCGCCTTGGAGCTCGGCGAATTCCTCGGATGTCAAACCGAGGCGCTCTGCCAGTTCGCCCTCCGTGGCGGGACGTCCGAGCTGGGCGCTGAGTTCTTCGTTCATTCGAGCAACCTTCCGAAGGCGCTGCGAGCGCCAGACCGGTATGCGTACCGCACGCGCCATCTTTGTTATCGCGCGATGAATGCGCTGCTTGATCCAGACGGATGCGTAGGTTGAGAACTTGGTCCCGAACTTCGGATCATAGAGCTCAGCCGCCCGAATCAGTCCGATGTTGCCTTCGGATATGATGTCTGCGAGCGGTAGCCCGTAGCCTCCGTACTGGTGCGCTATGGACGATACGAGGCGCAGGTGACTGCGTACCAATAGTTCCTGGGCGCTGACATCGCCCTTGGCCGCGCGAGCGGCTGTTTCAACGAGCGATTCCTCGGTCAGCGTGGGCTGGCTGTGGATGTCCCGGAGATAGGCGTCGAGTGCGCTCCAGTCTCCTTTGCGTGCTTGTGCGATGTGTTTCATACGAGGCGCGTTTTAGGGCTTCCATCGAAATTAGAAAATGACTATGATACAAACGAAACATTCGAAAAAAACTAACTATCACGAGCCATGGAAAATTTGAACTTTCACCACCTGCGTTACTTCTGGGCTGTTGCTCGCGAGGGGACCCTTCGGGCTGCAGCCGAGCGACTCCACGTCTCTCAGCCATCACTCAGTGCGCAGATAAAGCAGATCGAGGAGTCGCTGGGTGTTTCGTTGTTCCAGCGCAAGGGACGGCATCTTGTGCTTACTGACGCGGGCAGGCTGGCGCTGGATTATGCCGACGATATTTTTTCCACGGCGCGCGAGATGGTGCGGGCTCTGAATGATCCCGCTGGAACTAGGACGCCGGTCTTCCATGTGGGTGTCGTCGATTCCCTCCCGAAGCTGCTTGTGCTCGAACTGCTGCGCCCCGCATTGGCGCTGGATCCGGCGCCACGGCTTGTCTGCCGCGAGGGCCAATTGCACGAACTAACGCCGCTTCTCGCTGCTCACCGGCTCGATATGATTCTGTCCGATGAACCTGGGGGCAGCGGGCAGGAGTTCCCGCTGTTCAACACGACGCTCGGTACGTGCGGAATCACGTTCTGCGCAGTGCCGAGACTCGCGACGAAACTCCGCAAGAAATTCCCCGAATCTCTCGATGGCCAGCCGGCGCTGATGCCGAGCGAGGCAAGTTCATTTCGCAGGCACCTTGAGTCTTGGTTCGATCGTCGTGCAATCAAACCCCGGGTGGTTTCCGAATTCGATGATCTGGCACTGATGGCGATGTTCGCCGCGGACGGTCACGGGATCGTTCCCATCTACTCCGTGGCACTGGCGAATGCGAAGAAGACATTCGGACTTGCGGAAATTGGCGATGCTCCCGATTGCCGCTGTCAGATTCACGCAATCACTGCGGAGCGAAAGTTGAAGCATGCCGCGATCGTTGCTGTCACCCATGCCGCGCAGAACGTAGTGTTTGGCTAAGGTTGCCAACATTAGAGCCGCGGCTAACGAGGCCGGTGCATGAAAATCCACATCTCACCTCGTCATCTCAGAATAACCGAATCGATCGAACTCTACGTAGTTTCAAAGCTCGAACCGCTCTCCGAACTCGCGCACGGGATTGTGTCCGCACACGTGATCATTGCGGTCGATGATACTGTTGATCCAGCAAAGCGCTTCCATGTGAGTGCGCGTCTAGCGGTGGCCGGTCCAGATATCCACGCGGAGGACTTTGGCGCGGATGTATACGTTTCAGTTGACGCGATGGCGGCGAAACTGGCCCGGCAGCTTCGCAAGCGGAAGACCCGGTTGAACGACAAGCAGAGGAGCCTGGCGCAGCGTTCGGCGGAGAATGCGCGCCGCGATGTGGCTTAGTCTATTTGTTGCGCTGGGGATTGCATTTTGCGCTAAGGAAGCCGCCTGCAATTGATGAACGCAATCATCGATGATTCGCTACCTTTTCGCACTTCTCGCAGTACCTGCTCTCGGCGCCACAACGCCGGATTTTACGAAGGACGTCCGTCCGATTCTTTCGCGGCATTGCTTCAAGTGCCACGGTCCGGACGACAAGACTCTCAAAGGCGAACTCCGCCTTGATATCCGGGATCACGCGCTGCGACCGGCGGAATCAGGCGAGCGCGCCATAGTGCCCGGCAAGCCGGATGAGAGCGGGCTGATGAAGCGGATTCTTTCGTCGGATTCCGACGATGTCATGCCTCCGCCTTCGGCGAAGATTCCGCTCACCGATGAGCAGAAGGAGATCCTGCGTAAATGGATCGCGGCGGGCGCGGAGTATCGCGATCACTGGTCGTTCAAGGCACCGGTCCGTCCTGAAATTCCCGGCGGAGGGCACCCGATTGATGCGTTTATCCGCACGAAGGCCAATGAGCAAGGGCTCCAGCCTTCGCCCCCGGCCGATTCTGCGGCTCTCTGCCGAAGGCTCTATCTCGATCTCACAGGGCTCCCGCCGCAGCCTCAGGATGTCGAGGCGTTTGAAAAGGCGGCGAAGGAGAATCGTGGAAAGGCTGTCGAGGAACTCGCTGACCGCCTGATTGCGTCGCCTGCTTATGGGGAACGATGGGCCCGGAAGTGGCTGGATCTGGCGAGGTATGCCGACACCAACGGTTACGAGAAGGACCGCGATCGCAGCATCTGGCCGTATCGTGACTGGGTGATTCGAGCGTTGAACGAGGACAAGCCGTTCGATCAATTTACCATCGAACAAATCGCCGGCGATATGCTGCCAAATGCGACGCTTGATCAGAAGATCGCTACAGGCTTTCACCGCAATACGATGCTGAACGAGGAGGGCGGAATCGATCCGCTGGAGTTCCGTTTTCATGCGATGGTCGATCGTGTTGCAACAACCGGCACGGTCTGGCTGGGCCTCACGGTCGGCTGCGCGCAGTGCCACACGCACAAGTACGATCCGATTCCGCACACGGAGTACTACCAGATGATGGCGCTGCTCAATAATGCTGACGAACCGGAACTGGAGATTCCATTACCAGACGCCGAGGCGCAGGCGGCGAAAAACGTCGAACGGATGAAGAGTCTTGTCGCCGGCCTGGCTGACAAATGGCCGGTTCCTTCCGCGGGTGATGCCAAGTGGGAGACGCCTAAACCCTCGGTCGTTGTATCCGAGAAGGATGAGTTCACAGTGCTTCCGGATCAATCCGTTCGCCTTAAATCGCCGGGACCGGAGCGGCAGACGGTCAGTTTTGCAATTGAATCCAGCGGGCTTGTGGATCGGCTCAAACTCGAGGCGCTTCCCGGACCACTGGTCGGACGTACTTCACACGGGAATTTTGTGCTGAGTGAAATCACCGTTTCTGTTGTCGCCAAGGACGGCACGCGGAAGCCGGTTCGAATTGCCCGCGGGGAGGCGTCGGGCGAGCAGAAGGGCTTTCCGATTGGATCGGCTTTTGACGGCGATGCCAATACAGGTTGGGCTGTCGACGATGGGACCAGAAAATTCGACAAGGCGCGGACCGCGACCTTTCATTTTGCGGAGCCGATCAAGGAGCCCGCGAAATTCCACGTCGTCCTGTCCCAGACACACGGCTCGAACCACACAATTGCGCAACCGCGATTGAGTCTCGGCTCGCCGGCGAAGCCAGGGGCCGCGCCGAACCGTTCGGAGATCGTCGCTGCTGCGTTTGCGAAGTGGGTTGAGAAGGAGCGTGCGTCGAACACCGTGTGGAAGCCGCTTCGTCCGTCCTCCGCGAAATCGAATCTCCCGCTGCTGACAGTGCAGCCGGATTCATCTGTTTTCGCCTCGGGCGACATCTCGAAGCACGATACCTATGAACTCGTCTTCCGCGATGTTCCGGTCGGCACGACCGCATTGCGATTGGAGGCGATGGCCGATGAGCGGTTGCCAGCGCGCGGTCCGGGAATGACTTACTACGAGGGGCCGAAAGGGGATTTCTTCCTGACGGAAATGGTTCTCGAAGCGGATGGAAAGCCCGTGAAAGTTGCCGATGCCTCGCACAGTTACGCAAAGAACAACTTCGGTTCCAATCCTGCCGGTGCGAAGGTCGTGGTCGATGGTGACCTCCAGACAGGCTGGACCTGTGCGGATCGCCCCGGTGAAACACACGAGGCGGTGTTCGTATTGTCCGCTCCGCTTCCCGCAACCCGTGAACTTCGGGTGAAGATGGATTTCGGGCGCCACTACGCCTGCTCGCTCGGTCGCTTCCGGTTTTCCGCGACAGTCGGTGCCTCGCCAGTTGCGGGCAGTGTCCCATCGGAAATCCGCGAGCTTCTCTCCAAGCCTGATGCGGCCCTTTCATCGGCAGAGCGTGAAGCGCTGCGAACCCACTTTCTTCTGACTGCTCCCGAACTCGAGAAGGAAGCTCGGGAGATTCGCTCACTTGGCCGGAGCCGTCCCGCTGCCACGACTCTCGTCATGCGCGAGCGTCCGCCCGAGAATCCGCGTCCGACGTTCCTTCACAACCGGGGCGAATTTCTGCAGCCGAAGGAAAAGGTGGAGCCGGGTGTGCTCTCGATTTTGAACCCCATGCCTCCCGAGCGGCGCGATCGCCTCTCGTTTGCCCGATGGCTCGTGTCGCCAGCGAATCCGCTCACGGCGCGCGTCACCGTCAACCGCGCGTGGGCCGCATTCTTCGGACGCGGAATCGTGAAGACGGTGGATGACTTCGGGTTGCAGGGTGAATCACCGACGCACCCGGAGCTTCTCGACTGGCTGGCCACAGAGTTCATGCAGAACGGATGGTCGCAAAAGAAACTGCATCGCCTCATCGTAACCAGCGAAACCTACCAACAGTCTTCACGCGTCTTGCCGGAGCAACTCGCGAAAGACCCGGAAAACAAGTATCTCGCGAGATTTCCGAGAGCTCGATTGGAGGCGGAAATGGTTCGCGACAGCGCGTTGCGTGCATCGGGCCTGCTTGTCGAGAAAGTCGGCGGGCCGAGCGTGCGTCCACCGCAGCCTGATGGCGTTACCGAAGTCGCTTACGGCGGTGGAAAGTGGAATGCGTCGTCGGGTGGCGATCGTTATCGACGCAGCTTGTATACCTTTAGCAAGCGCACCGCACCTTTTGCGCTCTACAACACATTTGACGCACCTACCGGTGAGGCATGCATCGCGAGACGCGATGTTTCGAATACACCGCTGCAGGCATTGAGCGTGATGAATGACATCGTCTTCTCGGAGGCTGCGCAGGCACTCGGGAAAACGCTTGCGGAGGAAAAAGGGACGCCTGCCGAACGAATCACATCGGCCGTCCGACGTGTGTTGTCGCGCAATCCGCACGCAGATGAGGTCGCGATGCTCGCGAAGTTCTACGAGGCGCAGCGCGGGCGGTTCGAGCGCAAGGAACTGGATCCGGCCAAGTTCGGCGCAAGCTCGGCGGATGCGGCGGCGTGGGTGGTTCTCGCGAGATCGCTGTTCAATCTCGACGAAACGCTCACGAAGAATTGAGGGCTAGGCGAGGAGCGGCTTTACGACATTCCCTGCGACATCGGTGAGGCGGTAATCGCGGCCCGTGTGGCGGTAGGTGAGGCGCTCATGATTCAGTCCCATCAAGTGCAGGATCGTCGCATGGAAATCATGCACGTGGACGGGATTGCTGCCGACGTTGATTCCGTAGTCATCGCTTTCTCCGTACACGGTCCCGGCATTCACACCGGCTCCGGCAAGCCACGACGAGAATACCCAGTGATGATGCTCGCGTCCGGCGGCTCCGGCTGCGCTGTTGAACGGTGTGCGGCCAAACTCCGTTGTCCAAACGACGAGGGTGTCCTCCAGCATGCCGCGCTGTTTCAAGTCCCGCAGAAGACCCGCAATCGGCTGGTCCACGTTCTTCGCGAGCGGGAGGTGGGTATTCATATCTCCGTGCGCATCCCAATTGTTCGAGGAACCCACGTCGATCAACTCGACAAACCGCACTCCGCGTTCGGCGAGTCTGCGTGCGATGATGCACTGCCACGCGAAGCCCTTTGTGCTCCCGCGCTCCAGACCGTAAAGGTTAAGCGTGGCGTCGCTCTCGCGGCTTAGGTCGAAGACCTCCGGCATTTCTGCCTGCATGCCGAATGCAGTCTCGAATGACTTTACTCTCGCCGCCAGCAGCGGGTCGCCTTCGCGGGCTGCAAGGTGGCGCTGATTCGCACGCGCCATCATGGCGAGTTCGAGTTCCTGAAGCCGGCTTGTGGCGGCGCGCCTGCGGATATTTGCGACGGGCTCGGCTCCCGCAACGACGAGTGTGCCTTGATGCGCGCCCGGCAGGAAGTCGCTGGCCCAGACCTGCCCGCCTGCATACGGAGAGTGTGGGGCGATGACGACGAATGACGGCAGATTGCTGTTCATCGTGCCGAGTCCGTAGCTCAGCCATGCGCCGATGCTTGGGCGTGCAAACGTGAACGATCCGGTGTGAATCCCGAGCGTCGCCTCGTAGTGGTTCGTGTGATCGCTCTTCATCGATCGAATCACGCACAGGTCATCCACGCATTGCGCCATGTACGGAAAGAGCGAGCTGACCTCGGTGCCGGATTTCCCGTGTTTCGCAAATTCCCAATGCGGTCGTTTCAGGAACATTTTGAAATCGCCTTTGCGGCCCTGAAACTCGTTCACCGAGACGGTCTTTCCAGCATCCGCGAAGAGCTTCGGTTTTGGGTCGAATGACTCGATGTGCGACACCCCTCCGCTCATGTAGAGGAAGATGACGCGTTTCGCCTTCCCGGGAAAATGCCCGGCGCGTGGTGCCAGCGGATCGTCCGCCATTAGTTCGGAAACCAGACCGGGGAGAAGCATGGAGCCGCCGATCATGCTTCGCAGGAAATGGCGGCGTGTGGAGTCGAAGATGGGTCGGTGTTGCATGGCTCAGTCGATGTGAAGGAATTCGTTTCCGCCGATGAGCGTGCGCACATAGGACGCCAGGGCTTTCGTTTCGTCTCCGAGTTCCGTCCCGGCAGCGGCGAGAAAGGTGATGGCGTCCGCGGATTCATCGGCGGAAGGCTTGCGACCGAGGACGGCGAGGTGCGCCGCTTCAATCCGTGCACGTGCATCCTTTTGTGAAGCCGTGATCCGGCTGGCGAGCTTCGCAGCCTTGTCGTGCACGAATGGATCATTGAGGAAATAGAGGGCCTGTGTCGGCACGGTCGTGATGCGACGTTCGGCGGTCGTGGCATTCGGGTCAGCGCCGTCGAAGAGTGCGAGGAACGGATGGCGTTTGATCCGCTGGACCATGAGATAGACGCTTCGCTTATCGTGATCGTACACAGCGTTAAACGGCCCATGCTGCGTGTAGCCCCATCCGAGCGGAGAGGGGAATGGATGCGCACGGCCCGGTTCGCGATCGAGTGTTCCGCTCACTGCAAGGATGGAGTCGCGGAGTTCTTCGGCGGTAAGCCGCCGTCTTGCAAATCCCGCATAGTCGCCTGTTTCGCCGGCTGCCTGCTGGTAGGTGCCGCTTAGCATGATGAGCCGGTGCAATTCCTTGATCGACCATCCGCGATGGACGAACTCGCTTGCGAGAAACTCCAGCAGCGCCGGATGCGTTGGTGGCTGGCCGCGCGCGCCGAAGTCATTCGGCGTAGTGACCAATCCGCGTCCGAAATGAAACTGCCAGATGCGGTTCGCCATGACGCGGGCGGCGACGGGATGCATCGCCAGCCAGTTCGCGAGTTCGAGCCGTCCGCTTCCTTCCGCATCAGTCGGCAGGGCCGCGCCGCCGAGCGAAGCGATGAATCCGCGCGGGACCTCCTCGCCGAGTCGATCGGCTTCGCCGCGGAGTTGGATGCGTGCGTTATGCGGCGTGCCCTCCGCCATCCCGTACGTCACGGGCTCCGGTCCTTCGATGAGCAGAGTTTCGAGTTCCTTACGTGTGTTTTCGAGCCGCTCCTTCGCGGCAATCGTGCGCTTGCGGATTCGTTCGGCGGCGTCGCGAAATGCGTCAGTGGTGTCCGCCGCGATCACGTCGGCTGCAGGCAGCGGTGTGTTCCTTAAGATGAAGTTGTCCGCATCCAGCGACGGCCGGACGCCGCCACGGTGTCCGTAGCTGTCGATGAATGTGTAGTCGATTTTGCCATTCCAACCGCTGGCGAATTTTCCAGTGAAAGCCGCGCTGCCGGTCGCGCTCGCGAGGATTCCTGAATACGTTTTCGCCTTGGTGTCGAGCGTGAGCTGGACTTGATACCACGTTCCTACGGTTAGTGCGCACAGCGGTTCGCGAGTGTCGCCGTTTCGCGGGAAGAAGTGGGTCGCATTAAAGAACAATTCCACCGCCGCTGAATTGCCGGGACCGTTGCCAAGGTAGTAGCGCCAAGAGCCATCCCCGCCGGCACCAGCGCTTGCGCAGCGGAAATCGAACGCCACGAAAAGCCGTCCGTCCTTGTCGGGGCGCACGTCTGCGAGCGTCTGCCCGAAGCCGTCGTATTCGCCACGATTGGGCATGTGGATGCCAAATCCGCCGATTGGTAAAAGATTTCGGAAGGTGCTTTGGGAGCCCGCGGTAATCTTCACCACGCTATTCGGTCCGGCGTGCCAGGGCGTTGCGGGAGGTGCGGCATCTGTCTGGAAGTCAAATCCGCTGTCCATCTCCAAGATGCGCTTCATCTCAGCACTGAGCGCGGGTTCGTCACCGGAGCTGGTCGCAAGGGCGAGCGGCGGGACGGTTGTCACCGCGGCGCGGAGAGGGAAGTCCTGCGCTGCGAAATTGTCCACGTCGAGCGCCGGGACCTGTCCGTCTTTTCCGCGTGAAGAGTCGAGTGTGAAGCGATCGATCGTGCCCGCCCAATCTGCCGCGAGCGGGCCGCCGGGCAGCGGGATTGCTCCGCCGGTGGTGGCGAGCCGGCCGGAGAATGTGCGGCTTCGGAGGTTGAGCGTGAACTGCAGATTGTGCCATTCGCCGGGCTTAAGAGCGACGGGCTCCGCCGCGCCGGGCAGCGACAGAGTTGAGGATGATAGCGTTAGCGCAATAGCCGGTTTTCCCGATGATGGGCCCAGTCGGATGCGATGGACGCCTTGTGCATTCGGTGACGGCGGGGCGACTCGGAAATCGAGATTCACGTGAAGTTCGGCGCTATTGGCCGCCGTGCGGCGTGGATTCACCCCGCGCACAATCGAGTAATCTCCGCTGCCTCCGACGATGTGCGCGCCCACTTTCCCGGCAGGATACACATTGCGAAACGGACTCTGCGCGGCTGCCGCCACGTCAATTCTCCCCTCGGCAATCCACGGCGGGACGAGCACACCTTTGCTTCCGCCGCTTGCCGCGGCCTGCATTTCCAAATCCCCGTCGCCATCGTGCATGGAGCGCAGGATGCCCGACGGCACGCCCTGCTTTTGCTCGGCTAGATGATTGGTCAGCGTCGCGACGCGCTCGTCGAATTCGCGCCACTTCTTCACCGACTCCGCAATGGGCTGGAGCGGAGTCACGGAGCGGGCCTTTCGCTTTTGCTCCGACCCTGGAAATGCGTAGCGGCTGCTGTCGAAGATTCCGTAAAGCGCGTAGTAATCACGCATCGTCACGGGATCGAACTTGTGGTCGTGACAGCGTGAACAGCCCAGCGTGAGGCCGAGCACCGACTGGCCCATCGTGTCAATCGTGTCCTGAATTGTGAGGTTGTGATAGTTCTCCGAATCGAACCCGAAGCGGCGCGAAATCGCCAGATAGCCCGACGCCGTTGTCCGTTCCGCATACTTTTCGCGCGGGCCGCGTTCGGCGAGAATGTCGCCCGCGATTTGTTCGCGGAGGAATTCATTGTACGGCTTGTCCGCATTGAACGACTCGATGACGTAATTGCGATACCGCCACGCAAGTGGCGTCGGATAGTCTGCCGTTTCGCCTGCCGTGTCCGCGTAGCGCACCACATCCAGCCAGTGCCGACCCCACCGTTCACCGTAATGCGGTGAGGCAAGCAGTCGCTCCACGAGGGCGCGATACGCTCCTGCGAAATCACGCGCAGATTCCTGCTCAAACGCAGCGATTTCCTCGGCAGTCGGCGGAAGGCCCGTGAGGTCGTAAGTCGCGCGGCGGATCAAAGTGCGGGCGTCGGCGCGGGGAGTCGCGGTTTTGCCGGCAGCATTTCGTTTTTCGGAAATGAGCGCGTCGATCTTCGCCGAATCGCCGGCTTCCGTACGGACCTGCAGCGGCTGGAAGGCCCACCATTTCGCCACGTCCTCCGCTTTCATCCCGCCGATCTTCGCACCGCCGACCCGCGGGTCCGGTGCGCCCATTTTCACCCACTCGGTCAGCGCCGCGATTTGTGCGTCGGAGAGTTTTCCTCCCTTCTTCTTCGGCGGCATCGCCGTATCCGGGTCGGTGTAACGTATGGCCTTGATCAGCAGAGACTCATCCGGTTTGCCGGGAACGATGGCCGGACCGGAATCTCCGCCCTTCTGCCAGCCTTCCCGCGTATCGAGCGTCAGTCCGCCCTTGGAATTGCTCCCGCTGTGGCACTCGTAGCAACGATCGAAAAGCAGCGGACGAATCTGCGATTCAAAAAAGTCCTGCTCAGCGGCGCCGGCAGTCGGAAGCGAGGCGGCGGCAAGAAAGATCGCAAGTGTTTGGAGCGGCGGGTTCACGAAGTTGCAGATACAAGCTCCGCGCCCGCGTGGTCCTTTGGGAATGATTCGCAGTCGCAGCGGCTACTTCGCCGCAGTGACTTCGATTTCCACGCGTGCGCCGCGCGGAAGTCCGGCCACTGCGACTGTCGAGCGGGCGGGGAATGGCTCCGGGAAATAGCGCGCATATACCGCGTTCATCGCGGCGAAATCATCCATCGTCGTGAGGAAGACCGTCGTCTTCACCACGTTTTCAAATGTCATCCCGTTAGCCGCGAGCACGCCCTCGATGTTCTCGCACACGCGCTCCGTCTGCGCTGCGACGTCGGCACCCGTGAGTTCCCCGGTCACGGGATCGAGCGGAATCTGCCCCGCACAAAAGAGCAGGTTCCCAAATGCGACGGCTTGCGAGTAGGGCCCGACCGCTTTCGGCGCGGCGTCTGTGGCGATGGTGCGTTTCATAGTGCGACCGGACCTAGCAGATGCCCGCAGCGTGTCAAAAGCGATGTCCTGTGCCCGTATCAAGCGCCATCGGGAAGCGGATATGCATTTTGCCAAAGCCGAGTTCGGGAAAGTGTCCCCATGGTCCGCTGCCGATGCATTGCTCCTTCCGACATACATCGCGAATCCGATTGCGGATTGATGGAAAGAGCGCAGCGTTCTCGTAATATATGCGATCTCCTTTGTACCATGGGTGACGATTCGTTCGGAGTCGCCGGTGATTAAACAATGGCTTTTTATTCCCAATTGATGATTCGAGACTTACCGTGCCTCGCTCAAAGGCCGCCGTATGAGAATAGTCCCGATAGCAGTTTTGGCAGTTTTTTCGATTTTTGTCAGCGCTTGTCGGAAAAGTGCGCCAGTCGTTACCCTCCACTTCTCGGATGCGTTTCATGGTCCGGTTGTGTTTCAAGAGAATAAGGATGGTTTGCGGACGGATACCAAGCAGATCGACTTAGTCATCCCGGCGGATGGAATTGTTCGGGTTCAATCGGTTCGGTTCTTCTATCACTGGAGTTCGCAGCAAGCGATTCGGACGAATGGCGACGTAATCCCGCTATACAATGATGAGCCTTACAATGCCCGAAAGGTTGGAGTTCGGCTCGTGCACTCGGGCGAAAAAACCGTTGTCTTCGCAGTCGGCACGCAATCGGAATGCGATGAGTTGAGGCACCGCTCTTGGGAGTAGTGGCCCCGCTTGTGTGACCGAGGTCACACGGCTACTCAAAATTTGGTTAAGTATCGTGCGCGGTCTTTAAACACTTACCCGCGTTTTACGCCAACTGCACCCCACCCGAGAGCAGGCGCTTTTTGGCGCGTTTACCGTCGGCGTAGGTGTAGATGATTTCCTTGGCGACGTAGGCGCCGTGGGTGACGATTTCTTCGGTGTTGCCGGTGAGCTTTGCGCCTTCTTTTTCCAGCCACTTGGCGAGGGCTTCGGGCGTGGTGGCGCTTTCTTTCCAGAACTCGGCGGTGTCGAAGGCGAGCTCGCGGCAGCGGGCGATAACGAAGTCGCGGTCGAGGAATGCGAGGAGGTTGCCGGCTTTTGGTCCGGCTTCGCGGTCGAGGAAGATGCGGTAGAGCGCCTTGAACGCGAGGGGCTGGTCTATGGGCGTCATGCGCGAGACGTGGAAGGCGGTGCTTTGGATGGCGTCGTCTTCCCACGCGATGGTCGGCAGGGCGTCGGCGAGGGCGTGGAGGAATGCGCGCTGCGTGTGCGACAGCTCGGAGGCGCGCGCGGGCATGGTCTGCTGGAGGCGCGTTTTTTCCTCCTCGGCGGCGAAGTTTTCCACCCACTCGCGGGCGCTGCGGATGCGCTCGTCGAGGCGGGCGTTGTCGGTCTCGGTGAGGTCGGAGCCGATGCGCTTGGCGAGCTCGGCGCGGGCGTCGAGATGCGGCATTTGCACGAGCGCGGCGGCGAGCTGGATGTTCGCCGGGCGGTAGTTCTGCGGCTCGGCCATGCAGGCGAGGCGGTAGGTCATGGCTTCGTCGGGGTTCGCCTGTCCGTTGAAGAATCGCGTGTGCGAGCGGTCGAATTCGTTGAAGAGTTTCACGATGCCTTCTTCGTTGGCTTCGAAATTGACGGGCGAGTTTGGCTTGGTGCGCGTCATGAGGAAGCGCAGGACATCGGGCGGCAGAAGATTCGCCATGTCGCGCGCGCTGGCGCCGATGCCTTTGCTGGAGGACATTTTCGCGCCGCGGACGAGGAAAAATTCATACGGCACGCGGAGCGGTTCGTTGCCGCCGTAGATGGCTTTGTAGCAAGCAGCGGAGACATCGCGGGAGCCGCCTTTGGTGGAGTGATCCTTGCCCGCGCCTTCGATGGTGACGGGGAATTTTTTCCACTTCGCGGCCCATTCAAGCTTCCACGGGAGCTTGCCGTTTCCGCCAAACGGCGACACTTTTCCTTCATGGTCGCAGCCTTTGCCGAGCTGGAGTTTGGTGTTCACGCAGCGGGTCGGGAGGCAGCGGTAGGAGACTTCCTTGCCGTCGTAATCATAGACCTCGGTCGTCGCGATGCAGCCGCACTTTTCGCAGAGGACCTGGAACGGATACCAATGGTCCGGGCGGACTGCGCCGCTGACTTCCTTGTAGGCGACGCGGACTTTGTCGGCGTTGCGGAGGATGGTGTCGATCTCACTGTCGAACTGGCCGCTGCGGTAAATGTCGCGCATGCGGTAGCGCTCCACTTTCACGCCAAGCTCGTCGAACACCTGCCAGAATTCCTTCATGTAAAACTCCGCCATATCGCCTTCCGCGCCGCATGGAGCGGGCGTGTTGCAGAGCGGCCAGCCGATGTATTTGCCAAAATGAATGTCCTCGCCCTTCGGGATTTCGTCCACGGGATCAAAGTCGTCCACGCCGAAAAGGTAGCGCACTTCCACGCCCTTTTCTTTCAGCGTGCGGAAAATGGCGTCGTGAATCAGCACGCCACGAAGCGCGCCGACGTGGACGCGGCCACTCGGAGTTTTCGAATCATTGATCGTATGCGGTCCCGCGCCTGCGCGCGCCGCGACATCTTCGGTCCAGAACATAGGGCGCGAAGGGATAGCGGGATGTGCGTGGAGTGCAAGAAACTCATCGCGTGGGAAGGCGGTCGGCATTTTAACCGATTACGACAGGACGCAGCCGTTGGTAGCTTGCGAAAACCGTCCACGCCCCGCGTTTATGAAATTTATCCAAACCACTTCCATCGCTGCATTCATCGCGGGAACAATTCTGCCGGCACCGGCGGCAAACGTCGTCCCGCCTGACCACGCAGAGCGCATGACGAAAGGCCTGGAGCTCTTCCGCACCGACGTGGCGGGGATTTTAAAAGAGCACTGTTTGAAATGTCACGGCGGCGAGAAGACTAAGGGCGACTTCGACCTCGCGACGCGCGAAGGCCTGCTGCTCGGTGGCGCTGAAGGCCCGGCGCTGAAGCCGTTTGCTGCGGCCGAGAGCATGATGCTGAAAATGATGCGGCACGAGGAGGAGCCGCACATGCCGGAGAAGAAGCCGAAGCTGCCCGATGCGGTCATCGCGAAGGTTGCGGCGTGGATCGATCTCGGTGCTCCGTATGATGCGCCGCTCGTTGTGGGCAAGGTCGTGCGCGACAAGTCGGTGGTCACCGAGGAGGATCGGAAATGGTGGGCTTTCGTTCCGCTCACCAAGCCGGTGCCGCCGAGCGGCGGGCATCCGGTGGATGCTTTTCTGAAGGCGAAGGCTGCGGAGAAAAAGCTGTCGCTTTCACCGGAGGCCGATCGTCGCACGCTGATTCGCCGCGCTGCGCTCGACCTCACGGGCCTGCCGCCCGAACCGGAGGCGGTTGAGGCGTTTCTCGCCGATAAATCGCCGGATGCCTGGGAGAAGGTCGTGGACGCGCTGCTTGCTTCGCCGCGGTACGGCGAGCGGTGGGCGCGGCACTGGCTGGACGTCGCGCGGTTCGCAGAGAGCAGCGGTTTTGAGCACGACTACGATCGTCCGCACGCATTTCATTACCGTGATTTCGTCATCCGTGCGGCGAATGCGGACATGCCGTTCGATCAGTTCGCGAAGTGGCAGATTGCCGGCGATGAATTCGCGCCGGGGAACGCCGAGGCGATGATGGCGACGGGCTTTTTGGGCGCGGGTGTTTTCCCAACTCAGATCACTGCGAACGAAGTGGAGCGCACGCGCTACGACGCGCTCGACGATATGCTGGCTACCACGGGCAGCGCATTTCTCGGACTGACCGTGGGCTGCGCGCGGTGCCACGATCATAAGTTCGATCCGATTCCGGCGAAGGATTATTACCAGATGCTGACGACCTTCACGAAGACGGTCCGCAGCAATGTGGACCTCGTTGTCGATGCCGACAGCGGTGCGAAGCAAAAAGCCGCGCATGACGCGAAGGTGGCGGAATTGAAAGCATCGCTGGCCGCTTACGAAAAAACGCTGCGTCCGAAAATGGATGCGTGGATTGCGTCCGGCGGAGATTTGCCGACGACTGCGGTGCAGACAGCGGTGCTCGAGAGCATCACATCGCAGGGCGGTGCGAAGTTCACGGACTTGAAGGATGGTTCCTGGCTCGCAGGCGGCGCTAATCCGAAGGACGATGTTTATACGCTCGTGACGACAACGTCCGCGCGGCAGATTACGGGCATCAAGCTCGAAGCGCTCACGCACGAATCGATGAGAGGGAAGGGGCCCGGTCGCGCGTCGAACGGGAACTTTGCGCTCAGCAGGATTTCGGTGACGGCGACTCCGCTCAAAGGCGGCGTCGCCCGCGAAGTGAAGCTTTCCGGCGCAGAGGCGACCCACCAGCAGAATAAGGACAGCCTGTCCGTCGCATCGTCGCTTGATGCGGAACGCAAAAGCGGGTGGGCGGTGGACTTCGGGGGAATCGGAAAGGATCAGGCTGCGGTGTTTTCATTTGCCGAGCCGCTGGACGTGGAGGGCGGCGTGAGGATTGCGGTGAAGCTGGAGTTTTACGTGAACGACGCGCACTGCATCGGGCGTCCGCGGCTGGGTATATTTGCAGGTGGTCCGCCCGCGTTGAAGACACCCGCTTTGCCCGCTGCGATAGTCGCGCTGCAACCGAAGCTCCGCGCCAAGGCTGCGCTCTCTCCGGCGGAAAGCGACGCCCTCTTTGCATGGTGGCGCGAGCGTGATGCGGAGTGGCGGCAATTCGGTGCGAAGCTCGACGCGCTCGCAAAAGCCGAGCCGAAGAACACCACGCCGGTGATGGTTTGCGTCGAGGGATACAAGCCGATTGTGATGCACTCGCAGGGCGCGCCGTTTCTCGAGAAGACGCACATTTTGAAACGCGGCGACCCCAATCAGAAACAGGGTGAAGCAAGCCAGGCGTTCCTGCAGGTCCTCAGCCGCGAGTCGGGCATCGAGCGCTGGAAATGGACGCCGCCTTCGGATGCGAAATCCACAGGCCAGCGCCGGACGTTTGCGAACTGGCTCACCGACGTAGAGAAGGGCGGGGGAACGCTGATGGCACGCGTGACCGCGAATCGAATCTGGCAGCAGCATTTCGGACGGGGAATCGTGGCGACGCCGAATGATTTCGGGAAAACGGGAGCGTTGCCGACGCATCCTGAATTGCTCGACTGGATGGCAGGCGAGTTGATCCGCAGCGGGTGGAAGATGAAGTCGCTTCATCGCATCGTACTCACGAGTGCCGCCTACCGGCAGAGCAGTGCTGCGGATGCAGCGAAGGCGGCCGCCGATCCGGAGAATACGCTTTTCATGCGCCGCGTGCCGCGACGGATGGAGGGCGAGGCGGTGCGCGACTCGGCGCTCGCGGTTGCGGGGATTCTGGACCCGACCATGTTTGGTGCCGGGACGCTGGATGAGAACAGCAAGCGCCGCAGCGTTTACTTCCGCGTGAAGCGCAGCCAGCTCCTAAATTCGATGGTGGTGTTCGATGCACCGGAGCCGCTTTCCAGCCAGGGTAGCCGTCCGACCACGACCGTGGCGCCGCAGGCGTTGCTGTTGATGAACAGCCCGCAGGTACGGGATTGGTCGCTCGCGTTTGCGCGGCGATTGCTGAAGGAACGAACCTTTTCCGGGGAGGATTTCTCGCCGCTGATTTCCCGCGCTTACGCCATTGCTCTGAGCCGTGAGCCACGTCCTGCGGAACTGGCTGCTGCCAATGCGTTCATTCGCAACGGACTTCCTGCGGGGCAGGACAAAGCCGTGGCGGATTTCTGCCAGGCGCTGATTTCCACGAACGAGTTTGCCTACCTCAACTGACCTATGATCACACGACGCCAGATGTTTCAACGCGCCGGAGCCGGCTTCGGCTGGGTGGCTGTTCAATCCATGCTCGCCCGCGCGGGATTCGCCGCGCCGGGCCTCAACCCGCTCGCTCCGAGAGCGGGGCATTTTCCCGCGAAGGCAAAATCGGTCATCTGGCTGTTTATGAACGGCGGACCTAGTCAGGTGGACACGTGGGACTACAAGCCGGAGCTGGAAAAGCGCGACGGTCAGCCGATGCCCGGCTTTGATCCGAAGACGGGATTTTTTCCCGACGCCGTCGGCGGGTTGATGAAATCGCCGTTCAAGTTTGAGCAGCACGGGCAGACGGGTTCGTGGGGAAGCAGCCTGTTTCCGAAGCTCGCGAAGCAGGTGGACAAGATGGCGTTTATCCACTCGTGCTTCACGGATTCGAACAATCACTCGCCCGCGCTTTTCATGATGAATACGGGCACGACGCGCATGGGGCATCCGAGTGTCGGAGCGTGGGTGACTTACGGACTGGGCTCGGAAAGTGAAGATTTGCCGAGCTTCATCGTGATGTCCGATCCGAAGAACCGCGGCCTTCCCAAAGGCAATGCGAGCAACTGGACCGCTGGCTTTTTGCCAGGCGTGTACCAGGGCACGTGGCTGAAGCCGCAGGGTGAGCCGATCGCGAATCTCAAACGTCCTGCCGATCTCACGGAGAAACGCCAGCGCGAGCAGCTCGATTTTCTCGCCACGCTCAATCGCGAGCAAATGGCCGGCTCCGCGGCGGAAAACGAACTCGCGGCCAGAATCAACAGCTTCGAGCTCGCGTATCGAATGCAGACAGCGGCGCCGGAGGCTTTCGATGTGAACCGCGAGCCCGAGCACATCCGCAAGCAATACGGCATCGATCTGCCGCACTGCGCGCACATGGCACTGCAGTGCCTCACGGCGCGACGCCTTGTGGAGCGCGGAGTCCGCTTCGTGCAAATCTACAGTGGCGGAATGGAGAACCAGCAATCGTGGGATGGCCACGCCGACATCGTCGGCAATCACACCGGCTTTGCCGCAGAGGTGGACCAGCCGTTTGCTGCGTTGCTGGCCGATCTCGAGCAGCGTGGGTTGCTGAAGGATACGCTCGTCGTGTGCGCGGGCGAATTCGGCCGTCTGCCTATTTCACAAAAAGGCGCGAAGCCTGGCCGCGACCATAATCCGCACGCATTCACCGCGTGGCTCGCAGGCGCGGGAATCAAGCCGGGCGTCCACCACGGTGCGACGGACGACGTGGGTTTCAAAGCCGTTGTCGATCGTGTGAGCGTGCATGACTTCCATGCCACGCTTTTGCATCTTCTCGGAATCGACCACGAGAAACTGACCTTCCGCTACTCCGGCCTCGATCAGCGCCTCACGGGCGTGGAGCCCACGCACATTGTGAAGTCGATTCTTGCGTGAGTTGCCGTAGGGACGCGTCGCACCGAACCGGACCGGGTGCTACGACGACGGAGTCATAGCGTAGAGACCCATCGTCGCCGCGGAGGCGTCGGCGGCGAGCATGCGCTTCTTTTCGTGCCCGGCTCCCCATGAGTCGCTGAAGATGATCTCACCTTTGGTCATATTGTAGCCGATGATGAGCCGCATGTGGCCTCCGCCGAACTGCTTCGCCTTCTCGCCATTCTCCGGGTATTTTCCGAGCTGCAAGCCCCACAAAACCGGAACGCCTTTATCGATATTCTCGCGGACGATTTTCATGAACTTCTCGAAAACGGGACCCTTTCCGTTCACTTCGCGCATCACCTCCGCATCGAGACCTCCGAGGAAGTAAAAGTAGTTTTCCGTATCCAGCACGCGTTTGTTCATACGCTTGGCGGCGCGGTTGTAGTTTGTAAGGAAGCGCTTGTATTTTGAACTCGAGTAGTCGCGATCTTCCAGCACTTGGAAGCGCATGTGATACTTGCCCTGGAGTTTCTTCATGGCGTCCTCCATTTCATCCGGATTCGTCCCGCCCCCGCCCGCGTCATTCCCTGAGACCTTCGCGATCTCATGCTGATCGGTGGGAATTCCGTAATAGTTCAACACGCGTGATGCTGTGGCGACTGCGCAGTATCCTTTGTCGCCCTGGTCGATCATCGGAATATTCGGTATGAAAACGTCGCCGCTGGTCTCCCTGACGACCTTTTTCACGAGGTCGGCGCGATTCACATTCACGGTCGCCCCGGTGCTCGCCGCGGCAATTCCTCCCACCTTGTTCTCCGATGAGGAAAAGAGCCGCAAACGGATGAATTCACCTTGGAAGTTTGGACCGGTCTTTTCGCGTCCGGTAAAAGGGTCGCGGACTTTCTCCTTTCCGCCGCTGTATTCGAGTTGGGCGATGGTTTCCTTGCCGATCCATTGCAGTCGCTCACCCTTGGCGGCGCTCGCCTGGTCCTTTCCGAGATTGTTGTAGCGTGGCGCGATGGTTCCATTCAGCGATGTCACAAAGTTTGTGACGATCTTCGTGAAATCGGCCTGAGAGAGATCCGGACGATCGGAATCGCCCTTGTTCCAGATTTGGATTGTGACGGTCGAGAGCTTGCCGTCGGCGAATTGAAACACCGCTTCTTCGACCGTTTGGGAGCTATTGAACAGGGTGAGTTCCAGAGTCTCAAATCCCCACTTCTCGCGACGGAACATTCCGCGGTCCTTTGTGATTTCCGAGTTCCATTTGAATCCCTTGTCCTTCCAGTCTTTCTCGATTTGTTCGGGGGTGAGCGCCCAAAGGCGGCCTGGTTCGAAGAATGGATCGAGCGCGATCTGCTTCTTTTTCGTTTCGCCGCCACGTCGGATGACGATGTTTTGTCCGGATGCCTCCGGGGTGGAAGTCGCGATGAATACCGCGAGCGAGAGAACGAGGAGGTTTTTCATGGAAGTTTTAGAGGTTTGCTTTGTTTGCGAGTTACTTGCGCCCGAAATGGTTGGCAATCTTGAAAAGGGACTCCTCCAATTGAAGCTTCCTCTGCGTAGAGAAAGCCTCCGCAAAAAAAGAACCGGGAGCCGCTTTCGCGACTCCCGGTGTCTTGGAGAATGATGGTGGTCCTTATTTTTTACCGAAGAACTTGTGCATGTTCTTCAGGCCTTTGGTCGCGATTTCGTTGCGGGTCGGCTCCATCTTGCGCCAGATGGCGGCGGCGCGGGCGATGACTTTCACGTCGGTCGTGAACGACTCGATCACAACGTCGCCTTTGTAGCCAATCTTCTTTAGCGCGGCCACGATTGGCTTCCAGTCGATGTGATCATTGCCCGGAGTTCCACGGTCGCTTCCGCACGCGTGGAAGTGCGCAAGGTGCTTGCCGGCTTTCAGGATCGCCGCGGCTTGATTCTTTTCCTCGATGTTCATGTGGAAGGTATCGAGGTGCAGTTTCACGGCCTTGCTGCCGATTGCTTTGATGAGCTTGAGACCCTTGTCGCACGTGTTGAGGAAGTCGGTCTCGAAGCGATTGAGGGGCTCGATGCAAAGCTGCACGCCTTTCTTCTCTGCGTATTTCGCGAGCGGCTTGAGATTCTTAACGACGAGGTCGAAGTGCTTTTTCTGCGTGGCGTCATCGTGTGCGCCGATGAGACCCACGACCGAGTAAATCGGACCGATGATGCTCGGACAGCCCATCACTACCGCCTGATCGATGAGCGTGCGAACGTAGTCGGACGCGGTCTTTTGCTCCGCTGGCGTGCCGCGGAAATCGCGACCCGGTCCCATGCAGGCGCAGATGCTGCCGATCTTGATTCCCGCTTTGTCGGCGGCGACCTTTACGGCGGCCGGGTCGATGTGCGAAGGATCTTCAACCGGGATTTCAACGGTGTCGAAGCCCCATTTGACGAACTGTTTGAACAGCGAACTGCTCTCGGTGACGAATGGGCTGACGAAGAGGAAGGAGTTAATGCCGAAGCGCATGATGATGTGTGTTTTTGGTTAAGAAGAGGCGTGGTTGTGCGACGACGCCGCCGTGCGAGTCAAGCATCCGTGCGCTCACAACCGCGCTGCGGCTGCACGGACTTTCTGCACTGCGGGAAGCAGGAGGCTGACGCTGCCATCGCCCGGAGTCAGTTCGGCCGAGAGCGTGTCGTTTGGCGGGAGCGGTGCGAAACTGAAGGTGTTGGTGCGCGTGTTGTGATTGAATCCGATCAGGATCGCGATGATCCCGAGGCGACCTTGAGAATCGATCGCGGATGGCGCAGCGGTACGTGGGGTGAATGAGGGGAAATTTGTGACTGGTGAGCCCTCGTTGCTGAAGAAATGGAAATCCTGTGCGTAGATGGAATGGTTCCCGTTTAGATCTGCTTCGCTTGAATAGACGACGAGCATGACACCTCGCCGGTTTCCCGGTTTCACGCTGCCATCGCCCATGCGGATGTGTGCGAGATTCAGCCTTGCGTCCGCCGCCATCCTTGTTGGCCGAAAGACTACAGCGTGGGTTTGGGGAAGTTTGAGAGCGTTCGCGAGCGATGGCGCGTCGGGTGCAGGCACCGGGACTGCGTTGGCTGCGATTGATCCGACTAGCGTGATGAGGGAGAGGATGGTGAGATTGATTTTGTTCATGGTGGCGATCGTTTTAAGGACAATAGAATAGGCTGCGCATTTTCTGATTCCAGTCATTTGAGTTCCTCTTATTGCGACAAAGATCATATTATTCCCGCGCGTTCGCGGTTTCCTAAGCCTTATCATGAAACGAATCCTCGCACTCTCAGCACTGCTTTCATTCTCAGCATTCGCGCAGGATTCCTCGCGGCTGGACATGCTCGTCACCACTCTCGGCAAGATGGAGAATCCCACGGTGCAGGCGAGTCTGCTGAAGGGGATGAAAGATTCGCTCTCCGGTCTCCGGGGCGTGGCCGCGCCTAAAGGATGGGACGAGCTTGCTGCGAAGCTTGCGAAAAGTCCCGATGAGACCGTCCGCGCGCGTGTACAGGAACTCTCGGTGATCTTCGGCGGCGGCGCGGCCATGGACGAAATGCGCGCGAAGCTTGCCGATTCCTCGGCGCCCGTCGAGGCACGCAGGCAGGCGCTCGATTCGCTCGTTGCACAAAAGGACGCCGGCGCACTGGATTCACTGCTCAAGATTTCCGCCGAAGCCGGACCACTTCGCGAGCCGGCGCTTCGCGGGCTGGCGGGATTTTCCGATCCACGCATCGCGCCGCTCGTGACGGGTCAGTTTGCAAAGCTCGACACCGCCGAACGTCGGGCCGCGCTCCAGACGCTTCTTGCACGGATTGACGGCGCGAAGGCGTTTCTCGCTGCAGTTGATGCGGGCACGATTGCGAAGGGCGAACTCACCGCGCCGATTGCCCGCCAGCTGGATGGATTGAAGGATTCCGACATTTCCGCGTGGCTTGCGAAGAAGTGGGGCGCCGTCTCCGCGCCGAACGAGGACAAGCAGAAGCTGATCGCGAAGTTCAAGGAATTCACCAGCCCCGCCGCGATTGCCCGGGCCGACGCCAATCGCGGTCGTGCGATTTTTGCGCAGAGCTGCGCGGTCTGTCATACGATGTTCGGCACGGGCGGTCACATCGGCCCGGAACTTACCGGCGGCTACGGTGACGTGGACTATCTGCTGAACAACATTCTCGATCCAAACGCGCTGATCGGAAAAGACTACCAGCAGACATTCGTGAAGACGAAGGACGGCCAGACCGTCGCGGGGATCGTCACGCAGGACACCGATTCCGCCATTACCATCAAGAGCCTCGCTGGCGAATTGATCACCCTGCAAAAGACCGATGTCGCCAGCACGGAAATCAGCCCGCTCAGCATGATGCCGGAGGGACTCATCACGACGATGGACGAGGAGAGCGTGCGCGATCTTTTCCACTACCTTGCGCAAAAGCAGCAGGTGCCGATGCTGCTCATGGCGGGAAATGCGAACGATTTTTTCTCGGGTTCCGACTTTCGCAACTGGCGCGTGTCCGGTGCATGGAAAACGGCCGCGGGCGAGGCGTCCGTCTCTGGAGGAGCAAAGCCCGTTTCGATCAAAAGCGAGCTGTTGCTTGGCGACGGGACGCTGTCGTTCAGCCTGAAAGTGAGCGGTCCCGGCGGTGCGGAGCTCGTCATCGATGGGGAACGCAAATCGGGGAGGTTCATCGGAACCAGCCTCAGCGCCGGCGGCCCGAGTGCGATGAACATCTGGACTTATCGCGACGATGGCACCCCGGAATCCCGCGTGCTTCCGACTTCGCTGGGTGAGGGCTGGAAGACTGTTTCCATTGAGCGCGCCGGCGAGGCGCTGAAAGTCCGCATCGACGGCGTCATCGTCCACGAATCTACAACGCGCACGCGCCTGATGCCCGCGATTCATTTCATCGGCGAGTCGGCGGAACTGCGAATCAAGGACCTCCGTGTTTCGGTGAAGTAGTGCGCCTTTTTCTGATCGAGCGGGCGGATGTTTGATAAAGAAGAACGGCACAATCGGGCCGGCTCGCGCTGTTACCCGGGGAACACCGCATTTCTCGTCCGCAACCTGTCTTCCTGTATGAACATCATCCGCCGCTTTCTCTCCGTATTCCTCGCAGCACTCGCCTTTGGCTTCGCCGCGAGGGCTGCTGACAGTGCGAAACCGAACGTCGTCTTTGTCCTGTTCGATGATCTCGGCTGGGGCCAGCCGCAGAGCTACAACGCGGAGTCCGCACTTCGCACACCGAACCTCGACAAGCTGGCGTCGCAGGGCATGCGCTTCACGGATGCCCATTCGGCGGCGGCGGTTTGCACGCCGACCCGCTACGGCGTGCTCACGGGACGATACCCTTCGCGCATCGGTCAGTTTGGGGTGCTGGAGACATGGTCGCCGCCCATCATTTCGCCTTCGCGGGCGACGGTGGCGTCGATTTTAAAACAGCAGGGCTACGACACCGCGTGTGTCGGCAAGTGGCACCTCGGCTTGAAATGGGAGACCGAAGGGAAAGGTGCGCCGCCGCTTGGTGCGCGAATCGTCGACGGGCCGCTTCAACTCGGTTTCGATTACTTCTGCGGCTTTACGCATGCCCGCAACATAGGGACGGTGATTGAGCAGGATCGCGTCATCGCCGAGGTGAAGAAGGAGGAAAACCAGCCGCTGATGCTGCGCAAGGCCGTCGAATGGATCGAAAAGCGCGATTCGACGAAGCCGTTCTTTTTATACCTCCCGCTGGGCACACCGCATTACCCGGTCGCGCCGTCGGCGGAGTTCATCGGGAAGAGCGGCGGAGTCGATGTTGCGGGTCGGGAGTTGAAAGGCGAGGCGAACCCCGGGCTGTATCCCGACTGGCTCTTTCAGGGCGATGCGATGCTCGGTGAAATCATGCGCGTTCTCGAAAGTCGCGGTCTCGCGGAGAACACGCTCATCATCGCCACTTCCGACAACGGTGCCGAGCACCGCTCGTATGCGCCGTTGCGCGAATCAAAGCGCAGCATCTACGAAGGCGGTCACCGCGTGCCGTTCGTCGTGCGCTGGCCCGCGAAGGTGAAGGCCGGTTCGACATGGAATCACCCGGTCTGCCTGAACGACCTTATGGCGACTGCTGCGGAACTTTCCGGCGCCCAAATCCCCCCGAATGCCGGCGAGGACAGCGTCTCGCTTCTTCCCGCGCTGCTGGGAAAGAGCACTGCGCCCACACGGGAAGGGACGATTCACCAGTCCGCCGGCGGTGACCTCGCGCTGCGGCAGGGCGCGTGGAAGTTGATCTTCAGGAAGGACGGCAGTCGCGAACTCTACAATCTCGAAGCCGACCTCGGTGAAAAATCCGAGGTCCTTGCGGCAAATGCGGAGGTTGCGACGAAGCTCGCGACGCTGATGCAGCGCTACATCGACGAGGGACGCAGCACGCCGGGCGCTGCGCAAAAGAACGATTCCGCACTTTCCATCAGCGGTGGTTTAAAGGGCCGGAAGGACCGGAAGAAATCCCCGGGAGCCAAAGCCGCGCCGGACGACGACAATTGAAGCCTGCTGCAGCCCGAAGCCCCGCCTTCGAATCGTGATAGAGAACGTCCCGTTGCAGGCTGAATGGGCGGCGCCTCGCCAGCGCCGAACTGTAGCACGCGGCTCGCCGAATTCCATGCGGCCAGCTGTTCCGTGTTGTCCTCGTACGGATTCGGATTGCACAGCCGGGCTTTCAAGGTGCACGGGCGGTGGATTGCGGGGGGCGAGGGGGATGCGGGGCTTCCGGTGGCGGTTTTCGCGGGGGACGCGGTTTTTTTCGCAAGGATTGGCTCGCCAAAAGGGTGGTTGCGGCTAAACCGCTCGGTCTCCTTTTTACCTACGAATATGAGCAAGAAATATAATGTCGCTATTATCGGTTACGGATGGGCTGCGACGGCCCACATCGCTGCAATCAATGCCTCTTCGCAGGCGCAGGTGACGGCGATTTGGTCGTCGCGCAAGCTGGATGATGCGGAGCTTTCGGCGAAGCATGGCTCGCCGATCAAGAGCTACACGGACCTCGGGGCGATGTTGTCTTCGCCGGATGTGCATGTCGTGGATATCACGAGCTACCCGAACCAGCACGCGGCGCAGTTCATCGAGGCGGCGAAGAACGGGACGCACATCATCGTGGAGAAGCCGCTGGCGATCGAGTGGACGGAGATTCTGGCGATGAAGAAGGCGGCGGAGGAGTCGGGCGCGAAGGTGTGTGTGTGCTTTGAGTGCCGCTACAGTTCGCAGTTTCTCAGCACGAAGGCGGTCATCGACAAGGGGCTCGTGGGCAAGCTGCACTACGGCGAAATCGATTATTACCACGGCATCGGGCCCTGGTACGGGCAGTATCGCTGGAACACGAAGAAGGAGCTCGGCGGCAGCGCGCTGCTGACGGCGGGTTGCCACGCGCTGGATGCGCTTCTTTTGTGCATGGACGCGGAGGTGGAGGAGGTGACGAGCTATGCCACGCAGAGCGCGCATCCGATTTTCCAGGCTTACGAATACCAGACGAGCGCGACGACGATCCTGAAGTTTAAAGGCGGCGCGGTGGGGAAATGCGCGGCGATCGTGGATTGCTTCCAGCCGTATTATTTCCACACGCATCTCGTGGGCAGCGAGGGGAGCATCCTCGACAACAAGTTCCACTCGATGCAGCTCGGCGGGCTGAACAAGCACGCTTGGTCGCAGCTATCGATGAAGATGCTCGATAGCGGCGACGTGAGCGATCATCCGTATCAGACGCAGTTTCAGGCGTTCTTCGATGCGCTGGACGCCGGCAAGCACATGCCGCTGACGAGTTTTGCAGACGCATTTGCATCGCACCGCGTGATCGCCGCCGCCGACAAGTCCGCGCGCGAAGGCCGCCCGGTGAAGGTGAGTGAGATCCCGGTGGCTTAAGCGGGGCCGGTAGGCAGTGGGCAGTGGGCAGTGGTCAGTCGGCGCATTGCGCCGTCAACCGACTACCGACTACTGACCACCGCCCACTGACTACTTCCTACGCTCGTCAACCTTGCACATTTCCCCGTGTCTCTCTAAACCGCGCGCCGTGCAGCCGACCATTCTGATCGTTGACGACGAAAAGCATACGCGCGAAGGACTTCGTGCGTCGCTGGAGGATTCGTTCGACGTGTACGTGGCGGATAACATCGCTTCGGCGCTGAACGTCCTCGATAACGAGCACGTGGAGCTGATGCTCACGGACCTGCGGCTCGGCGGCGAGGACGGGATGGTGCTCATTGAAAAAGCGCTCGCGCGTCCGAACCCGCCGGTGGTGATCATGATGACGGCTTACGGCGGCGTGGACACGGCGGTGGAGGCGATGAAGCGCGGTGCGTACGACTTTGTGACGAAGCCGCTGAACGTGGACCGTCTGGAGATTTTGATCCGGCGCGCGCTGCGTTCGCGGCACGTGGAGAAGGAGGTCGTGGAGCTGAAGCAGAAAGTGGAGAAGCGGTTCGGGCTCGAGCGGCTCATCGGGCATTCGCCGGTGATGGAGGAGATCTTCGACACCGTGAAGCAGGTGGCTCCCAGCCGCGCGACCGTTTTGATCACGGGCGAAAGCGGGACGGGCAAGGAGCTGATTGCGCAGGCGATTCACGCGCTGTCGGGGCGTCCGAAGGAGAAGTTCGTGGCGGTGCACATGGCGGCGTTTTCGGCGCAGCTTTTGGAGAGCGAATTGTTCGGTCACGAGAAGGGCGCTTTTACCGGAGCGACGGAGCGGCGCATTGGGCGCTTCGAGCAGGCGAATGGCGGGACGCTGTTCCTCGATGAAATCGGTGAGATCGACAAGAACACGCAGGTCAAGCTGCTGCGCGTGCTTGGCGAGGAGCGGAGCTTTGAGCGCGTGGGCGGGAATTCGCCAATCAAGGTCGATGTCCGTCTCGTCGCCGCGACAAACCGCGACCTCGAACGCATGGTGGAGGCGGGGGATTTTCGCGATGACTTGTTCTTCCGGCTGAGCGTGGTGCGTATTCACATGCCGCCGCTGCGCACGCGGGTGGAGGACATCGCACTAATCGTGCACCATTTTCTCAAAGTCGCCGCCGAGGAAAACGGGAAACCCGTCCGCGAACTCACCGCCGATGCGCTCGCCGCGTTGGAGCGATATGCGTGGCCGGGAAATGTGCGCGAGTTGCGCGCCGCCGTGGAACGCGCGGTGGTCATGGCGACGGGAGCCAAGATCACGCTGCGCGATTTGCCGCCGGCTGTCCGCGATGGCGCGGCGGTGGTTCAGACGACCTCGGGAATCAAACTGCCGCGCGCTGCGGAAGGCGGGCATTTGAACTTGCAGGACACGGAACATCGGATGATTGTCCGCGCCCTTGAAGAAACCGGCGGCAATGTAACGAAGGCCGCGCAAAAGCTCGGCATCAGCCGCCGCACGCTGCATCGACGACTGAAGGAGATGAAGGCGGATGGCGAGTTGGCGGCGGTTTCCGAAGGGGAAACCAAACCCTGATTCTTTTTAAACACTCCAAATGGCGTCCGAACTAGAAGCCCAACAACTCGTACATTCCCTCGAACACGGCAGAGGTCGCTGGTGGGTCTGGCTGCTCGTGGCCCTGTTCGGCACCGCGGCGCTTTTGATTGTTCACATCTGGATCAATCCGCTCAATCAGCAGGGCGGCCAGGCCCCATTCTTCCGCGGATTGACCGATGCGCGCGGCATGGAACAGGCCGTCATTGCGAGGGAACTCTCGAAGGGGAACGGATTTCATACGAAGGTCATCTCGCCCGCTGCGATCGACTTGATGGAGAAGAAAAAGGGCGAAAAGTCCTTCAATGAACTCATCAAATTCGATCCGGATGCAGGCTTCGCCACCATCCCGGATTACCACCACGCGCCGCTCTGGCCGTGGGTGAATTCGCTCGCGTTTCGGGCTGCTGAGGGGCTGAACAATGTAATCAAATGGCGCACGGAAGATGACGGACGCCCTAATTATTGGAAGCTGCGCCCGACGGAGGAAATTCATCCGGCGGACCGCCTCATTGCCACCAATGCGGCGCTGCTGATGATTTTCGGAATCATTGTGAACTACTTCACGGGTGCGCTGATTTTTGACAAGCGGCTCTCGCTTTTCGCTGCCGGGCTTTGCCTGCTCTGCGAGCATTTCTGGGAAATCTGTTTCACGGGTCAGCCGCAGATGCTGCTGTTCTTCCTCTTCAGTCTCGTCATGCACTGCTTCGTCCGTGCCCTGATGGCGCGGGATGCCGGTCGCAAGGCGATCCTTTGGAACAGTCTGGCGGGGCTTTTCCTCGGGTTGATGACGCTCACGCACATGATTTCGTGGTGGGTGGTAATCGGTGCGATTGTCTGGGTCGGGTTTGCGTTCCGTCCCCGCTATGCCGAGCCGGCAATCATCCTCGCCCTTGCGCTGATTTGCTGCGCTCCGTGGTGGGTGAGAACGCACAATATCTGCGGCGACTTCCGCGGAACTGCCGGATTGGTGGACAAGTTTCAGATCCGCGGCACCGAAAGCCAGATCATGCGGCAGCTTGGCAAGCCGGACGAATCTATCGAGCCGCTGCACCGTCGCGCGAAGATGCAGGGGCAAATCGAGCTCCAGGCCGGCAGTTTCATCCGCCACGCCGGCGGAATCATTGCCGCACCGATATTCTTCCTCGCGCTGCTTCACATCTTCAAACGGAAGGAGGTTGCCTCGTTCCGCTGGGGTGTTTTCTGGATGTGGATGTTTGCGCTTGTCGGCATGGCCTACGTGGGGCTCGACGCCGCGCCGCGGCACGCGAGCGATATCCACCTCATTTTTATCCCATTCATGACCTTTTACGGGCTCGGGATGATCTTGATGATGTGGTCGAGGCTTGAACTGAACATCCGCATCCTCAACATCCTCCTCGCGCTCATTCCTTTTACGATCAGCGTCATGCCGATGGCGCGTGCATTCACCGACCCGCCGAAGCAACCGGTGGTTTTCCCGCCATATTATCCGCGCGTCATCTCCGGTCTCGGTCAGTGGTTCGACCAGCGTGACATTATCTGCACGGACATGCCGTGGGCTACTGCGTGGTATGCGGATCGGAACAGCCTCTGGCTACCGCAGACGATTACCGACTTTAACGAGCTCAATGACTACCGCTTTGACAACCACATCACCGGCCTCTTCCTGAGCCCCGAGAGTGGTTACCGCGGTCTCCTGAACGAGGTGGCAGGCGAGGGCAGCGAGTATCGTGAATGGGCTCAGTTCATCATGCGCATGCCGCGTGCGAATGCGAATTTCCCGCTGAAAGCCGCGCTCCCGCTGCCGCCGAAGAGTCACTACATTCTCTTCGCGGACCGCGATCGCTGGACGCAGCGGAACGATTAGGCGGGCGGCCTGACACGTTCGCCGGTGCCGGAGAGAATCAGCACGATTTCTCCCTTCGGCGGCTTCGCCGTGAAGTGCGCCAGCAAGTCGGCTGCGGTGCCGCGCCGGTAGTCCTCGAACGTCTTTGTGAGCTCCCGTGCGACGCAGATGGGTCGCTCGCCGAAAAGCGGCACCGCTGCAGCGAGGCTCTTCTCGAGGCGGTGTGGTGATTCGAAGAAGACGCTCGTACACCCCCGCTCCGAAGCAAGGCGCAACTCCCGTTCCCGCCCGCCACTCTTCACCGGCAGGAATCCTCCATAGAAAAACTCACCTGCCTCGAAGCCGGAGCCAATCAGTCCCGTCAGCACAGCGCTTGCGCCGGGCAGGACGGTATAAGGCAGGCCGCGATCCTGGCACGCGCGGAGCAGGCGGTGGCCTGGGTCGCTTATTCCCGGCATGCCCGCATCGGTGATGATGGCTACGTTTTTGCCTGCCGCGATTTGTTCGATGAGTTCCGATGTCCGGCGTGCTTCGTTGTGCTCGTGGTAGCTCACTAGCGGCTTCTCGATTTGAAAATGCCGCAGCAGGTTCAACGAGTGCCGTGTATCTTCGCACGCGATGACGTCGGCGGCCTTTAATGTCTCCAGCGCCCGAAGCGTGATGTCACCCAGATTGCCAATGGGCGTCGGGACGAGCGTGAGCATTTCCGCAGACTACCAGCCTTCGCTGATCGTGCTTGTCAGGCGCGTCGCCATTTCCTCGATCGCGTAGGGGAGAGCCTGTCTCTCGTCCTGATTGCTATCGGCAGCGAGCAGATTCTGCCCGGTTACAAAGAAGCTTGTGACGCCGATTAGATTGCGTTGGTCGAGGATTTTTCCGGTGGCCTTTTCGGTGACACTGTATCGCCCTCGCAGGGTGAGCTGATATTCGCGCGTCTGGAGAATGTTGCCTCGAAGCGAGCGCACCGGGCGGCGGTCAATCGACAGGAGTGTTCCGTCAAGCACCGCATCGGCGCGGGCTTCGTCTGTAACTTCGAAGGTACCGTCCTGCTGGATTTGTTTGATGATCATCGTAGCGATCATCGACTCGACGCGGGGTTCGAGTGTGTCGTTTTTCCAATTCCGCACGGCTATGCGGCGCACGCTTTTCATCGGCGTGGGCTTGATGGGGCCGACCGTGTAGCCTGCGCAACCGCACAGAAGCATGGCCATGAACGCGGCGAGCAGTCTCATTCCGACTTGGGCTTCTCTTCCTTCGCGGGGGCGGGTTTCTCGACTTCCGGCTTTGCCGGGTCTCCTGCGGGCTTTTCGCCCGGCTTGACCTCGGGAATCGGCGGCAGGTCGGCGGCTGGAATCAAGCCCGCTCCGCCGCCTTGCAGCGGGTCGCCGGTTGGCAACGCAGGCTCCACCGCGGGGCCGACGGGAATCCGCATATTCGGGACATTTCCGCTGGGCAGCGGCGGGAGTTCGACCGCGGGACCTGCGAAATCCGGACGCGAAGCTACGTCAACGCGCGATTGCGCCTGCCGACGGGCGAGAGCGTCCGCGCCGCTGAGCGCCTTGCTCGGCGCACGCAAGGCGTCGGCACCGACGATGCCCTTCAGTTCGTCGATGCGCTTCTTTGCGATGTCGCTCTCTTTCGAACCGGGAGCCTGGCGGATCACGTCGTTGTAGTAGATCGCCGCGGCGCGGTACTTTTTCGCTCGGTCGTAAAAGCGGGCTGCGTCGAGGGAGCCTGCGACATCATTCGACGAGAGGGCTTTGATGTTCTCTCTGGCCTGTGCGATTTTTTCGCTGTTCGGATAGCGTGCAGAAAAATCCTCAAACGCCTCTTTGGCGCGTTGGCGTGAGTTTTGATCGTAGGAACCGCGCTGCGCCTCCTCGAGTTGCACGTAGCCGATTTGATACTGCGCATCGTCAGCGACGGCATCGTTGGGATACCGAATCACAAGTTCCTGATACGCCGCGAGGGCCTCGGATGGCTTGCCCTGCCGCTCCAATGCCTGCCCGACGTTGAATTGAGCCATTGGCGCTAGTCGGTGGAAGGGGGCACGCTTCACGATTTCGGCAAACATCTTCTCCGCCTTGCCATGATTCGAAGCGATGGCGATGCCGAGAATCCGTTTCTTCCGTCCATCCATGAAGGTCTTCGCGATGTCGAATTGGGCTTTCACCGCCGCATCGAAGTCACCGCCGCGGGGGTAGTTTGTGAGGTAGCTGCTGTAGGCCTCGAATGCGTCTTCGTAATCCTGCTGCTGCTCCAGAATGCGTCCAATTTGAAACTGCGCACGCGCTGCTGCTGAAGTCTGTCCGCGTTGTGCGACGATGGAGCGCGCCAGTTTCAGTGCGTCCTTCAGGTCGCCTTTTGCGACAAGCGCATCAACGCGTCCGACGTCCCCCTTTGCGGCCGTTTCGTCCGCTGCCGTGGGCGCGGGAAGGACGGAAGGCTTCTTCTTCTCGAAGATTTTGAGCCTGAAAATATCGACCGCTGATGCCGGCTGCGGCATGTGCAGCATCACAATCGGAATGGCTAAATAGAGCGCGCTCTTTCGCATAAGGGCGGCAGGCTAGGGCGCTCGGCGGATAGCGTCAAGGATTCCGCCCGCTGCAAATCGCGCGCTTTTCAAGCCCCCTGTCCGCCCGCTAAGCGTATCGGCAGTAATGAAAATCATCCGTTTTAATCAGCCCGGTTTTGCCAACGCACTAAATGCCCTGAAGCGCCACGCCGAGCCGTCCGACGAGGTTCGCACGACTGTGAGCGGGATCATTGCGGCCATTCGAAAGGATGGCGACAAGGCGCTCGTCGCGCTGACCGAAAAGTTTGGCGGCCCGCGCTTAAAGCCCGCACAACTCGCCGTCACAGGCGTGGCAACGGTGGATGCCGCCACACGACGTGCCATCGCTGCGGCAGACCGGAATGTTTTCGCGTTCGCGAAAAAGAGCCTGCGCAAGTCGTGGAGCGGTCGCAACGCCCAGGGTGCATCCGTAGGCGAGCGCTTCGACCCGTTTCAGCGGGTCGGTGTGTATGTTCCAGGAGGAACCGCGCCGTTGGTGTCCACTGCGATCATGACGGTGACGATTGCCCGCGCTGCCGGCTGCCCGGAAATCGTGGCCACCACACCGTGCGGACGCGATGGCAGCGTGAATCCCGCGCTGCTTTACGCGCTGCAAAAGGCCGGTGCCACGGAGATCTACCGCGTTGGCGGAGCGCAGGCCGTTGCCGCGATGGCCTACGGTACGAAAACGATCCGTCCCGTGCAGAAAATCTTTGGCCCTGGGAGTCCGTGGGTTGTCGAAGCAAAGCGGCAGGTTTTCGGTCAGGTCGCCATCGATTTGCTTCCCGGCCCTTCGGAAATTCTCGTCCTGGCCGACGCCACTGCAAACGCCGAGTGGGTCGCCGCCGATCTGCTCGCGCAGGCGGAGCACGGTCACGGCAGCAGCATCCTTTTTGTCACCGACAGCGCGAAGCTGCTCGGCGCGGTGGAAAAAGCTATCGAACGGCAGGCTGCCACGCTCAGTCGGCGCGAGTATCTCACCGAGGTGCTGGAGCAAAATGCCGCGCTCATCCTCGTAAAGAAAATCGCTGACGGCGTCGCAATCGCCAACGACTTTGCGCCCGAGCACATCTCGATCGTCGCAAAAAATGAGGATGCGCTCGCGAAGCAAATCCGGACAAGCGGAGCGATTTTCCTCGGCGGTTGGTCACCGGTGGCAGCAGGCGATTTCGTCGCGGGGCCAAGTCACACGCTGCCCACAGGTGGCGCCGGGAAATCGTTCCCGGGTCTTATGGCGGATATGTTCCAGCGCCGCACGAGCATCGTCCGTCTGGACCGCGCATCGCTTGGCAAGTCCGTCGAAACCATCGAACAGTTCAGCAGGATTGAGGGGCTCGACGCCCACGGGCGGAGCGCAAGGATTCGCTTTGAGTAGAGCCTAATTGCTCCGGTGCGAGCGGTAGGCTTTGACGATTCGCTGCACGAGTTCGTGGCGGATCACATCGCGCTCGCCGAAGTTCGTGAAGTGGATTCCCTCCACGCCTTTCAGCGCGGTGAGTGCTTCGATGAGTCCGCTCCGCTTGTTGCCGGGTAGGTCGATTTGCGTCGGATCGCCGGTGATGACGGCTTTGCTGTCCGCACCGAGGCGGGTGAGAAACATGAACATCTGCTCGGTCGTCGTGTTCTGCGCTTCGTCGAGGACGACAAAGGCGTGATTCAGCGTGCGACCGCGCATGTAGGCGAGGGGAGCCACTTCGATCACGCCGCGCTCAAACAGCCGCTGCATGTCCTCCGCATCGATCATGTCGTGCAGCGCATCATAGAGCGGGCGCAAATACGGCATGATCTTCTCCTTCAAATCGCCCGGCAAAAACCCGAGCGCTTCGCCCGCCTCGACCGCGGGGCGCGTGAGGATGATGCGATGCACCTGCTCTTTTTTTAAAGCGGACACCGCCATTGCCATGGCGAGATACGTTTTTCCCGTTCCCGCGGGGCCGATTCCAAACGTCATGTCGTGCTGCTGAATCGCCTGAATGTAAGCGCGCTGCACCGCCGTCTTCGGCACGATGGGCGGTCGCCGGCTGGAGCACTGGATCTTCGTCACAACCAGCGCATCGAGCGAAGGCGCGTCCGGTTCCTGAACGGCCCGGAGAGCGTAGTTAAACTCGAACTTGCGAATCGTCAGGCCGCCCTTTTGCGCGTCTGCGAGCTGGCGGAAAATGCGGCCGGTCTGCTCCACGGCAGCCGTTTCGCCCTCCACGCGCAGCCAGCCTTCGCGGGTGGTGATCTTTACGCCGAGCGTGCGTTCGATGAGTTGTAAATTGCCGAGGTCGTTTAAAAACAGCGACCCAAGTGTGCGGGCGCTGTCGAATTCAAATGTCTGTTCCACAAAAATGAAAAATGAAGGTTTGATGCGCAGCCGCAATGTCGCGGTTGCCGCATACGGATGGTTTTGGCAGCAGGCGGTAAAGGGTGGGATTCGTCCGCCGGCTATCGAAAGAATGCCGGAAGTGTTGCGTTGCTCGCATCACCGCACGGCGCTGCAGTGACTCAGCGAAAGCCGTAAGCCAGTGCCCAGTGGGTGCGTTCCCGGTCGGATTTCTCCACTTCCACGATGATGTAATAGGTACCCGTCTTCTTCGGAATCACGCGCGCCGCGGCGAAGCGTCCCTTTGCCCACGCCTCGACTTCGCAGAGGTTGCCGTCGGCGTCGTAGATATGCACCGAAATCTTCGCGCCGTTCACTTCGGTGCCCATCCAGAACCAGTACTGGTTTCCTTTGAAGAGCTGATGCACGATGGCCTTCGGCTTCTTCACCGGAAGATCTCCGCCCCACCAATCTTCGCGCACGGTAAAGCCTTCCTTCACGTAGGGCGTCGCGGCCTCCAGCGCGTAGGAAAGCGAATCGTCCACCGTCGCCCTCACGGGCAGCAGTGCGAAGGCGAGTATCGCGAGAAGTTTGAAAAAGGAACTCTTCACAGGTTGCTGAGATGACTACTTGGTTTGAATCGATTTTACCAGCCCGGCGGTGATTTCGCCGATTTCCTTCACGGACTTGGCGGAAATGTCGGCATCGGCCGCGAGACCGATGAGCGGCTGGATGCTCTTCAGTCCGCCTTTAATCTTCGGGATTAGCGCGTTCACCGGCTTCTTCTTACTGAAAGCGTCGAGTTTGTTGTCGAAGAAACTGAGCAGCATCTGCTGGCGCAGCAAATCCGCTCCGTCCTTGCTGTAGTTCTTGTCCACCACCGCGCAAAGTGCCTCCGTTCCGCGGAGCCAGCCACCGAGGCTGACGAGGTGTGAGAGTTGTTCGTCGCCGAGGGCCTTCATCGCGCCGCGGACCTCGCCGAGTGCGCCGTCCAGTTCCTTGCGGACCTGGCCCCAATCCTTTTTATCGGCGGCGGCGATGATTGCATTCGCACGGCTCGTCACTTCCTTCCGAATGCTGAGCGCTGTCGCGAGGCTCAGGACGCTCTTGCCGATATTCTTCACGGCCTCCGCGTCCTCCGCCTCGACGGCGATGAACCCCTCGGCGATGATCGTTCCCATATAGAGAGCGACCTGCGGCTGCTGGCCGAATGGCTTCGCCACGCCGTTTGGGGCGCGCAAAACGGACGTCCAGTTCGGCTTCCCGAGTTTGTCGAGAACATTGAAGATTTCGCTCGGAACAGGCACCACCACGTCATCCACGACCTGCGTCTGTTGCGGCAGCTTGGAGATGTCGATCTTCTGCGGCGGTTCGGCGAGGGCGACGGAAGCGGTGAGCGCGATGGCGATGATGGATTTCCTCATGGAACGATGATGTAAGTTGGCGGCTCAACTGAACGCTTCTCCGCGCGCCCGGGCAAGCGTTCTTTTGGCACGGTTCGCCCGTCGCTTGCCTCGCGGAGAAAAAAACGAAGCCGCCAGGCCCACAGCCCGGCGGCTTCGTCGAAACAACAAACCACGAAAATTTCTTGCGGACTAGGCGTCCGGCTTTGTCTTGCGCAGGCCGATTACGCGATCGCCTTCCTTCCACTGATTGCGGCGCTTGAGGACTTCCACGCGCTCGAAGCGCTTGAGGACGTTGCGCTTTGCGGCGATGGTGCTGGAACCTTTGAGACTGCGGTGCTGCGACATATATTTTTGGAAAAGAGGCGCGGAAACTAGCGGTCTGGTCGTTTTGTGCAAGTACGATTTTCGGAGATTTACGTGCGGGCTGTTTCCAGCCACGGTCCCGCCATGTCCAACGTCCGTCCCGACCGCACCGTAGAGCACGACTGGTCCCCGCGCCGCATTCCCGAGAACATCGTCTGGGGCGACGGCTTTTATTGCGAGAGCGCTCAGTGCTTTCTGCATTTCAAAGGCAAACGCCAGCCCGCCATCGAGATCGGCGACCATGTCAGTGTTTATGCCGCCTGCCAGTTTGCGGTCAGCGGCGACGCCCACGTCACCATCGGGGACTTCACGCTCCTCGTGGGCGCGCTCATTACTTGCGAAACGCGCGTGGACATCGGCTCGCACTGTCTCATTTCCTGGGGCGTGGGCATTGCCGATAGCGACTTTCACCCCGTCGGCGCCGCCCAGCGCCGTATCGACGCCGAGGCGCTCGCGCCTTACTACGAAAACAAGCCGCAACGTCCGCTCGAAGCCGTCCGTTCCCGCCCGGTGAAAATCGGCAACAATGTCTGGATCGGCATGAATGCCATCGTCCTCAAAGGGGTCACCATCGGCGACAATTCCGTCATCGCCGCCGGCGCCGTCGTAACAAAGGACGTCCCGCCCGGAACCATCGTCGCCGGCAATCCAGCCCGCTACGCCAAACGCGTGCCGGAGTAATCACGGAGCGGGCGTCACGACCTTATAAAAACGTGCGCCGGTTCCGGGAGTCGGGTCGGTGAATGTCTGTGCGCCGTTCACCACGGGCGTGATGATTGCGCCAAGCGGCGACCATGTCGCGAGGTCGGGAGACGAAAAAATGCGGTAGGTCTTGCCCGCTGCGCCGGGGAATGTGCCGGTGATGCTGCCGTCGCCGTTTTTGACGGTGCTGGAAATCACGAAGCGGCTGGCGGCGTCGCCTGAATTCGTGCCGGCGAGCCATTCGGTGAGATTGCTCTGGCCGTCGCCATCGGTGTCGTCGGGGATGCTGCCGGGATTTGGCGCAAACGCGAACCAGCGGACGGCTTCGCTCACGGCGGGTGCGTCGGTGCTGCCGACGATGAAATGCAGCGAGGCTCCCGCGCCGTCGGCGGCGACGGGCCACGGGGCGATGTCGTTGTAGGTGACCTCTTGAATCGTGCTGTTCGTCGCATCGTCGAGAGCGACGTGCTCGCCGCCGTCGCTGAGGTTCGTGTCGTTGGCAAACTCACCGGCGATGCGGAATCCCGCGCCGAACGCTGCGGTAAATGCGGCGGTATTCCGGACGACGAAAATCCGTTCGCCGGGCGCTAGCGTGGATGCTCTGAACGCAAACTCGACGCCGTCGCTGAAGTGAATGCCCGTGAGGTCGAGCGTCGCGGTCGTGCTGGTGTTCTGGAGTTCGATGAACTCCGCGAGCCCGTCGCCGGGCGGATGGTAGTGCAGTTCGGTGATGCGGAGATGCTGCTGCGCGGGGCTCGGCGCTGCAGGAAGTGTGACGCTCGCGATCGTCGTGCCAGCGACGTTCTTTAGAGTGAGCGTTTCGCCGAGATTGCTGAGGTGCCCTAATGCGTCGCCGGTGACAAGCCGCCGCTCCGCACCGCGCGGACCGGTCGTGCGCTGGCGGAATGCGTAACGGTTCGGCGTCACGTAAATGCTCTCGCCGGGAAGAACGACGGTCCCGCCTTTGAAGGTAAATGTGACGCCGCCGCTGAGCGTCCATCCGCTCATATCCACGGAAGTCGTGCCGGTGTTTCGCAGCTCGATAAATTCCTGATCTTGAATGCCGCTCGCGGGATTTGCCTCGATGTCGCCGAATGTGATGACGGGCGCTGCGGGCTGGCTGGACGGGATTCCCGCACTGCCGAGTCCGGTGCTGAAATTCAGCGTCTCGGGCGCGGCGTGCGTCGTCGTGAGATACCCGATGCGCGGCGCGAGGTATTCGTTTTTGATGCGGTCCATCGCCTGCGTGAGCGTGACGATTCCGCCGCCGGCCCAATTGAAATGCGAGTTCGCGCCCCACTTCGCGCGGTCGGCGTCCACGTCGGCCTGGAGCGTGGGTTTCAAAACATCCATGCGGTTTTGAAACCAGTTTGTTGCGAGGAATTGATCGTTCATTCCGCGGATGCGGCGCACGAGCATGGCGCGGGTCCGCGGGTTGGCGACGATGGCTTCCTGCAATCGGTTGAACTTGTTTGCGTGGAGCTGCCATGGCCGCACGCCGAGGAACGGGTGGCTCGCGCATGCGGGAGTCGCGGGCGCATTTTGCGCATAGACGATCGTGTCGGTGTTGAGCGCATCGGGACCGAGGCTCAGGTCGAGGTCCCACGGGATGAACATCCATTCGCGCGAGCCGTCGCTGTCGCGATACATGAAGTAGTTTTTGTTCGACGCGTCGATGTTCTGCGTGATGGCGACGCCTGCCATGAAGTTCACGACTTGCGGCACGTCGAGATTGTCAAAGAGCCACGTCTCCAGCGCCGTGCCGGTGAGTCCCATGGCGGTGACGACCGCATCGAGGTCGGCGTAGCCTTCGTCGAGACGCGTCTTTTTGTCGAAAGCGGACGCCGCCGTGAAATCGCACGCGCCGTGGTCGCCGACGGCTTTGTAGTAGGAGCCGTCGGGGTCGAGTCCGTTGCGACCGAGGAAATCGCCGTCCGGCTGCTCGACATAGAGAGCGACGGAATAAAATGCGCCGTTCTGCCGGACGTGGACCGGGAAAATCTCCGGCGTCGCGAGACCGGTGGCGCGGTACATCTCGCTCACCATCTGCGCGCGGACGTAGCTCTTGTCGGTGAAGGTCGTATTGAGGTCGAACTCATCCACGCGGCCCTGCGTGGTGCGGAGGCGGAACTTGTGGCCTTTGTTGAACTCGACCTTGTAGCTCTTTTTCGGCCAGCCGATGGACGTGTTGCCTCGGATGCGCGTGAAGCAATTGTCGTAAAACTCGCCGTCGTAAAATATCTCGCAACGCGTGCCGGTGATGAGTTCCGCAGCCGCCGCGTTTTCGACAAAGCGATGGATGACCGGCAGCGGCGAAGTGATTGCGGGGTCCGCGATCACCGTGCCTTCGTATTCGGGTGACTCGGCGATGAGCCGCCGCGGTGCGCGCGTGGTGCGGCCTTCGGCGGTCACGGCGGTGACATTCCAGCGGACCATTTGTCCCGCCGTGGCACCGAGCGATGCGGGGATCGTGCCGGTGAAAAATCCATCGCCCGCCACCGCGTCGCCATTCAGCCCGTCGTCGTGCATCGCGGTCGTCGTGCATCGCGGTCGTCTGCTCCGCGCCATACATGAGCCGGTAGCGCAGCGTCGCGCTGGTGATTGTATTTGCCGTCGCAGTCGTCTGGTCCGGACGAATCCGCGCCGTGACGTTGATGGCCTGTCCCGCCGTCGGCGCGAGCGGCAGAAACGAGAGCTGGCTGATGAGCGCGCCGCGCGGCTCGACTGGCGCGACGTTCGGCTGGCCCGGAGTCGGCACGGGAAAGAACGCCGTCTGCGTGCCCGCGTTTTGCAGACCAAAGCTCACGTTTGTCGCCGCGGGGTAGTGCGGAAATCCCGCGCCCGGCGTGAAGGCGAGCGGCGTGTTAAAGCGGTGCACGATCGTCGTTCCATCCGGCGCGACGAGCGCGATGTCCTCGCCATCCACATCGAGCTGGAAATTCGTGTGCAGCGGCTGCCCGGCGATGCGGCGGTTCTTCCCGCTCGCCCAGACGAGCAGATACTGCCCGCTGTTGATCGTCACCGCGGGGAAGCGCCATTTCACGAGGTTCGTCGAGACATCCGTGAGGTAGTAGCCGTCGAGATTCACCGCCGCGGCCGTTCCATTATAGAGCTCGATCCAGTCCGAGGAATCGCGGTCCTCGTCTTCGATTCCGCCGACGTTGTCCGCCATGTATTCGTTGATCACGAGCGCAGTCGGAGGCGCGGGCGGTGTGGCGTTCGTGATGTCGAGGCCCGCGGAACCGGCCGCGAAAAGATTGTAGATTTCACCCGCCGAAAGCGCGCGATTCCACAGCGCCACATCGTCGATGAGCCCCTGCCAATGGCTGTCCGTCGTGCTCGCGCCGGTGATCTTCGCGCCGATGCTCAGTGCCTGCGGCGGAGTAAAGAGCGCGCCGCTGTATGGTGTGGAAGCGACCTGGAGACCATTGCGGAAGATGCGCAGATTCGCGCCATCCGCCGTGCAGGCCACGTGCTGCCACGAGCCCGTCGGGAAAACGCCCGCTTCCTTCGCGCTCAATTGCCCGCTCGTCAGCCCGATGTAATTGCTCAGCTCGCCCGTGCCGCCATCGAGACCGAAATGAAACTCCCCGTACCAGTTCTTCACGATGCTCGCCCAGACCGGACGCGAATCCGCCCACACCCACGCCGAGATGGAATAGTTCGCCGTCGTCTTCGGAAAGTTCGGCACGATCACATGCTCATTCGTCGTCCCCGCCGCGAACCGCAGCGCGCCGCCCACTTTTCCCGGCGTCCAGTAGGCATTCGTCGCCGCGGAAAAATTCGTGAGCACCCCGCTATTGTGCTGGCCCGACGTATCGGCCGCCGTCCCGCCCATCGTTTCATCAAAGCGCCAGTAGCCCGCGAGATTCTGCAAAACGCCGCTCGCCGCCGGCGCGAGCGGAACCACCGTCGCCAGCGTCGCCGCGCTGCTCGTCACCGAGCCCTGCGCATTCGTCACCACCACATCGTAGCTCGCCGCATCCCCCACGGTCACCGGCGAAATCGTATAACTCGCACCCGTCGCCCCGCCAATCGGCACCGTCCCTTTCCGCCATTGATACGTCAGCGGCGCACCACCCGCCACCACGGAAAAAGTCGCCGTCCCGCCAATCGGCTGCGTCTGCGAGCGCGGCGCAGTCCCGATCACCGGCGGCGACGCCACCTCCTCCGTAATCGCCACCGCCGAAATCGCCGGATTTTGATCCGACCCCACCACGCCGCCGCGATTAAAACGAAGATCCACACCGTCTGCATCCGCCACTGTGCGGATGCGCAGCACCCGGTTGTACGGACTCCCCGACGGCACATGCCAGTCGTCCTTCGTCAGCACCCCGTCCACCAGCACATCCATGCTCCGCCCGCCCGCCGGTGCCGACGCATCCAGCGCCACGATATCCACGATGTAAGTCTTCCCCGCAGTCGTCGCGAACTTCATCGCAAAGAACCCCGCACCGCCGTGCAGACCGCCCTTGCTGATTCCATCCCGCGCCGCCTGCTCCGGCGCACCCGTCCACGTAAAACCGCCGATCGGATACGTCAGCGGCGCCGTCGTAAAAATCAGCCCGTTCAGCGTATCATTCACCCCGGTATTCCCCGTCATCGTCACCCCCAGCAAAGAAACCGTCGGCGCATTCGCCGCGCTGTTCCCGAAATTCCACCCCTTGCTCGTCGCATTGCGATAGCTCAAAAAATCCGTCGCAAACCCCCAAACCGCCGTATCCGAAAGCACCTCCGCCGCACTCGAAATCGATGAGCCGGAAAGAAAAAGTGCTGTGAGGAATAGAAGACGTTTCATAGGCGAATGCCTCGCACCCATATCCCACTCGCAGCCCGGAGCAAGGCCGCAAAGGGCTCGCGGGCAGCGAGTATTTCATGCGGGACGGAAAGGCGACGTCGCCCGCGAGGTTTTACCGGCTCGAAATCGCGGAGTGAGGCGGGCGCCTAGTCGCTGAAGATTGTGGCCGTCGGATTTGCGGTTTTGATGAGGTCGCGAAGGCGTTTTGGGAAGTATTCCGGGTGCGGGAGGTTGATGGTTTTCAGGCCGGGTATCATGGGAAAAGTCGTGATGGCATCGGCATTGCCGACGTTGCTGAGCGAAAGTGTGCTGAGATTTGGGATCGTGGTGAGCGGCGTAAGGTCGGGCAGGCGTTCGACATCGTATATCGCGAGGTCGGTCAGTGTAGGGTGGCCGCTGAGCACGGAAATGTCCCTCAACTTTCGCCCGTGAATGACTGTAAAGAATTTCAGCTTCCCGAGTCCGGCCACGATCGAGAGGTCGGTCGTCTCATTCGGCAATGAAAGCGTGAGTGTGCGGAGCCTTTTGAGTTCCCGAATTGCAGAAATGTCGCGAAGCTTCTCGCGTCCGGGAGCGAAGAAAGACTCGAGATTTGGGAGGGACTCCAGTCCTTCAAGCGAGGTAATGTTCCGCCCGGAGCCGAGACCGAGGTTGCGAATGCTTTTGAATCCGCGCAGGTGCGCGAGGTCGGTCCAATCCGAAATGTCATGAATCCTCAGTTTACGCGGCGCGATCCGGCGGACGAGGTCGGCATGTTTGTCGAATTGCGAGGACTCATCGATTGTCAGAATGGGTTCGTCGTTGATCCACGTGGAGGACCTGAATGCCGCCCGCCAGTCGCCCTTGATGATGCTGAAAGCGGTTTTGTAGCTGACGGTCCATCCGAGGTTCCGTGCCTCGTTGATCGCGAGTTCGCGCTGGCGTGTGCTCCAGAACACCCAACCAAAGACCAATATCAGACCGACGATTGAAGCGCGGAATGCGCTGCGGAGAATTGTTCCGCGACGGCGGGATTCCGGCAGTTGCGTGGTGCCCGTTTTCATCGCTGTGCCGGACCGGTATCCGGCCACAGCTTCGTGCTCAGGGCATCGCAGTGCCTGACCAACTCGCGGAAGGATTTTGAGTCGTCGGGACTGTCGTCCTGATAGAATGCGATGCCCGGTGCTTTCGGGTAGCGTTCCTTGATTTCGTGAGCGCGTTCGGTGATCCAGCCCGGGTCCAGGGCGCGTCCTTTGATGTCCTTATCCGGCGATATGTGGCCGAAGCAGAAGATGGTCTTCTCACCCATGCCGAGTTGTTGTGCGGCATCCATCCGGCGAAGCGTGGTGTCCCAATGAAGCGTGGCGTCGCGACCCCATTTTGCTGCGGCGTGCGTGTAGGTTTCGGCGATGACGAGATCGACGGTTCCGTCTGTTACCAGCGAAGCGAGCACCGGTGTCGGATCGGTGACCCACACGGCGATGAAAATATCCGGTGCCGATTTGCGTCCTGCGCGGAGGCCTTCTGCGGCCCAGCCTTCCATGGATGGATTTTTCGACGGTACCCACTCGTCGATCGCGATGCCGGGTTTGCTTTCTGAATGTCTGCACATGTCGAGCCAGTAGGCCGGTCCGTTCGCGTCGGGCAGATTCGTGCCGTACGCCCAGCGGAGCCCGGTCTTTCCAGCGAGCGCGGCGAGCTTCGGATCGAGCCATCCGCTTGCGTCCAGAGTCATGCCTGCGTAGAGGCTCATGTCGCGGTGGAAAAGGCGGGGCTGATACCAGACTCGAAACGGAGGCTTCGGACGATGATCAGTGGCAGTCTCCGCGGTTCCGATGGCGTTGGCGGTCGAACAAAGAACGGTGGAACTTAAAAAACTCCTGCGCGTGAGAAGCGGATTCATTTGCATGAAACTGAGCATCAAGCGCCGGCAGATTGCGAGAATAACCGCAGCGCGGGCGGACGGATGAAATTTCCGCAAATTTTTTTGAAAGAATTCGCGAGAACCGTCGTTTCGATGAATGCAAGCGTCGGAACAGTTCTGACGCGCAACAACACAAAACACGCCTAAACCAGCTCATATGAACATCAAAATGAACACAACCACCACACAGCATCCCTGCGGAATTCTCCTGTCGCGCTTCACTCCCCGTTGCGCTACCCGCAAGCTCACCGCTTCCATCTTAGGAGCACTCGCTTTGCTTGCGATGGATGGAAACGCAGCCGAAGGCTCGCAGAAGCCGCCAATGCAGTCGTTTATTCCGAAGTCAAAAGTAGCGGAGTTCGTCGTGGCCAATCTCGACCTCGCCTCGTTCCGCAATTCGTTCGGACCACGTCGTGAACCCGGTCAACATCACTTTGAGGATTTCGGAATCAAGCCGACTTCGACCGCGGAGTTGAAGGCGGAGTTAGATACGAAGAATTGGTGGTACTCCATCGAGGTATTAGGCCGCCGTGACTTTAATGGCGACGGAGTGGAAGACCTCGAAATCCGTTTCATCGACAACGGAAAGGGTTCTGCGTCCTACAGGTCTTCGACGCGCTATGTCGTCACGAAGTATTCGGAGAATTCCCGTCTGGTCGCAATCGCCTACGAGCCGAACCCCGAATAGCGCCGGTAGGCGGAGGGGAGTTGGATTTTCCCCGGCGGGCTTTTTTTTTGCGCCATCCGGAAACGGTGCTAACTTCGCCGCCCCGGACTTTCCTATCCAATGCGCACCTTTAACCGAATTTTCCGCCTTCTCGTCGGTTGCATCCTGTTTTGTTGCTCTCTCCTCGGAGCGCGGGGCGAGGGGATGTTGCAGTATTTCAACACGGAGTACCGTGAAATCATGCGGCGGATTCCGGAACTTGCCGAGGTCGGCTACACGTCGCTGTGGCTGCCGCCTCCGTGTAAGGGGTCGGGCGGATTCAGCGTAGGGTATGATTTGTGGGATCGCTTCGATCTTGGATCGAAGAACCAGCGGGGGACCGTGCGCACGCTGTACGGCACGGAAGCGGAGTTGCTTGAGTTGGTTGCCCTAGCGCACCGCTTCGGCATCCGCGTGTATTTCGACAATATCATGAACCATAATGCGTTCGATATTCCGGGTTACAACGAGACGACGCCCATCGATGTGTATCCCGGATTTGTGCCGGAGGATTTTCACCTCCGGAAAACAAAGGATGGATTCTACCGGAAATGGGACAACACGCGGGACTGGAACAGCGCCTGGCAGGTGCAGAATCTCGGGCTTTCCGACCTCATCGACATCGCGCACGAGACACCGAACACCAACCACGGTTTCAATGAAGGTGATGATATGCCGAAGCTCACGTTCACCCGGCATCCAAACAATCCCGAGTATTACGTGGATACGGACCTGCCGCAGGCGCTGAGCGGCGGTGGCGTGAACGTGACCGTGTATCCTTTCGCGAACAAGGAGCCGTTTCAGGATGTCGGTGTCGCTGGAAACGGCGCAGGCAACGGGCGCTTTGATTGGACGGACTTGAATGGCAACGGTCAGCACGACGTCGGGGAGCCGAGCGAGCCGTTCACGGACACGGGTGTCGATCCGCTGACGCCCGGCCGGAATACGGCGGCTTGGGGATTTGGTGACGGGAAGTACAATATGGGAAATCCGGTTCCCGAGGATGTGAACGCGATGCTGATCCGCACGCTTCGCTGGCAGACGGACCGGACGAAAGCGGATGGCTACCGGCTGGACGCGGTAAAACACGTTCCGGATTACTTTTTCGGCCAGCAGGGCGGAGCCAACAAGGATAGCTCGAATGCCGGCTACCTCGGCGGCGCGCAGGAGCAGTTCAATCTCGTGCGCGGCTATTCCGATTGGAACAACCACCGCGACACAGTATTCGATACCGAGCAGCCGCGGGATGACCTGATGCTGTTCGGCGAGCATCTCGGATCACCGCCGGGATTTGATGGATACATCAACGCTGGAATGCGGCTCATCGACAATCCGCTGCGGAACGAATTGAACAACCGGCTTGGAAATCCGGGAGTCGGGCTTAATGGCTACGACCAGCCGGGAGCAGGAGGATTCTCGCCGGGCGTCGGTGTGACTCACGCACAGTCCCACGATTCGGATTTTGCCGCCCGCCGTGAGTTGCAGCACGCGTACTATTTCACGCGGGCCGGTTTGCCGCTGATTTACACGGACGGCTACAACAAGGCGGGCCTTTTGGAGGGGAGCGGTGGCGCGTTTCCGCGGCATTCAAACACAAATTTCCTGGGGCAGTTCGGTGACCCAAAGATTCCAAATGTCGTGTATGTCCATGAGCACTTCTCCCGCGGAGATCAGGTCGGACGCTGGTCTGATGCGGACTACGTTGCCTACGAACGAATCGACAAGCGCGAGAATGGAAGCATGAGCGACGCGGATGGCGTGACGCTGCTGTTCATGATGAACGATAATTTTTCGTCCGGGCAGGCGAGGGGGATCGCATCGGCATTTCCCGGCAGCGCGTATCTTTACAACTACTCGACCTACAACGGAGGCTTTTACGTCAATGCATCCAGCCTCGGCAGTGTGATTGTGCCGCCTGGTGGATACTTCATGTTTTCATACCGGTCGCCGGAGACGTCCACGATTTCAAACACCGGGCCGCTGACGATTCTCCAGAATGGAGTGCCTGCGGGCACGGTGACCGTCGAGCGCAAGGACGGGCGGAACGGGGACAAGGGCTTCAATCCGTACGGTCTGCCGGACGCAAACACGACCGACTACAAATACAGCATCTCGCTGCCGCGCGTGACGAGCGGCACGAACCTTTCGTTCATCGCCCGCACAGACGGTTCTGCGGAGAACATCCTCATGAAACTGGACGGCGGCGTGGACATCAATTCCCAGATGGGAATCGGCCCTACGACCGGCGACAAACGTGACAACAAGCCCGCGCTATCCACGGATGTATTCAATGGCTACGAGCAGATGCAGTTTGTCCGGCGGAGCACCGAGAAATTTGCGGCGAAGGACACGGCGCGAAATGTGATTGGTTCACCCGGCGCCGAGACCTGGCGGTTCACGGTCGGAACGGTCGGTTTCACGCGCGCGAATGGAAGTGGCACGAACACGAGTTCCGGCACGGCGACTTACGTTTATCATGATCCCGAGGCGAATCGTGACATCGGTGGAGCGCAGTTTTCGCCGCAGCCTGCTTTGGCGGCGGGGCAGCCGATTACGATCAAGGTGAAGACTGGATACCAGTTCCAGGTCGATAATCTACGCCTTTACTACACGACGGACGGGTCTGCGCCCGAAGGCTCCGGCGGCGAGCCCGCCGGCACGACGCAGGTCGTGGTCATGAGTTATCAGGAGGCGGGAAATCCGGATGGCTCCAATGTGACGGATTGGTGGACCGGCAATATTCCTGCGCAAACAGCCGGGACGGTAATCCGCTACAAAGTGGGCGCTTTCAAATCAAACGGCGCCTCGGTGTTTCCATCGAGTGCCACAACGGTGGATGTGAAGCGGAAAATGGAGACTGTTTTCCAAATCACCAACTTCAACGCAACGACCGCGACCGTTCGTCCTCACAACGACTACTCGGAGCAGCGAACCGGACTTGAAGAGGGCTGGCACGTTCTGCGGGCGCGCGCGTTTTTGAGCCGCAGTGGAAAGGCGAGCATCTACAATACTTTTACGCAGACTTTTTACTACGACACCCAGACGCCGCAGGGGGCAGTTGTGTTCCCGTCGCAGAACGAAACGCTCGGCGGCGGCACCTACGGAGCTGTGGTTCGCGCAGCGAGCGATGTCACGGAAGTCTGGTACAATATCACCGACGGTGATCCATCAAACGATGATGGCGTGACTGGTTCGCAAGGCGGGAATGGTGCGGGGCCGGAGCCTTTCACCGACTCGAATGGAAACGGGGTGCGGGACTCGGGCGAGTCGTTTACGGACATCAACGGCAACGGCACCTTCGATGGGAACCTTGCCGCCACTTGGCAGCGTGCGAGCGAGGTGACGCCGTCGCTTACCACGAGCAGTCCGTATCCGCGGGAGTTCCGGTTTAATTACCGCAACATCCCCGCGACGGGCCCGGCGACGATCAAGGTGAGGCTTCTGGAGTTGTCGTCGTCGCGCAATATGACCCTTTCTCCGGCTGCGTCGTGGACTACGGAACTCGTCCGCACGGTGAACACAGCGGGGCCGAATCTCCGGATGTTCGTGGCGTTTCCCCAGCAGGACGGGCAGGTCACAGGCGACGGGTACGTGATGAAAGTGCGCTTTACCAATACGCTCGGCGACGGACTGAGCGAGTCGGAGTTGCGTTCGCGGATATCCGTCAAAATCGCGAGTGAGGTGAGCGGTGAATCGCAGGGTGCGGTCACTCAGGTTCCGCAGACTTTGCCGATCATCTACAACGCATCGCCGGGGTATCACGACTTCCAGTTTGCCCTTCCGAATTTATATAATGGCAATCCGGACTTCCTGCACTTAATTGAGGTCACGATGACGCGGCCCGGAAACTCGTCGCTTGTGGCGACGCGGCTCGTGAAGGCTTTTCCGGTGCTCCCGCCGCCGTTGATCAGCATCATTAATCCACCGGAGTTCGACAGCGATGGGAAGCGGTATGAAATAATCCTTCCCGACGTGCCGGTGCCCACACCGGAGCAGCGACAGTTTGTGGTGGAGGTGGACACGGACGATGCATACATCGGCGTGCAGATGGTGTTCACGAAGGGCGCGGGAACGATGGCGCTGATCAATGATGGCACGCCCAATCCGCGCATCGAAGGCGATCACAAGTTCTGGAGATTCCTGTGGTCGGGCATCACGGAAGGGCAGTTCACATTCGAGGCCCGCGGCGATCTTGATGGAAACGCAGCAACGGTCGAGGGCCGCGATATCCGGAATGCGACGGTGCTTTTCCGGCAGATTGTCCCGCCGAATCCGACTGACACGGATGACGATGACGACGGTCTCAGCGATTCGGGCGAGCAGACCTTGACGGCGCTTCCGGCAACGGACCCTAACACGTGGACGAACGGTCAGGTGCACGTGCATTTTGCGTTCGGTCAGACCGACCCGACGATTGTGGATACCGACGGCGATGGGCTTTCCGACGGACTGGAAGTAGGGTGGGCGAGTGCAAGCGATGCCGGCACAAATACGGCGACAGATACAAACGGGGACGGTTTTCTTAACTTCCAGGCCGACCTCGATTCACCGCTTTTCAACGTCACGGGCAATTCGACGCGGCCCGGTGGTTTCGAACTGTTTTCACCGTGGAGCTACAACGCGAACAATAACCGGACTGATCTCATCGCGGGAACCAGCACAAATCCGAACAAGGCGGACACCGATGACGATGGGTTGAATGACGGCGTCGAGGACGCAAACCGCAACGGTCGTGTTGATATCGGGACCGTCGATGGAACGGGCAGCATCACTGCGCTCATTGCCCATCCGCCGACGTTCTACAATACGTCGCGTCTCGACCGGTCGAAGTTGCCGGCAGGCGCTGTCGTTCTGGAGACCGACCCGGCTTCGGGCGACACGGATGGCGACGGATTGAAAGACGGAAGCGAGGATGTCGATGACAGCGGTGGTGTGTCACTGGTTCTGGTGGATCTCGATGCGGCGGATGTGGCCGGCGACTTCGTTGTTCTTGGGCCGTTCGATGAATCGAATGCGCTCGGCTATGGCCGATTCAGCGACATCACGTGGTCCTTTGGTTCGTATAAATCGAAGCGGGTGAGCCTCGCGAAGGTTGCTGCTCAGTTCCCGAAAACGAACGCGGCCAACGGACATCGAATCGGCCTTCTATTCAGTGAGACCGATGCATGTTCGGGTGACACGGATGGGGATGGCCTTTCTGACGGATGGGAATCCGCCAACGGACTCGACCCGCTCGATGCTGGCACCGGGACCAGCTTGCGCACGGGCCGTCCTGGTCTCGCGAGCAATGGTCCTGCGGGCGATCCGGACAACGACGGATTCACCAACCTTCAGGAGTTCGTGAACGGCACGGACCCTCGGCAGCCGGACACAGGAGTGCCTCCGCCGCCGAATAGCATTGTTATCGGACCTCAGACACCCGTTGTGATCGGCGGGGTCTCCAATTCGAAGGAGTTCACGGACTGGACTGCGGATGACTTAATTGTGCTCGACGAGGTTGATGGCGAGGGAACCAACACCGGCGGTGGCGATATTTACCACAACGCCGATGGTGGTGATTCGTCGCGCGATATTGTGGCCTTTTACGCGCACGACGGCGGCGCGACCGGTGCGGGTGGCGATGGGAATTTCTACTTCCGTGTGGATGTGGCCGACTTGGTACCGTTTGCCGAGGACGGAAAACTGGACATCTACGTCGTCCTGAATGTGGGCAATCCGGGTATCGGCGAGCGCAATCTCCCGGACGATGTCGACACATACACAACCATGGGATGGCAGGCCGTAGTCGCCTGCTACAGCGGAAACAACGGACGAGTTTACATCGATACGAATCCCACGACCAACACCACGGGGCTCGGTCAAAGTCTCGCCGGAGCGGGTGTCATTCAGCGCGACCAGTCGTCTGCGAATGGCTTCAAGAAGAGTTATTACAACAGCGAATTGGACAGCGTTGAATTTTCGATCAGCCGTCAGGCTTTACTCGATGCTGGATGGAACGGCTTGAACGCAGCGGACCTGCTTTTCCAGGTTTTCACCACCAAGGACGGAACAACGAATAGTCCTGTCGGTCCTGGCGACCTCGGTGGACGCACGGACATCCGCGATACGATTTACGACGATTATCTCGCGAATGACTATTACGGTGCGCAGGCGGCAATCAGCGGCAACGGAAGCAAACTGCAGGCGTATTTCGGGCGAACCGCCGGCAATGACCGCGGCCGGAGCGCGAAGATTCTTTCGGTGATTCATGGAAATCAGGCGATTCAGCCGGGAAGCAGCATTCAGGCTTTAATCAACACTGCGAATGGCGCGGGATACTATCGTCCTCTTGATGTGCATCAGGCTTACGGGGTTCCGGTGGCGATGCACATTACGCCGACGCTCGCTTCCGCCATCCAGTGGGCGAAGGTGGATCCGGCTTCACCGCGGCAGTATCGCGACGGTCCCGCGTTCAACTCGCGGATCCGGAATCTCGCCGGCAGCGGTGTCGTGCAATTGCTTGGCTCGACTTTCAGTGACCACATCATCGACTACTTTCCGGCGGACTTTAACGCATCGAATGTTTCCCTCGCGAACGAGTACCTCACTTCGATTTACGGACCCGGTGTTTCGACTCAGGTCTTCTGGAATCCGGAGCGCGTCGCCGACACGGATGTGTTCCAGAAGATCGCGGCGCTTGGCTTTGGCTGGACGTTCATCGATCAACAGCGGCACGTGTTCAAATGGTTCGGGCGTGAGAGTTCGCTCAGCAACGACGGATACCGGATCAACGAAATGAACGGCGTAAAGTCGTTCGTGATTAACGACAACCTCGGAGTAATTCTTTTCACCAACGACGACAATGGACTCCCAATCTCGTTGCGCAATTTGCTCCTGCGCAAGGCCCGCAGTTCTTCGCAGGATCAGGTCATTGTAATCGTCAACAACTGGGAGGATTTCGCCATCAATGACAACGCCGACGATTACGATAGGAACATGCGGTGGCTTGCCTGCCATCCGTGGACCAAAATCACGACTCCACAGGAGATTGCCGCCGGCCAGATCGACTTGAATGTCCCGCCGGATGGCAACGGGAATACATGGGGCACGGTCAATCGCGGTGCGAACATTGGATTGCCGAAGGTGCAACATGATTTTCTGGATCACGCGACTCAGGAGTCCTACGACAACTGGTATAATGGCCAGGCCGGGCGCGAGGAGGGCTTGCGCGACAAACGGTTTAACGTTCGCCCATCCGTGCAACTTCCTGCTGCGAAGAAATGGGGCACCGTGGGAATCGACGGCGTGAGTCACGAGACGTGGGCGACCTTGAATACGATCAGTTCGCTCTCGAGTCCGATGGGGCGGCTTGCTCGCGGAACCGCGTTCAGTTCGGTGTTCCAAACCGCGTTCCATAATCAGACGAACGACGACCGCTCCAAGTTCAGCACGGGCGCCTACATTTACCCCGATACGACATCGCAAACCCTCGCGTCATTCGCTGCGGTTTCGCAGGCGCAGTTCCGAAACGCTGCGATATACAAGCGAATCGACACGTGGGTGCAGGGTGCGGCGGCTGGTTCGTTCAACGGAACGGTGGCGACCGATACATTCGACGCCGACCTTGATGGCGAGAGCGAATACCTGATTTACAACGATAGGCTCTGTGCGCTGTTCGAGCGCATTGGCGGGCGGCTCACAGGACTTTGGGCTCGCGATCCTGCGACTGGCTCAGTGGTCCAGACGATTGGAAATTTCGCCAGCTATGCCGGGCTTGCTGACGAGCGCGAGGGCCTCAGCAACATCGTCGGTGGCGCAGTGGACGCGTACCGGGTGACCGCGATGCGCGATCAGTTCTTCACTCCGACGACCGGGCCCGGGACCAATCAGTATGTGAACGATTTATACTCAATCGTCGCCGCGCCTTCGGGGGCGGGATGGCAGATTACCAGCAGTGACGGAAAGATTCGCAAGACGGTGACGCTTGCTGTTGGGGCAACCGCGTTGTCCGTAAATCACAGCATCGTGGGCGGTGGTGGTCCGCTTTTCGTCCGCTTCGGGCTCTCACCGAACCTTGGAGACCTCCTTCTAAACGGACAGGCGAATCTGCTTGGGACGCCGAATTCGAATCCGGTTTCCTACCAACTCTACAATCGAAACAGCGCGCGTCCGTCGCGTGTGTCGATCGTTCCGATTGGCACGAATTTCCCGCGCAATGTTTCTGCGGTCGATCGCGATAGTGGAGTGGCGTTCGACACCATCAACATGCGAAACCTCGCGCAAACCGTGCAGGTGGAATTCCAACTCACCGGCGGCGGGATTCAGTATGAAATCGGTTCGCAGGTGGGTTCGACAATCAGTGGCGATTCCGACGGCGACGGGTTGCCGGACTTGTGGGAAGTGCAGAACGGCATTGATCCGTTCCTGACCAGCGGCGCGAACGGAGCGGGCGGTGACCCGGACAACGACGGGCTCACCAACTCGCAGGAGTATGCCTTTTCCTCAAACCCGCTTGCTGCAGACAATGCTATCGCTCGGATCACCGTGACGCGACCGACCGCGAGCACCACAGCGGTAACCTTCGCAAGTCGCGCCGGTCGTGCCTACCGTGTGGAATACACAAACGATTTGCTCCAGCCGTGGACGCAGGCCGGACCGAATATCGCTGGAACGGGTGGCAACATTACCTGGACCGATGACGGTACGCAGACCGTCACCGCGCCGGGCTTGGAGGTTCAACGATTCTACCGCGTCGTTGCGATTGCGCCGTAGTGAATCACTGCACCGTGATATTTGCCGTATTGCTCGGCATGCTTCCGCTGGCACTCTCCGCATGTGATTCACGTACGGAGCAAATCGCGGCGCTGGAGAAGCGAATCGAGGAAGCTGTGGAAAATGGCCTGCATGAATGGGAGGCCGCTCTCCACGCGCCCGTGAAATGGGAGCCCGTGGAAGTGGAGCGCGTAAATGCTGTAAATGGCAGTATTGAACTCGCAGCCGATGGAACAATTCGGACATCGAATGCGAACGGGAGCGGCGCTGAGTTTGCCATCGAACTACGCCCTCCGCGCTTCGGTATCACCGCGTTCCGAATTGAGTGGGCCGCGGGTGTAGGCGTCGAAAAGATCGAGATTGGAGAGGTCGAGATTCGGCCGGGTGCAAATGCGCCGTTGATTTCCATCGCGACAGCGACGGCGAATTTCGAGGCGCATACGGGCGCGGTTACGAATGCAGTCGACGGAAACGTCGAGACCCGATGGGAGGTGCCGTTTCATAAGGGGACGTCCACGGCTGCCGTATTCGAATTGAAAAGTCCTCCCAAGCACGAGCCGCAATCTTCATTGCTTCTCACACTTCGAAATCAGCGGACGGCGGCCAGGTCCGTCAATTTCCGGGTTTTTGTATCGACTGCGAATCCGCCGATTCTGGAGGTTCCGGATTCGATTCGGACGACGATGGCGCTTGAACCCAGTGAGCGAAGCGAAGAGCAGCGACTGGAGTTCGAGAAGTATTACCGCGCACATTCCAAGGAGTGTGCCGAACTGCAGCGCGAACTCGACCGGTTGAAAGCGGACGCGAAACCCAAGTTCAAGGCTTCGCCGGAATGATGGAAGAGCCTGTTTTGATCTCCACGTGCACTTTTGGTGCAACGCGGATCGCGGATTCCCCGGGCTTCGCTTCTTTCATCATTTCGCGCAAAAACCTGAACGAGGAATCCTGTTCATTGTTTTCTTCGCGGAATGCTGACTGAAGGCCGCTTACTTGATCCGGCGAAAGGAATGCCGCTGCCTTCTGAGTGATTCGAGCCTGACGCTCCTCGGTGGCTTTGCGCAGCTTGGCGAGCTGCTCGTCGGTCATACTTCCGGTTGCGAGAGCCGAAATTTGCTCCTGCTCATGCGGGGCGTCGGAACCTTCTTTCTTGATCAAATCGGCAAGTTGCACGCGTTGCTCGGGATGGAGCGGCGAGCCGCCAATGTCGAGATGCTCGGCGTAGCGCCCCACTGTTTGCTCGCGCTCCTGATCGGTATCGAAGGCTTCGAGCTCCTTCATCCGTTCGTCACCGAGCACCGCCTTTAGGCGTTCGTCAGCTTTGGTTTTTCCTTCTTCGAGGGACTTGCCAATCGATTCAACAGTGTCTTTGTCCGCCTTTCCGCTGGCGAGGGATAGCACATCCGAAATGTCTCCCATCTCGCGCTCTGCAAGGATGGTCAGAACCGTATCGGATTCCGCGGGAGAGAGATTCCAGCGTTTTAGCAATTTCCCGTAAGTCTTCCGCGTTTCGGCCGTCTGCTGGCTGAGGATCATGTTTTTCATTTCCGGCGAATCCATTTGTTTGAGGATGCCGCCAATCAGTCTGCTCGCAGAGTCCTCGGCCGCCGGTGCTATGGGTGAAGCCGCGTCGGCTACAGCGGCGCCCTTCGGGTTTCCGAGTGCCTCGTCCCGTTCTTTCCGCAGGCGCTCTGCATTTTCCTGGAGCGGCGCAAGCTCGGCGCGCGCAACTTTCTCCGCTGCCTGTGCGGCATCCCGCTCCTTCCGTAGCGTAAGAATCTCCTTCTCTTTCAAGACGAGCTTCCCTTGCAACTCCAACGCCCACCACGCGAGGGCTGTGCAGACTACGACGAAGAAAATGCTGAGAATCCGGTGCATGCTCCGACAGCGTCACCGCTGGGCAAGGTTGTCTATTTGGGCATCAAAAACGCGCGCCCAAACGTCCGCCCCATGGTCTTCATGTCATTCATCCGTTTCTGACTCTCGATCAGGGTGTTCACCTGATCGGGAGTCAGTCCGGCTTGGGCGGCTCTCGCGGCGACGCGTTGCTGGAGTGCTTCCTCCTGTGCCTGAAGGGCCTTGGCCTCGGCATCGGACATCAGCACTTGCATTCCCGGACCGCCGCCAAGATCGGGAATCTCGTTCGAAGGCGCCTTCATGCGTTCTTCGACCATGATCGAAGTCAGCTTCTCTTTTTGAGTCTCATCAAGCGGCTGGCCTTTCCGTTCAAAAGCACGCGACAGACCGTCCACCGCACGGCGATCCGCGATCGTTTGTTCGTAAGTCGTCAATTCGCGGAATTTTTCCTCGCCGATGACGGCACGCACCTTCCCGTCGTATTCGGTCTTGGTTGCTTCAATTTCCTTGCGGACTTGCGCCACGGACGCGTCGTCGTTTTTGCCGCTCAGCAATTTGCGCCCTTTGTCCATCGCGATGAAATTGCGTTCCCCGAGAATCTCCGTGACGAGCTTGCTGTCATTTTCATTGAGGCCGATTTGCTTGAACACTTTGTCGTAAACCGAGCCAATCATCTGCTGGTTTACGGATTTCATCGCCTTGCGTTGCTCCGGGTCGTCGAGCCCCTTTGCAATGTTGCCGAGAATGTTCCGCACGTCGAACTGCTGCTTCTGGTCCCCACCTGCTCCGGGGTTTGCCGGATCGGCTGGTGCGACTTCGGCAACGGCCTTGGATTGCGCACGGGCGTCATCGCGTTCCTTCATCAGTCGCGCTACGTTTTCGCGTTCCGTCGCCAGTTCATCCTTGGCTTTGTTTGCTGCGTCGAGTGCATCGCGGACGCTCTTCTCAAGGTTGGAGAGTCTCTGGTCGCGTTCGGCCGCCGCGGCTTCTGCGGAGGAACGGGCGTTCATCTGGAGAATTCCGAAAGCTGCGCCTCCGATTGCTGCAACTGCGAGGATTGGCGTAAGGGCTTTGTTCATAGTGGCGTTATTCTAGACTGGGGCGAGACGCTGTCGAGCCGCATCTGGTTACCGTAGTACACGAAAAAACCGCCGGAATCCCGGCGGTCTTTTGTGAAAGGGATAACCCGGAGCGGTTCGCTCCGGCGTTAGGCCATTTGGAAACGGCCCTTTTTGGCTTTGGCGCGCTTGGCGTTGATCTTCGCTTTGCGGCGTGATTTCTGCGTCGGCGTCTCGAAAGCGCGCAGTCGGCGCACTTCGTCCATGATTCCCTCGGTTTCGAGCTTGCTCTTCAGGCGCTTGAGTGCGCGGTCGATTGGCTCTCCTTTGCGGACTTGTACTTCTGGCATGTGGTGATTTCCCTCCTTTCGATGGCTGGTTGCAGTAAAAATGGACGCGCAAGCTACGAGTCTGCCGACTTGTCGTCAATCAGCCATTTGCGGATGAAGTTCCGAAAATGCCCGCTTGCCCTCGCCATGGTGCGCGCAATACATCCCGCGATCGTGGAAGCCCCGCAAAAACTGGACACGCTCCAATTCATCGAACTCGCCGAAGGCGTGCAGGTGCAGTTGCACCCCGCGGGACCTCTTCCGAGGGCGATGGCTCTGATTGCCGACATGCTGCTCGCGGCGTTGATGTTCGTAGGGTTGCTGCTGTTCTTCATGCTCATCGGGAACATTATCGGCATGGAAACGTCCATCGGATTGATCCTGCTCACAGCATTCGGGACTTACTGGGGATACTTTATTCTGTTTGAGGTTTTGCGGCGGGGGCGGACGCCTGGGAAGAAATGGATGGGACTTCGTGTCGTGCGAACGTCCGGCGCGCCGGTGGGATGGGGCGCTGCATTCCTTCGAAATCTTGTCCGATTCGCCGATATGATGCCTTTACTGCCGCAGTGGCAGCTCGCGTGGCTGGTCTTCGGTTTTTACCTTTTCGGGCTCACGAGTTGCCTTTGCACCCGGCGCTTCCAGCGGCTCGGAGATTTGGTGGCCGATACACTCGTCATTTACGACAAGCCGGTGGAGTCCGCAGTCACGGCGAAGCTGCGTGTGGCGGTTCCCGCGGCGCCTCCTCCGTTCGTGCTCACGCGCGAGGAGCAGCTTGCATTTGTACAATTCGTCGAGCGCTCGCCCACATGGTCTGATTCGCGGCGTCAGGAACTCGTAAAGCCCCTAGCGGATATCCTGGGAGTTGAAGGCCACGCTGGTGTGGTTCGCGTGCTCGAAATCGGAACCTGGCTTCGTGACTCATGAAACGCGCGGATTTTGAAAAGAACAACGAAACCCACTGGGCCGAGCTGGAGGCAGCAGCGCAGTCTTTGGACAAGCGCGCCGACCCCGGTGACGCGGCGCGTGTTCCTGCCCTTTTCCGGCAGGTCTGCGGAGATCTCGCGCTTGCGCAGCATCGAATGTACGGGCGCAAACTGTGCGATCGGCTGAACTCGATCATCATCTCTGTCTGGGGGCACCTGCACGCGTCGCTGAATCGCGGTGCAAGCGGCTTCGTTCTCTTTTTCGGAGAGACGTTTCCCTCCGCAGTGCGCTCGGAATGGCGCGTTGTGTGGCTGTGTTTCGCGATGTTCTGGCTGCCGTTCGCTGCATTCATCGCGACCGCCTATTTTGAGCCGAAATGGATCTACGCCGCGCTGGGTCCCGAGGAGCAGGCTATGATGGATGCGATGTACGGAAAAGGCGGGATGGAGGAGTACGTTCGCGAGCAGTTTGGAAGCAACTTCGCGATGACCGGATTTTACATCATCAACAACGTGAGCATCGCATTCCGGAGCTTCGCGAGTGGTGTTTTGTTCGGAGTCGGAGCGATCTACGGACTCGGTTTTCAGGGAGTGTTCATCGGCGCGATGTTCGGCTACGTCCACGCGAATGGAAACCTGCACCGGCTTTACACGTTTTGCGCAAGTCACTCATCGTTTGAGATCCTCGGGATTATTCTGTGCGGCGCGGCTGGTACGGTTATCGGGCTTGCCCTGGTGAAACCGGGACGACTCTCTCGAAAAGACGCGCTTGCGGCGTGTGGAACCCGTGCGCTTCCGATTCTCATTGGCGGAGCGCTGATGGTCGCCCTCGCTGCGCCGATTGAAGGATTCTGGTCGCCGTCGAGCGTGCCAGCGATTGTGAAACATACGGTCGGGATTCTGGGATGGCTGGCATTTGGCGCTTACTTTACGTTCGTGGGAAGGGGGCGGAATGAGGCTTGAGGATGTAAGCGCAGTCATTCGCCCGCGCGAACAATGGGAGGCGGTGGATCTCGGATTCGCGATGACCCGCCGGCTTTTTCCGCGCATCCTCGCGGCTTGGTTTCTTACGGTGGTGCCACTTTGGATGATACTGCTCGGCCTGAGCTGGTTCATTCCGTTCGGCTGGTCGATCATGCTGATTTGGTGGCTGAAGCCGATCTACGATCGCGTGCCGCTTTTTATCATCAGCCGTTCGCTTTTTGGTGCGACACCGTCGCTCAAGAGCGTGCTCAAAGCATGGCCGGGAATGATTGTGAACCGCCTTCCGTGGCTGCTCGTCTATCGCGTACCGTGGCTCTTTGTAGTCCCGCATTTTTCGTGGTCCCGCGCGCTCACGATGCCAGCCATCGACCTCGAGCAGCAGAAAGGGCGCGCTCTTGCCGATCGCATGCAGGTGCTGCTTCGAATTGCCGGTGGAAGAGCCGCGGCGCTCGTCGCGCTTTGCGGTCTTTACGAAATGGTGCTGCTGTTTGCGCTCCTCACGCTTGGGATCACGATGACGGGGGAGCCGGGCGGCGCGACCGAGCTTGGGAACGCGTTTCTCGACATGGCGTTCCGCCGGGGCGAGATGGAGGGGTGGCTGAAATGGACTCTCGTTGCCGGTTATCTGGCGTCGATGACGCTCGTTGAGATATTCTACATCGGTGGCGGGTTCGGGCTGTATCTGAACTGCCGCACGCATCTCGAAGGATGGGACGTCGAGATTTCATTCCGCCGCCTTGCGAGACGGTTGCAGAAAGTCGCGGCTATTCTTGCGTTTCTTGGCATTTCATCGGTCGCGGGTGCGGCCGAACTTGAGAAGTCGGGCGCTGGGGACTCTCGCGAAAAGACGGTGATTAAAGAGGTGCTCGCCCACCCGGACTTCAAAGTGCATTCGATGAAGCAGCGCAGAATCTCATCGGACAAGGACATGGATTTTGAAATGCGTGGAGGGTCGTGGCTCGCGGATATCGGTGTTGTTTTGTATTACACGATTATCATCGCGGTGGTCGCATGGATTGCGTGGCTCATTTATACAAATCGCCATGTCTTCCGGCGTACGAAATCCGCGGTGGTCCGCAAGCGCGCCGGACCGCGAACCATCATGGGAATGGATGTTTCGCCCGAGTCGCTTCCGGATGACGTCGTCGCAGAAGCGCGGAGAAAATGGGCGGCTGGTGATGCTCGCGGCGCCATGAGTCTGCTTTACCGGGGCTCGCTGAGCTGGCTCGTGCACCACGCGCGGTTGCCCGTTCGGGAAGGTGACACCGAAGGGGATTGCGTTCGACACACGCGGACTCTCGCCGCAGCGCCGCAGCGCGATTATTTTTCCGAACTAACCGGTCAGTGGATTCTCATCGCATACGCCGAGCGTGACCCGCAGGCCGCGGATATGGAGCGTCTGTTTAACCAGTGGCCTTATCGCGAAACGGAGGAGCGGAAATGAGCCCGGGAATCGCGCGCATCTTTTCCGTATTCATCGCGGTGTTCCTTTTCGGTTGCGGCGCGAAGGTTGAGTACGACGACGTGGAAATCGGTTACCGCGGCCCTGCGCGGACGAAGCCCTTTCTCGCCGCGCAGCGATTTCTCGATGAACTGGGATTTGACATGAGAACGAGTCGCGACTTGCGGGAATGTATCAAACGGAGCGGCACGGTGATTACGCCATTGCAGTCGTTCAATAGCCGCGGCGAGGCGGATGATATTGCGCGTTGGACGCGTCGAGGCGGGCATTTGGTTCTGATGCTCGCAGGCGGCGAGAGTTGGCGTGATGATTGGGCCAAGCTCGATTTGGCAGCCATTTGGGAAATACTGAAGCGCCGCGAGGAGCCGGGACAGAAACATCTGCTTACGCTCCTCGGTGTCGGGGACGTTTCAGCCCGCAGCGGCGGCGGAACAACCGATGTAAAGATCGGCAGAAGAACTTTCGATTGCGAACTCCTCGGTCGCATGAAAGTCGATTCGCTTCCGGGGTGGGGGACAACGCGGGCCGGCGACAAGGACGAGCCTTCGCTGGTCAGTTTCTCATTCGGCAGCGGACGCGTCTCGATTCTCGCGCACGCGCAGCCGTTTCGGAATCGATACATCGGCAATCATGATCACGCGGGAATGCTCTCTGCATTGCTCTCGCTCGGTGTGGCAGACGAAGTGTGGTTTCTCGATGGTGTGCGGATTTCTTTCTGGCGAATGCTCTGGGAGCAGGCATGGCTGGGGATATCCGTCCTCGGTGTTTTGCTCGTTGTTTGGCTGACGCGTTACCTTCGGCGATTCGGTCCGGTTGCCGCATACAAATCGGAATCGGCTCGTGAGTTTTCCGATCATCTTCTGCTCACCGGCGCGTTTCTGTGGCGGCACAAGAAGGGCGATGCGCTTCTGGCTCCGGTTCAGAATGCGATTCTCGCCGCGGCGCGACGGCGCGGGTGGCATGATCTGAATGACGAATGTTTCCGTTTTATCGCGGAGCGCACCGGCATGAATTCCGACCGCGCCCGCGCGATTGTTTCCAGCCGTGCGCCGTCCGATGCGCATGGACTCAGGTTGCTGGTTCAGGACCTAAAAAAGATTCTGGATGCACTCGGCGGATGAGCGATTCCGATTGCGATGGTGGATATTGGGAGGCGGAGCGCCAACGTTTGGAGACTGAACTCGGCGAACGAATCACGCTGGATGCCCTGACTGGCCCGGTCGGTCTCGCGGGGAGGCGTCCATTGAAGGATGATTCCGGTGCCGAAGCCGGATGGATGATTGCGCAGCGGAAAAACGGACACCGTCACTCCGCAGACGATGTGCTGACAGCGTGGTATGCGCTTCAGGTTTCTCCGCAGGTTACTGAGCATCTCGATTTGGGGACGGGAATTGGAACGGTCGGGCTGCTCACGCTTTGGGGTATGGGCCCTGTGGCGCGGTTGGTTTGCGTCGAGGCGCAGGAAATCAGCTTCCGACTGCTGCAATCGAACATTTCGGCGAACGGTCTTCGCGAGCGGGTGGAATCCATTCACGGCGATCTGCGCGGTCTCGCGCTGCCGCGAAAATTCCCGCTCATCACCGGGAGTCCGCCGTATTTTCCGCTCGGCACGGGCATGCTGCCCCAGGATTCGCAGAAGGCGCATGCGCGCTTCGAGCTTCGCGGCGATGTGAGCGATTACGCGCGTGCCGCCGTTTCACACCTCTCAGCGGACGGCTGGTTCGTAATCTGTTTCCCGACCCCGCAGAAACAACGCGCACTGGATGGAATCCGCGCTGCCGGACTTGCAGTCGCCAGAATGCGGGATGTGATACCGCGTGAGACGCTGCCTGCTTTGTTCACGCTCTTTGCATGCCGGCACGCAGCCGAATTTGTCGGGGACACGATTGTTGAGCCGCCCCTGATTGTCCGTCTGGCATCCGGCCGCCTCGGCAGCGAAATGGCCGCGGTAAGGCGCACCTTCGGCTTTAAAGACGGCGAGGCCCACGGCGGTTGGTCCGCCGGAGAAACGCCGCCGTAGAGCGAATCGCTACTTCTTTTTCCCGAACTTTTTCGCTGCGGGTGCTTTGAGCGACTTGAACTTCCGTGTGAGGTTGGTCAGCGACTCCTCGACGCCCATACGCTCCAGCGATGTAGCACCGACGAAGCCGACGGCGTCCGTGGATTTCATCACGCGGTCAGCATCCTCTGGCGTGTTGATCGGGCCGCCGTGGCAGAGGACGAAGATGTCCTTCCGGACGGTGTTCGCCGCATCGATGATATCCTGCGTGCGCTTGATCGTGTAGTCCCAGCTCTTCACGGCGCTCTTCACTCCGATGCTTCCGCCCACGGTCGTTCCGACGTGTGCGATGATTGCATCCGCTCCGGCCTTGGCCATCTCGATCGCCTCCTCGGGCGAGCCCACGTAAACGACGCTAAAGAGATCCATGCGACGTGCGAGAGCCACCATTTCGAACTCCTTTTTGACGCTCATTCCCGTCTCCTCAAGGACGCCGCGGAAGTGGCCGTCGACGATCGTGTGCGTCGGGAAATTGTTCACGCCCGAAAAGCCCATCTCCTTTACTTTTCCAAGCCAGTGCCACATGCGGCGGCGCGGGTCGGTCGCGTGAACGCCGCAAATGACCGGGCATTCCTCAACCACCGGCAGCACTTCGTACTCGCCGATTTCCATCGCGATTGCGTTTGCGTCACCATAGGCCATCATGCCGCAAGTCGAACCGTGACCCATCATGCGGAAGCGTCCGCTGTTATAAATGATGATCAAATCCGCCCCGCCGCGCTCGATGAACTTTGCGGAAATACCCGTGCCCGCGCCGCCGGCAATGATGGCATTGCCCTTCTTAATGGTCGCCATCAGGCGCTCGCGAACTTCTTTACGTGTGTAAGGATTCCCTTTTCCGGTCCAAGGATTTGGCATGTGAGTGTGGTGTAGTGGTTAAAAACGGGTCGTTTCTATAGGTGCTTACCGCAACTGAGGGAAGCGCGCATCTCGCACCTTTTACTATCAAAAATCCACACTCATGCTCCCGCTCGGTCGGGTTCGGGAAATTTCTTGGCTATGACGGCGAAGATGCCTGCGACGACGACGAGAAGTCCGACATAGATCAACATTTCTTCCGACGCGGCGATTTTGCCACCGGCGCCGCGCGACTCGTTCATCCACGCGACCAGCTTTGTGATGTTGGCAGCCAGTAGATTTCCGAATGCGACGATCAACAGCCAGATGCTCATGATGGTGCTCTTCAATCGCGCGGGCGCATTTGTGAACGCGAATTCGAGACCCGTGGCGGATATGAGAATTTCTGCAGCCGTCATTACCGCATATGGCCCGAGTTGGAGGAGGATACTCAATTGTTCTCCTCCATCGACCCGGCGTTGAATCATCGCTGAGAAGAAGAAGGCGACCGCCGATAAGATAATCCCGAAGCCCATGCGGCGCAGTGGGGTGTTCCGAAGCCCGCGCCGCTCCAATGCGGGGTAAACAACCCCGACCAGAAGCGGAATCATCAGCATGATAAATATGGGATTCGCCGACTGCATGCTTTCGCCGCTCACAGTGTAGTTCCCGTAGAACGGAATAGGGATTTCAAAAGGTGTCATCTGTTTGCCCTGCTGAACCCAAGTCGTATGTTGCTGGTCGAACACAGCCCAGAACACCAGAAAAGGCAGGAACACCGTGGTGATACGAATCAGAGTGGAGCGGTTCGCCCGTTTTTCTTCCGCCGACAACGGCGTTTCATGAATCGTCGGAGGTTTGATAACGTAGTGCTTCCGCCCAAGGTAAAAGATCACGAGGGCGAATAGCATGAAGACCCCCGGAATCAGGAACGCGACCGTGTAGCCGAAGTGTTTCTTAATCTCGGGAATACCGAGAAATGCGAAGGCCGCACCGAGGTTGATGCTCCAGTAAAACAGACTGTACACTTTGGTAAGCTGCCTCTCCTGTCCCGGTCCGAATTGATCGCCGACGAACGCGGAAACGCATGGTTTAATGCCGCCGGAACCGATCGCGAGAAGGATGAGTCCCGCGTAGAGCCCCCACCGGGTCCCTTCTGTGGCTGAAAGGACGCCGTGTCCGACGCAGTAGGCAAACGAGATCCACAAAATCGTCCGGTAGCGCCCCCAATACCGGTCAGCGACAAATGCTCCGAGTAAAGGGAGGAGGTAGGTCAGAAATTTCCAGTTGTGGACGAGGATTTTTGCATCGGCCTTATCGGCGGAATCAACGATGCCGCCTCCAGCGAATATCAATTCCGCGTAAGTCGTCAGGATTGCTGCGACGCCGTAAAAGCTCAGGCGTTCGCAGGCTTCGTTACCGACGATATATTTTGTTTGGGGTGGTAGGCGGTTCTGAACGTCGCTCATAAGTGGTGGCAGGACCATCTAACTGATGATGGTCAGAATAGCTATAGAGTTTGACGCAAAAAGGAATCCATCGTTCTGAAATCAGCCTCCACGTGTGAGCCGCGGATGAGCGTGCGCATTGCGATTCTTTTGTGAACGACGACTTCTCCCGCGACGCTTCGTAGCGATCCCTGCGTTTGTGGGTTCCGACCGGCCCATCCGCCGTCTAAACGGCAATGCGTGACGCGATTGGTCGTCGAATCATTTCATCGGGCGCTGGTGGATTTTCATCTGGTGACATTTTCAAAGCGAGCGGTCACTCTGCGGGTCTGAATTCCCACTCACACTTATGCTCAGATCATTCACGCTCCTCGCATTTTTTGCTTCATCGCTTTACGCAGCGCCCGTGCCGCTTTTCGACGGTAAATCGCTCGACCAATTTGAGGGCGACGCAAAGCTCTGGAAAGTCGAGGAGGGTGAGATTCGCGGTGGCTCGCTCACGGAGACGGTGAAGCAGAACGAGTTTCTCGCCACGAAGAAGTCGTATTCCAATTTCGAGCTGAAGGTGAAGCTGCGGCTTACCGGGACAGGGTTTGTGAACAGCGGTGTGCAGATTCGTTCGCTTCGTGTGCCGGGTTCTTCGGAGATGAGCGGGTATCAGGTCGATTACGGCGACGGCTGGTATGGCAAGCTCTACGACGAATCGCGGCGCAACAAGGTCGTCGCTGATTCCAAGGACCCGAAAGCGGTGGCGGCGGTGATCAAGCCCGGCGAGTGGAATGAATACGTCATCCGCGCGGAAGGTGCGCGCATTCAGTCGTGGATCAACGGCGTGCCGGCGCTCGACTACATCGAGGCAGACCCGAACATCGCGCAGGACGGTCACATCGGCATCCAGGTCCACGGCGGCGGCAAGGCTGTCATTCAGGTGAAGGACATCACGATCGAGGAACTGCCCGCGACGCCGGGAGCGCCGACTTGGGAAAAGGTGGGCAAGCCCGGCGAAAAGAAGCCCAAGAAAGACGCGGGTGCTTACAATGGCGGAAATTCCGGACCGAAGACTCCGGCGGAGCAACTCGCGACTTTCACGCTGCCAGAGGGGCTGGAGATGGATCTCATCGCGAGCGAAATCCCGGAGCAGGGCGTGGGGAAATTCATCGCTGTGTATTTTGATGCGAAAGGCGCGATGTGGACGATGACAGCGCTGGAGTATCCGGTGGATGGCAACGAAAACGCCGCTGCCGCTGAGGCGCTCTACGCGAGCAAGGCGAAGGACAAAATCCTCATCTACGACCGCGACCCGAAGTCGCCGACGGGCTTCGTGAGCAAGCCGCGCGTGTTTGCCGACGGGCTGGCGATTCCGCTCGGAATCCTGCCTTACAAGGACGGCTGCTACGTGCAGCACGGGCACGATTTGGTGTTCCTCCGCGACACGGACGGCGATGGAAAAGCGGACAAGCGCGAGGTGATTCTCACGGGTCTCGGCGTGCAGGACTCGCATCTTTTCCCTCATCAATTCACCCGCGCTCCGGGCGGCTGGATTTGGATGGCGCAGGGGCTTTTTAATAACAGCAAGGTGACGAAGCCGGGCGAGAAGAACGTCGTGGATTGGCCACAGTGCTCGATGGCGAAGATGCGTCCCGACGGCAGCCAGTTTGAAGTCACGAGCACCGGCCCGAACAATATCTGGGGCCTCGTGATGACGGCGGAAGGCGAGACGTTTATCCAGGAGGCAAACGACTACGGCTATCCCGTGATGCCGTTCCACGAATACGCCTATTACCCCGGCGGCATGGAAGCGCGGAAGAAGAGCTACCAGCCGGACTTCCCGCCGCAAGCCGAGTTCCGCATGGGCGGCACGGGGCTGAGCGGCCTCGCGCTCACGGATAAAGACGGCATTTTTCCCGATGGCTGGCGCGATGTGATGCTCGTGGCGAACCCCATCACGAACCGCATCCAGACCATCAAGATGCACCGCGACGGCCCGCGTTGGAAGCTCGAGCAACGCGCCGACATCGTGCAGACGACCGATTCGTGGTTCCGCCCCGTGGCGCTCACGCTCGCGCCGGACGGCTGCGTGTATGTGGTGGATTGGTACAACAAAATCATCTCGCACAACGAAGTCCCCCGCAATCACCCCGACCGCGACAAAACGCGCGGCCGCATCTGGCGCATCAAGCCGAAAGGCAAGGCACCGATGGAAGCGCCGGATTTCACGAAGCTGAGCGGGGATGAGTTGATCGCGAAGCTCGGCGGGGCGTCGGTGGCGCAGAGTCATCTGGCGTGGCAGAACTTGATTGATCGGAATGAAGCAACGCCGTGGCCGAGCGAGGTGGGAGAACAGCTTCTCGGCGTAATTGCCGACAAATCCGCATCACCGGCCCGCCGGATTCAGGCATTGTGGGCCGCTCGTCGATTCGCTCCCACCGCCAGTCGATGGTTTGACTTCCTCAGTGACCCGAATCCAAATGTTCGCATTCAAGTCCTCGACGTCATATGCGATGGAATAATTGGGGTCGAGAAGGACGAGGCCGAAACCCAGCCGCTTTGGAAAGCTCTCCTGAATTTGCACAACGATGCTGATCCAGAGTTTCGAGCGGCGGCGATCATACGGTTGGGCAAAATGATTCTTTCGGTTGGACTCAAAAACCCGGAAGCCCGGATACAAAAGGCCCAGCGAGCAATTCCATTGGTGCTTCAATTCGCGCTGCCTTCCCTCGCCGAACCCACTGCCAAAGCCACCCACGGCAATAAGACCATCAAAGTCGGCGAAGCCTACGAGCGGGAATACGAGCGGTTCCTCGTCCGAATGTTCCTTGAGCGGAATCCCGAGGCGGTCGCGAAGTTTCTCGCAACTGACGACGCGAAGAAGCTCCCGCTTGAAGCCCGTCTTCTCGCTTCGCTTGCGCTGGAGCCGAAGGCTAGTGCGCCGCGTGTCGCCGCGCTGCTGCCGCAGCTCACGCGTCCGCCGGAGAAGGAGGAGATTCTCCGCCTTGTGCAGTATCTCGATGAACCCGGTGTTGCGGATGCCGTGAAGGCCACGCTGGGGAATCCCGCCACCGCGCCAGCGGTGCTGAATGCGCTGCTCGAACTCCGTGCAAAGCTCGACCCCGCAAAGCTCTCGCCGCTCGTCGCTGACGCCGCCACGAAGTTGCTCGCCAGCAAGGATTCCGCGCAAATCGAGAGCGGCGTAAAGCTCGCAGGTGCGTTCAAGATTTCCGCCGCCGAGCCCGCGCTTGTGGCGCTCACGGGCAGCGATACATCGGCGCTGCTGGCGCTTCGTGCGCTGGGCGAGATGGGCAGCGCGAAGGCCGAGCTGTTTGAAAAGCTCGTTGTGGAATCCAAAGATCCGCTCGTTCGCGACGAAGCCCTCGCCGCGCTCGCCGGTTCCAAAGCCGCCGACGCTCCGGCCCGCGTGCTCGCGCTTTATGCGAAGCTCGCGCCTGCGCAGTGCCGTCTCGCGCTCGACAAACTCACCACCACCAAAGCCGGCGCTTCCGCCGTGGTCGGTGCGGTTTCTGCGGGCACATTGCCCAAGGGCGATATCGACGCCGCCACGCTCGACCGTCTGCTCGCCGTGCTCGGCGAAAAGGACGCGGAGCTCGCGAAGCTCGTCGATAGCCTCGGCTCGCTGTTCCGTCCCGTGCTCGCGCTCGACGGCACCGACAACGCGACCATCGAAACCGGGCTCACGCTTGACGGCGCATTCACAGTGGAGACCTGGGTGAAACTCGACGAAGGAATCAGCAACGCCGACGGCATCCTCGGTGCGCCGGGCAAGCTCGATATGAATTTCTTCGGCGGACAATTCCGCGTGTATGTTTTCCCGCCGCTCGGCGACGTAGTGATCGCGAAGAAACCCACCGTCCCGGGAATGTGGCAGCACGTCGCCGCGACCCGCGACGCCGCTGGCAATTGGAAAATCTACATCGACGGCGAACTCAACGCCACCGGCACAAAGACCTCCGCCGAGAAGATCGAAAAGCCGGTCATCGGCTGGACCAGCTCGGCTGGCGGCTTCAAAGGCCAGCTCGCCGAGTTCCGCATTTGGAAAACCGAGCGGACGGCGGAGCAGATTCGCGGGAGCTTTGATCGCGCGGATCGGTCGGATCTCCCGGATCTCGCCACCCTCAAGCCCGGCGCTGGCGCAAAGATCGTGAAAACCAGCGACCTCCCACCGGTCCTCACTGCGGACGCCGCAGCGAAACTCGACGCCGACTTTGCAAAGTACCGCGCCCTTTCCGCAAAGGCCGGAGATAAGGAACGCGGTAAAGCAGTCGCTGCGATCTGCCAGGCATGCCATCTTTTCGGCAACACCGGCGGACAAATCGGGCCCAATCTCAGCGGCGTCGGCTCGATGGGCGCGGAAGCCATCCTGCGAAACATCCTCACGCCAAACGCAGCCATGGAAAGCGGCTACCGAATCTTCCGCGTGGAACAGCGCGATGGCTCGGTACTCGACGCCTTCTTCGTCAGCGAAGACAAAGACGCCGTAATCATCCGCCTGCCCGGTGCCGCCGACCAGCGCATCCCGAAAAAGAACATCGTCAAGACGACCTACCTCCGCCGTTCCATGATGCCCGAGGGGCTGCTTGCCGGAATGACCGACCAGCAGGTGAGCGACCTGTTCGCCTACCTGCTCTCTCTGAAGTAGCGGCAGCGTCCTGCGGGGATTTGTGCCGAATCTGTCGCGGCGTTGCGTCGGGTCGCCCAATTGTGCGGGTGCGACGTCACAAATCTTTGACAATTCGTTGAACCATTCGGCACCACAAATCCGCCGAAAATGGCATCCTTCCCGTCCATGAAAACAGCATTCATCATCCTATCCATCGCAGCAATTTCCGCAATCGGCGCCGATGCGCCGGTTGTGACGCCCGAAACAATCGCAAAGAATTACGCCACGACCCTCACGCGTCTGACCGACAAGCCGAAGTCCATCAGCGCAGAGCTGGCGGGGATGTGCAGCAGTATTCCCGACGACAAAAAATATGGCCCGCACAGCCGGCACTTCGTGCAGCACTACCGCAATGATCTCGCGAAAACGGAGAAAGGAGATTTTCCGCCCGGCAGCGTGCTCGTGAAGGAAAAGCTCATGATCGAGCGGGATGGCGCGACGCCGAAGTTGAGCGGTGCCACCGGAATGATCAAACAGCCGGCAGGAACGTCACCCAAGACGGGCGACTGGCTGTTTTTCCAAGTATGGGACGGGCAGGTGCAGCAGACGAAGGTGGAGAGCTGTGTCGGCTGCCACAGTGGAGCGAAGCGCGACTACGTATTCACCGATTTGCCAAAGCGTTGAATCCGATCACGAGCGGGGGACGTAAGTACGCCGATGACTACGAAATCTCTCGAAGCAGGCAGCAAGGCTCCGTCTTTTAAAGCACCCGCCGTGGGTGGTGCGTATGGGGAGGAAGGGAAGGTGGTATCTCTCGCGGACTTTAAGGGCAGGGATTTGGTTCTCTATTTTTACCCGAAGGACGACACGCCCGGTTGCACCATGCAGGCTTGCGGGTTGCGCGATTCATGGGACGCGGTATCGGCGAAGGCTGTGGTTCTTGGCGTCAGCGTGGATTCCGCCGCGAGCCATTTAAAGTTCATCAAAAAGCACGAGCTGCCGTTTCCTCTGCTTGTCGATGAGGACAAAGCGATCGTCGAAGCCTACGGAGTCTGGGTTGAGAAGAGCATGTACGGGAAAAAGTACATGGGCACGGAACGGACGACCTTTGTCATCGGGGCCGATGGGAAGATTCGCGCGGTGCTGCGGAAGGTTAAGCCGGGAGAGCACGTGGACGCCGTGCTCGCAGCGCTGGAGGCGAAGTAGAAAACCAGAGCCCCCGCCGATCTATTTCTCCCAAGGAAATGCCTTCACCGCAGGCGGGGCGGGCGGCTTGGCTTTCCATTCGATATAGGCCCAGACTCCGGCGGCAATCGAAAGCGTCAGGGCCGTTGCGAGCCAGCGCCGGCCGGCATCACTCATCGACGAGGGTGTCGATACGCTCGGCGAGGTCGAGGTCGGCCTCGGTCACGCCGCCCTTGCTGTGCGTGGAAAGGATGAGGCGCACTTTGTTGAAGTGGATCTCGATGTCCGGATGGTGGCCGACCTCCTCTGCCAGTTCAGCGACGCCGTTCACGAAATCAATCGCATCCGAGAAGTCGTCGAACTCGAAAGTGCGCTCGATTGCCTTGCCCTCGGCCTCCCATTGAGGGAGTTCCTTGAGGGCTTCCTTGATTTCCTTGGAGCTAAGAACGTTTGCCATGTTGCGGGGATTAATCCGCGAGTGGTTTGTCTGCAAGGAAATGGTTTTGAAAAATCGAAGCCCCCGGCTGTCGGCGGGGAATCCGTTCGTTTTTAACGTGCGCGATGCTTGCACTCGGGGCGGGAGTTTGTTTCATGCGCGCCTCACTTTATGAAAATCGTCCTCGCTTATTCCGGTGGTCTCGACACGAGCGTCCTGCTCACGTGGCTGAAAGAAACCTATTCTGCTGAAATCGTCGCCTTTTGTGCCGACGTGGGGCAGGAGGAGGAATTGCAGGGCGTCGAGCCGAAGGCGCTGAAGACCGGCGCCAGCAAGTGCTACATCGAGGACCTGCGCGAGGAGTTCGCGCGTGATTTCATTTTCCCGATGATGCAGGCGGGGGCGATTTACGAGGGACAGTATTTTCTGGGAACCAGCATCGCGCGGCCCTGCATCGCGAAGCGCATGGTGGAAATCGCGAAAGCCGAGGGTGCTCACGCCGTGGCCCACGGCGCGACGGGGAAGGGGAATGACCAGGTGCGCTTCGAACTCGCGTCGGCCGCGCTCGCGCCATCGCTGGAAGTCATCGCTCCGTGGCGGCAGGACCGTTTCCGCGAGGAGTTCCCCGGTCGCGCAGAAATGATCGCCTACGCCGAGAAGCACAACATCCCCGTGCAGGCCTCCGCGAAGAAGCCGTATTCGATGGACCGCAATCTTCTGCACATTTCCTTTGAAGCCGGAATCCTCGAGGACCCGTGGTATGATGCGAGCGCCGAGAAGGCCCGCGATATGTATGTGCTCTCCGTCTCGCCCGAGGACGCGCCCGACGAGGCCGAGCACGTGGAGGTTTCGTTCGAGAAGGGCAACTGCACGGCGGTCGGCTACAATAACATCGACGCGCTGCTGAAGAAACTCGGCTACACGGGAGCCGTGGTTACGAACTCCGAGAACCACGTCATTCTCTCGCCATACTGGGTGATGAAAGTGCTCAATGCACTCGGCGGCGCGCATGGTTGCGGTCGTGTGGACATGGTGGAGAACCGCTTCGTCGGCATGAAGTCGC